>Ga0182030_10008411_pt1 | contig 21353 bp, 23 predicted proteins | sample 812S3MmetaG_FD_121299 | JGI IMG/M metagenome (GOLD analysis project Ga0182030, IMG submission 121299) | Permafrost microbial communities from Stordalen Mire, Sweden - 812S3M metaG (Illumina Assembly) | ecosystem: Environmental > Terrestrial > Soil > Wetlands > Permafrost | place: Sweden...
CAACTCGAATTTGTTGCAGGATCCGTAATATTCGCCTCTGTAGGATGGTCAGAACAAGGATTTAAATGTCAGTTGACGAGAAATCTTACGCATCTTGTTGCAGCTGATTGCCCTTGATTCTAATAAACTGATTAAGATCTAATTCTGCGAGAGTCGAGTCCCGAATGCTTAGATTTACTCTACACCTTGCAGAGAGAATTCTTTTTTTTCGAGGTTGACTTTTCGTTTTTATTACAAAAACCGCTACCGTTGCGCATACTTAAAGACAGGACTTTTGTCAGCGGTGACGAGACCTTGGGCTCTACAGGGGAATGCGATTGGAAGGATCAAGCTGGAGACACGCATGGTCATGAGGTATGGTGGGGGCGATATATTTTGAATGAGGGTGCAGATTACGACGGTAGTTGGAATTTTTGGAAAGGAAACGAAGAATGAATTCGGAGAGGAAGAAGGGTGTTGTGGATTGATTATGACAAGATACCATTTACATAGATATGTTCCTCATTAACTAGATTTCATGGAAATCCCATCTCGTTGGCTGACTTATTTAATCACTTCCTCTCTCAAAGGTGAATTTTCGGGCACTTGCCGCCAAACTCACCAATGCTACGGGTCTCAGGGTCCTCGTTGTACACATAGAATATGATACATTAAATGACATGGACTATTTGCAAGCGATGCCGATTTTAAAACGTGATGTAGTAGGGGAGAGTCCTCATTGAGGGGGACCGGCTCGAGGCTGAGTTTTACGTGATATTGGTAGAAATTTCAGCCTTATCGCAAGGTACACCATATTCGACCTTTATTAAGGCCTGGCATGCGGTTTAAGCGAGACCTATATGCAAAACTTTAACTCTAAATTGAGGCTGGAGAGGAAGTTTTAGATTGTACTGCTATCCTATTGGATTGAGTCTTTCTTTACCTTCTTCCAGATTCAAAATCATTCAAGAACGACCCGATTTGAGGATTTGAGGGAGTCAAGGTTGAAAAGAATTGTCGTTACCTCTCAATCACCATTAATTCCTAGGCCTTCCCATGCAGGAGCCAAACTCCATCCGCCAGACCCGCCAAATGGAGATTCAAATGATAGCATGCGTGGGGAGGATGATTTTCCCACACATATGATAATGTCAAGGTTGTTTTCAGCTACGGAGTACGATGATAAGATATAATGGTCTCTTTATGAGACCTCTTAATCGTACTGGTTGGATGGCTCGATGGCTCGATGGCTCGATGGGTAAAGTATGTAGGTAGTTTGCTGTGCCGCTTCAAATGGATGACTAATCATGATCGATAAGGCGGAGGAATCAATGCATTTCCCCTTCTACCTAAATGCTGATATAAAGGGCCCACAGCTTCCATGGCCTCCAAAAGTCCCCAGTCCGAGATAAAAAATGAGCCCTCGACTGAAGAGGCTCCACCAGCTTACAGTGCTGTGACGGGAACACTTGATACGCACCAGGATGGACTCAACACTCAAACACAGGTTGGAGGCTAGTACACCTTACCCCTCCATTGGAAACTAAGCTTACCTATAATCTAGATGACGGACGCGTCAACATACGTATCAATGAGACCGATACACGATTATCCAAGCAGCTGGAGCAAATCCAGCTAGCTATCGAACAAGCAGAGCCCGATACCCCTCCATCGCCAGCATACACGCGTTCCTACTTCGGTGGTAGATCAGCAGACGCCCCACCACCCCTCAATGTTGTCATTCACGTTGTTGGTTCGCGAGGAGATGTTCAGCCATTCGTCGCACTCGGCCAGGAGCTCAAGAACAAATATGGTCATCGCATACGCTTAGCCACACATGGGACGTTCAAGAAGTTTGTGGAGGAAAATGGATTGGAGTTTTTCGACATTGGCGGTGATCCGGCAGAGCTTATGGCCTTCATGGTCAAGAATCCGGGCCTTATACCAGGGATGAAGTCGCTGAAAGATGGCGACGTGGGCAAGAGACGAAAAGGAATGGCTGAAATAATGGAAGGTTGTTGGAAATCGTGCGCTGATGCCAATGAGGTGGAGGAGGACGATGACAAAGATAACCGAGCGAAAGTGAAACCCTTCATTGCTAATGCTATTATCGCAAATCCGCCTAGTTTCGCCCACATCCATTGCGCAGAGAAGCTAGGGATACCGCTACATTTAATGTTCACGTAAGTTTTGAGCCTTGAATCTTACCAGACGCGAGCGAAACCTTCACTCGGGAATCTTAAGTTGGAAGGCGCTCTACGCGTCTGCTTGGTTTCCAAAATAGAATTGCTGATTACAAGTTTTCTAGCATGCCTTGGTCACCTACCAAAGATTTCATTCATGTAAGCAGAGTTCCTCAGCTGTTCTTACTCGAACCATTGCAGTTATATCCCACTAATTGCCTTGAGTATCGGTCAAATGCTGATAGTAAGCCCTCAAGCCTTTAGCAAATATCAAATCATCAAATGCCAGTGGAAGCATTACAAATGAGATGAGCTACACTTTGGTTGACATGATGACCTGGCAAGGACTAGGAGATCTTACCAATAAATTTAGAAAAGAAACACTAGGTCTTGGGCAACTCACTCAGGCGGCAGCAATCAGTATGCTCTATCGGCTGCGGGTCCCTTATACTTATTGTTGGTGAGATCCTCCTTTCCCCACAAAGTTCCGAAAGTTTTGAGACAATCAGAGGCTGGGTAAATAAAAAATCAACCTCCTTGATTATCTCATTTCGCCTCAGACAACCAATCTGAAATTTATGAAATACCAAGGGCCTACCTAACATCGATAGGTCTCCAGCCTTAATCCCAAAGCCCAAAGACTGGGGTCGCCACATCACTATCTCGGGTTTCTACTTTTTGTCCCTCGCGTTAAACTACCAACCTGCTGCCGACCTTACCGAATTTCTAGCTTCTGGGCCACCCCCAATCTACATCGGTTTTGGTTCCATTGTCGTCGAGGATCCTGACGCCATGACGAAATTAATCTTTGACGCAGTCAAGAAAACCGGCCAAAGGGCCTTAGTTTCCAAGGGGTGGGGAGGCTTTGGCGGCGATGAACTAAGTAAGCCGGATGGAGTCTTTATGCTGGGCAATTGTCCTCACGACTGGCTATTTCAGCACGTTTCTTGCGTGGTCCATCATGGTGGAGCTGGTACGACGGCAGCCGGGTAAGGAACATCGGGGAGTAAAATCTCCTATTCCAGATTATTTCATGAGCAATAAAGAAATATGCTTGAGCCCGAGACCTAGGGGTGCCCAAGATGTTTTCTACCTTCTCATGAGATAACGTCTCGAGCTCCCAAATCTATCTAGAAGAAGCAATTTCTGATGCCTTGATCTTCCAGAATCGCTCTTGGTCGGCCCACGGTCATCGTCCCATTTTTCGGCGACCAACCGTTCTGGGGGGCTATGGTAGCACGCGCTGGTGCTGGACCGTTGCCAATTCCGTATAAGAGCCTTACGGCTGAGAATCTCGCGGAATCAATCCTTGAAGCTTTGAAGCCTGAAACGCTTGAGCGTGCAAAGGAGCTTGGAGAACGGATCCGTGAAGAGAAAGGCTGTGAAGCCGGTGCTGTCAGCTTTCATGCGCAGATGCACGTTGATAGAATGCGGTGTTTGATGGTGCCAAGCAGACCGGCAGTCTGGCGAGTTAAAACCAAAGGATCGAAAAATGAGGACATAAGGCTGAGCACTTTCGCTGCTACAGTTTTAGGGAACGAAGGTATCCTAGACGTCAATCAACTGAGGCTATATCGTCCGTGTGAGTATGCAGTTGAAGAGGAGTTAATAATATCCAATTTGAGCGGACCGAATCCTATTCTCAGTAGTTTGGGTTCCTTTGCATCTGGCATCATACACTGGCCGATTAACTATGGTAAGGCCTGGGGCGGTCTTGTGTACCAGCCGTACAAAGGTGCTAGGGCGGGTGGTTGGCGTGGTTTGGGTAAAGGTTTGGGTAAAGGCTTTGGGAACTTTATAGCCCCTCGAAGAGGGCTCGTTATTGGAGGTAAACCTTATGGCCTGCGTGCTCTCTTTCATATCATTAGAAAGCACATGGGATCTGATACACTAAGCTTTATCCTGGCCGCACACTTTGCGCAGGGTTTCGAGGAAGTCAGTAGTTCGACAGAAGAGGAACGTTTGGATGTGCTGCGACGATGGCAGGAATTGGCGCCTGATTTAAAGCGGGAGCAAAGTGGAAATAGCACGACGACTTCAGGGAGCCCCTCCAGTTCAACGAGCACGTCACAAGCGGCCAGCCGAACTAGTACGCGCCAGGATGAGCCCCCGTTCAATGGCGCTTGAGAATTATTTTGCCACAATCCGCAAAGGTTCCCGACTATAGCCACAGGATCTATGTACCATCCCAGGAGGCCTTCGAATCAGCGTCTGCGAACACATATCTCCATAGTTGTGCCTAGTCATAGGCCAAATCATCGATGAGAAAGAAAGGCTATGGAATGAGGGCCCAGGGCCACAATAAGGCCCAGACAACAAAGGAACTCGGTAAATGTCCCGCCGCAATGGGCTCTCACATATATTTGGAGAAAACATTCGAGTGAACATTATTTACTATTCTGGGGTATCATACAATTACACTTCAACTACGACGCTAAGATTAACACATTCTCCTTTGCGCTTGGATAATTCTCTTCCTGGTCTGCTTGAAAACTCTCAACCGTTCAATTATTTCCGCCTCCACCTCAACCTCGATCATCAAAAATCTTCGATTGCCCAATCCTCTCTAATCTCTCATTCTCCTCACTTAACCTATCTATTTTATCATTCAATAGTTTGAGTTCTTTCTCTACTTCGGCGCTCTCTGACTCCGATCCGCGTGTTGATGCTCCTAATGCAAAGGCTGGAGGAGAAATTGCACTACAAAGGTGTCGAATTCAAATTTATGTGAGAATGGGAGCTGGTGGAGCAAGCTGAGAGAGGTGATAGGGCCTGTGGAGTCAAGTTTATGGCACCTCTATCCTTAGCTCCGTTGTCTTATAACATTTCAGGGGCCACAGCCCTCCCCCCAATTTCGACAACCAGCAATAGCTTTGTTGTCTGTTGTTTGTCCACCTCGGGAGCATCTTTGAGCTCATTCCATCTCATTCCTTCCGTCCATCGATGCCCGCAGCCCCGCAACTTGCCTATGATGTTTTTTTCATCATTAAATTTATGTTCCAAGAATGAAAAGGGCGAACAGAACTATAATATCTACGGCTATTCCAGCTTTTGCACCAGGTGAGAGTCCTATTGAGGGAGTTGGGTTGAGGGATTTTGACGGTATCGCCTGGTCTGTACTCTGCCACATAACTACAACCCGACCGCCCACAGAACTTATTCGGTTTCAATTGTTGTCTGCGAAATATTTCCTGTCAGGACCGAAGAATTCACAATACCTGATACATAGATATAATCAAATTTGCCATAACGGCGCCACTAGAAAGAATCGATGAACACTCAGGATTAGAAAGCTGTGCAATCACCAATCAGAACAAGCCTCATAAACAATTTCTCTGCTTCATGAAGGCCCTTACGAACGACGGCATAAAAGAGCTGTAGTACCTAGCCCCGTTAGCAGATTAGTCATTATCAGATAGGCCCATCTACTAGGACATATTGCGGGAGAGTAGAATACATCTCCCCATAAGGTGGGAGACTCGCTCTAGGATTGCAATGAGACTGTGCGTAAATACTACAATAATACGCCATCGAAAACGTTCCAAATAAAAATGGAGTCTGGTAGCAATTAGATGGCGGTGTCCATAGCGAGGTTATCACGCCCAAAGGCTACGAGGCCAATGGGTTTCTCGTAGAAGTGGCGTAGCCATCATATCACATGCTGTCCATTTCCTAGCAATCCCTCGCGTTCTCTCAAAATAGAGGAAACAGTAATTCAGTCATTTTGCTGTACTCTACTGATTATGTGGCTTACAACAACAAATGTGCCCTGATTTCGCGTTTCGTCACTCGCTAGTTGCAACCTTTCTCCCATCAATAAATCATTTGTTCAGATTGACATTACTGGTCACGTCCCCGAAGACCTCCAGTGCATGGGCAAGGTAATCTTGCACCACCTTCACTCGAGCCGTCATGTCAGTACCCAGGGGGAGGAATCTCTCAGCTTCCCGACCAGCCCCAGGGCCTTCTCCTACCACGACCTCATAAACTGCTTTCATGGCCTTATCCTTGTCGCCATTAGGAACAAATTTACCACTCCCAATAGCCTGGATCATTTGCTCGGAGCCAGACCCTTTATAGTCCTCTGGTAAAGAATTCTTCCCGAACACGTTGCCACTCCCGAACTTAGTATTGAAAGTGCCAAGAACGACAGTCAGGGCTCTGATGTTGAAGGGAGCGACCTCCCTTGCCAGAACCTTGGTCAAACCTAACGACGAAGTCAGATTGGAGTAGTTCACAAGAAGTGGACTATACACTTACCATCTAATCCAGCCTTGGCTCCGGCATAAGGACCCATACTGTCGTGGCCCTGTAAGGAAGCACCACTACTCATATTCACAATAACACCAAATCGACGCTTCCGCATATAAGGCAACACCGCTCGAATCAAGCGCAAAGGACCAAAATACATTGACTCCATCTGATCTCGGATTTCGTCCTCGGTCGAGGTCTCAACGGGGGCGAAGATGGAAAACCCAGCATTGTTCACCAAAACATCGATTTCCTGGCCCGACTTCTCGAGGTCATTGATGAATTGGTCACTTCTTGGATTATTAACGTCCAGCTCAAGCCATTTGCCCCCTTTGCTCTCGACTTCTACGACGAGCTCTGGTGTCTTTGAAGGGTTGCGTGAGGTTGCTATGACGGTATGCCCACCCGCTTGAGCAAATCGGGTGAGTGAGAGGCCAAAACCGGAAGAACAGCCTGTGATGAGCCAGGTGAGCTTTCTCTTAGGGGTTGTGAAGGTGGTGTCCATGGTTGTAATATTTAGCTGCGCAGATTCTGGCACTTTACAAACAAGCAATTTTGATGAAGTGAGTTAAGTAAACAATAAAGTTGATGAGAAGAATTGAGACTTGATTCTACAGAGTATATATATATGCTTTAAATTCCCTGCGCTGACGGTGATAATGTATTAAGTCCGTGGATCCCGAGCTGACTTGACTTTCACTTCACTAAAATAATGCCGATTTCGTATGATAGATGTATAATTGACTCATAATTGATAAATGTTGACCTTCTACAGGGTCTATAATTTTCTGGGGAGGTATAGCGCGACGACGCTATACCTAACAAAGGTTGTCAGAAAGTCTTGGCACGAATATACGTAAATCGAGGGTGTTTAATGCCAATGGAAAAGCGGTGTTATGTAACTAAGGGGATGGTTTCGGAGTTAGCTATGTAGAGATTCCGAGAGGCTGAGAATGTTCTAAACGGAGGGAGCTGAGCGAATTGCAGTCAAGGGGCAAGGGCTACTGTCACGTGAATGACGAAAGGTATCGGGCGGTTTTGCATGTGCTTTTTGTCTACCCTCTTTTTCTTTTGCTCTGTGTTGCTCAAGGTTTCTCCGTTACTGTAGAAATATGACCGATTATATGTCTGTGCTGTTTATTTGGCTGAATAAATTATATTTTAAGTAGGCTCACAGCCCCATTTTAACAACTCAAAAACCATCTGCAATGCCTCCGGGCTTACACTGACAGGAGCAAGGTCGTATCCACTTTTAATGCCTTAGCGATTTGTAGACGGTTCGCATCATCAGACACCGCATAGGCCATTGAAGTAACAAATGTCATCCATAATGCAACCCATGGCTTCAGCGAATGTAAATGCTCTACCGAGTGACAAATATGTTTCTCACTATCGTTGTATTCTTGAACTGGGGCTTCTTCATCTTCGCTAAGACTTAACAGGAGCCTGTTTGCAATGATGGTTGAGGCCCAATAAAAGGTAAATCGGAAGGCCATCTCAGGAGTGCAGAACATCAGCATTGTGTTTCCTGGACCCGAAGGATGTCCAGACATCTCCTATACAATGGCAGGATTCATAAAATCGATATGAAGCTTCTTTGCATGGTGAGTCACCTCAGCTTTCATATTTTGTGCGCGGCGCAGGAGGGACGATGATCGTAGTGGCATTTCAGTACCTACAATCGCGCTTTTGATATCACAAAGAAGCGTTAGAAGTACAGCCAGTGCGGACAAAGCGAATAAACCGAGACTTGAGACCTGAGCTGCAGCTACCTCGAAGACTAGCAAGAAATCTAGTAGGACCAGTAATTTTCCCATGCTTGAAGGTCACATACACAAACTATTCCCAGATGCACTTTACAATATAGCTTAGGTAAAGCACTCTGCGCTTCTTATAGCTGTAGACATAAGTAAATTAGTCTATAGGGCATCAAGTGTTTCTTGAAGATCTTAAACCTTTGGGAACCATTCATGCCCTGCGCCCATCGCAAATATAGCTGCCATAGTTGATATGAATGCAGGCTGAGTCTTACACCCCAAGTTCAGCTTTATCTCCGCCGCTCGACGGTTGGAATCACTAAGATTGATCGTGTTGGACTATTGAGTGTTGTACTTATTCCCTCTTGTTTGAAACCCTGAGTTTTGCATTCAGCAGCTGCCAGGGGATCTCGCAAACTAGCCCAATGTAGAATCGCTGTCTCACCAACCTACATCATTCTTGGTAATTCTGTCTAGGGGAGTTAGCGATCATTTTCAGGGGTAAGATCATGAAGCGAGCTTAGCTCCCTCAAGTTTTCCTATCGCATAGTTTTTCGAGCGTAAACACATCTAGCTTCTGAGAGCGAGGCTGAAATGTTTTGAGTCTAAATGAACGCTTCATGAACTCAACGGCAGCAGTCATTGTGCTTGCCATCCCTTGCGCGCGCTGCTTACTTGCCGCACTATTCTGAGAGAAACCCAAGGTTATGGTCAGCTTGAAAAGAAAGTTACTTTGTTTTGAGCAAAAGGAGTATTTACCAAACTTGGCGTTCAGCTTCGTCCGGGTTATGATAATATCAAACCTTTTGAGGAACTTGATAAAATGTTAGCTAACAGATGCTCCCCGATATACAATACTCCCTGTCTAGTCTCTTCACATGACCCTCCCTTGAAATATAGCCTCCCAGAGAGAACACTCATTTCATTGTCTTCATCTATCGTCATCTATGTATGAGTTCTTACAAGCAACCTTTCCCAATCATTCCAGTCACTCCATGCAAAGCATTGTATTCGCATGTCCCATACGCTTCCGTCTCGGTCCCATTCACGGAAGCAGCAAGGCTCACATTCTGCAATGCAATATTAAAGCAAGGATGCCGCGCCGAGCAACTAATCGTTGCCGTTGCATTCTTCGTAGGCAGCGTGTACCCCGTGAAGTTTACGAAAGCGATATTCGAGATCTCCATGTTTGACGTTCCAGCATACGACCCATTGTCGCCATTATCTTGCGTTATATATGGGCCCGATGCAGCTCCTTGGATCCAGAAATTCTCGAATCGAATATTTTGCACAACGCCCCTAGTCATTGACCTTTTGTCAGTGGTTTGTTTTAATTAGATGAGTACTGCTTAATGCTTACCATCCGCCTCCATTCGGCAAGCCGGCACTGTTGTAGCTTGCTTGAGGTATGGAAGCACCCATATAAGTTTTTATATAAGCAGAGTTATGCTGGTCTTTATTCATGATTAGAATATTGACATCTTTGATGACTGCGTTAATGACGGAGGAGTCCTCCTGATACTGGCCAAGGCTGCCAATTGCTATTCCATTTCCGCCATGGCAAGTTACCTAAGAATCTTTTAGGACACTGAGCTTCATATTTCACGTCTCAGCGCTGGATTTGCTTACATTCTGAACATATGTGTTGTATGATCTTGGCTTGATCGCAATACAATCATCCCCACCTTGGTACACAAAGTTGGTTAATTTGATATTATTGCAGTCCAAAGTGTCGAATCCGTCGGTATTTTGCACCCATAGCGCACCATAAGGAGCGTTGACCGCGGTAGCATTAAGGTAAATGTTGTTGAACCAAGCATTGGTGATGTTCATCAAGTTGATCGACCACAATGGAGGATCAATCATTGAAACTATTGGGTTGGATCCTATTAATATCTTCGTCTCAGTCTAGGGTTGAAATCAGGAGGAGCTTACAGTTCTCAACCATAACCTCGCTTGCATTCCAGAATACAAAATTCATAGGCCGGACCGGTTGAGTTACTGTCTTTTCGGAATTGTACCAAGAATTTCCATTACCGTTTATACCACCAGTATTGTAGCCATCAATATGAATATGGTTTCCCGTAATCACAAAAGCAGCGTGATGATTTTGGAAGAAAATGGGCCAACTGTTATTTACGTCCCGCCAATATGTGGGGTTGTCGGACAGTGTCCAAACACCTTTCCATTCCACAGTAACATCGTTCAATATTGGGTTGAGTCGCTGGGCAATCCAACAGTTTTCACCCTCGGGAAATACCACAGTGCCGCCACCATTACATTGCTTAAAGGCTTCTAGGATATTAGGCACATCGTCTTGCCGGTTCCCTCTTGCTCTAACTTCACATCTATTTCCATTGCTTCGAGGTCGTACCGGATTGAGGCCGAAAGCAGTTCTGCTCGCGGCGACAAACGCTATTGTAAGTATGATCATGAGATGATTGAAACACATCTTCGCAACACTCAAAGATCTCTTCCCAGTCGGTATTTAATGAGTGTTTCTTGAAGTAAATAGGCCGATTTGATCGATTAAAGAACATCTGCGATCTAGGCTATTCTGGAAAGTTATAAGACGAAGACCATGAAGAAATATCAATGGTTGAATGCAATGAGAACTGCGTCGCCGAACCAACGAAGCTTAATTAACTTAAGCCGTGGCGTCGATTGCCGAGGGTTATCTCCAAAAGCTCAAAAGAAGCATTTATTGATACATAATGATGCAGTATCCTTGGAGATATCTGTCGATATCAGGCCAAGTCTCGGTGCAATTCTCCTCTGATCGACAGGAATAGAGAGGCTAAAAATGGCGTGCTAATGAAGTTTATAAGTTCCAATATGGAGCGGGATTGTTTTTCCGCCAATCATTCTAATTAAATGTTTTTGCTTTATTCAAATTCAGAGTCTTTAGTATTGCGTGATGCAGCAAAAGTGGGGTGGCGTTCTTCAATCCCTCTGATAATTTCATCAGGGATAACCTTCACCGTCTCCCCTGATCTCAAATTCAAGCAATATAATAAACTTGATATGTAATTTCAAGGATGTTGTGTTTGTTAGCTCTACATCCCAACTCGAAAAGACTGTTTTCGGTTCCCTGCAACACAATTCCAAAAAAAAAAACCCTTTTATTCATGCTTACTCGTTAAAATAATCTTTTTAGACTATAGTTGAATTGTTTTCTGAACAAAAGGTATAAGCTTAACAGGGCCTATCAATCCATATGGCTGGGTACCATATCTCCCAGCATACTGCGATTGTGTCCATGACTGCGTAACATTGACAGCCAACAACCTATTTCGCAATGTGGTTGAGACCTCCACTTTAACATCGTTTGCCCCTTCCACCAAATATGGGGAGATGTCCACGAGCGCGCCCTGGATATCAATTGGACCTGTCCATTTGCTATTGATCCATAATCTTACTGTATTAAATATCGGACCAAGATCGAGATATGCCCCTGCTGTACTCGCATTTGGCGACCAGATGAATTGAGTCGTGTATGTTCCAATTCCAGATGTGTTAACAAGCCCGGTAATATTAGGCCATGGAATAATTTGAGTAAGATTGTATTGGTGATAGGTGAAAACTGAGCTATAATTGAGCTTCGGGGCAGGACCAGGCTGCCAGTCTTGAACAATGAGGTTCCATCGTTGAAGAATATTTGAGGCTTGAAGAGACCCGGTAGCATTGAATTTGAACACACTTCCATTGCTAAGGGTAAGTTGATGATCTGTATCAACCGTACCTCGGGCAATAATCTGATTCTCAGGGGCAGAGTAGTTGACATACTGAAAATCAGTCGAGACAATATGGACTTCTGGGACAAGAATGTCATGGAAGAACCCCCGAGGCGCAAAGGCAATTATGGTCGTTTGATTTGACCTGAGTTGGACCCAGAGTCTGAATCGATCTCCATCAGAAGTGTAATTGACGATTGGCGTGATTTGTCCAGTCCAAGAATCAAGATTGTATGGTGTGCCGTGTGCCTTGATCGAGACCTCAGTGGCGTGGTCGGCATAAATATCCGAATTGTATGCCCAAAAATAATCTACATCATTCGGTTCGTCCCAGCGATGGACGTAGATGATTGGGCAGGGCTGAAGATTGGTGGTGACAGCAGAGATATTTAGTTCCACGAGAGTGGAAACGACCTCCGATTCTGAAGAAAGATTTTTGACAGAAGGATATTGTAGCAATTCCTGTACCCTAGCCTTAACGTAGTCATCGCCAGCTGGGCTGTAGTACGGAGTAACTTCCGGTACACCACCGACAAACAGAATAGGAAACCCTTGTTCAGCGTAGTCGAGAAATCGAGCTACTGCCTCCGAAGTAATGTTTGTTGAATTGTCCACAATAAAAGCCGAAAATCCGGGTCCATTTGCAGCAAGCAATCCATCAGTAATTACCTAGGATAATTAGCATTAATTGTTGAAAAGCATGAAACTCTCAATTTGTGTGAGATGTTTAACGAAAGAAGGATATTATTGGATATACACATACAGCGTTGTCTAATAGTAAGTTAGATGGGCTGACGGAGACATATGAATAACCATTATTTGCAAGTGAATGGTCGCCAAAGATATTCTCAGGCATTCCATAATGTTTGATGTCAACACTGATGTACTTGTGGCGATAGATTCCAATATCAACTCGCGGAATCCCAGTCTGTAGGATCAACTGAGTCCGTGCTATCCAATCACCGAACTCATTCACGATGTACCAACTAGGTTGTCGAGGACCCCACATCTCCGAATAAAGCCATTCGAAAGTGGTTAGGCCTGGCCACTCGGCATCCGGCCGATATCCAGAATAGGGGTATCCATGAGACACAATTCTGTTAACTCCACCAGCGTAACTAACTTTGCAATCATTCAAGATCACTGGCCAGGTGATCGTGTAGGATTCATACCTATGCGCTCCTAGTTCTGAGGAGTATATCTGTTTTTGACCCATCATAGCTCCTCCGCCCATTGCTCGCACAGCATCAATGACTCCGTCAAAGTAATTGGATTCGGTTTCCGGTGCATCGATATGTGCAGCAGCCGAAGTCATGTCCCATGGAGGAGCGAGTTGTGGAGCCTATGAGGAAGTTAGTCTGGTTACTCCATTGGTTTTTGCAAGCTGAGGGGCCGGGCTCTCAATATTTCAGTCAGACATTCTATTCAAAAACTCTACATGCTCCAGTAATTAGGCTCCCTAGACGGGGAACTGCAGAATAAAGGCCCAAGAAAAAGAAGAAGGGCGGCCGGTGGAGAAAAAGCGGAAATGGGACGTACCGTTGCATACGGCTGTACACTACCTTGAAGATCCCAAGACGCCGACCAGCTAGAGAGTCCATCAAGATGGTATTTCTCGTATAGCTGTTGCAGGACTTGACGATAATCGTTGCGCAATTTATCGCCAATGTCAACTCCATTCTCATCGTTAAAACTGAAATAGTAGTACCCATTTGCTAAAGTACTTGCCGGAACGCCTGTTGTCCCAAAATAACTAGGGAGCGACTTGGTAGAGCTGTAATTCCTGGAGTCTTCGAAAAAGCTTTGAAATTCATCGGTCCAGAATAGTGTGGCCCTAAATTCGGCGGAATCCTCCCAGGCATAGGATCCAAGCTGCCGGAGTAACTCACCATTCTCCCCATTCATAACATACTTCTCAGTAAAATCAGTCCAAAGGTCTGTTCTGAATATATGAATTAATTTGGAACAATCAGGAGGGCAACTTCAACTCACCCCGCCTGGCTAAAGTGATCAACTACATATGCGAACCAAGATGCAGGATTCTCCGGATTGGTAGCATTATTGAATGCTCCTTGAGCAGCTAAATATCCTGTTCTTCGCTGCCAAAATGTGAACAAGATATAGTCTGCTCCATCATCTGGCGCAGTATAGTTGATTGTGCCATTACTAGTCACATTATCAGAGAGATCGATAACACTGCTATAGTCAAGTTGGGTTACTCTTGAGTCGGTTGATGGAACTGCATCATTGAATTAGTAACAATGCATCTAGTTTCATAGAAACTCAAATTGTCTCAAACTCACTTGCACTTTTGCGAGCCACAACAGCGGCAATAAATTTATTCGTATAATTGATATACGGAGGGTAGAAATCGGGAGCATTTGCATAACTGGCGTTGACTTTTATTGGCTGGGGTAAAACACCATTGAAAGATTGACCTGCTTTCAAGTCTTCTAGACCGTATGCTAGCTCAGTGTTCATCCCTGGAGAATCAGGATCGAGAATAGGAATCGAGGCCCCCTGCGTTGGACCAAGAGCAAAGTCGACCCTCAATCCTAAATCCTGCGCGGTCTGCAACATTAAATTAAACTTCTGGTACCAGTCGCTACCCCCATAACCATAGAGAGCCGGGTCAACAACAGCAGGTTCAATGCCGTAGTTTTCAAGACAGATAATCTCCGCCCCTCCCCAGCCGGCATTTTTCATTTGCAGCAAGTCTGCTGCAAGCACGGTTTTCTCAACATCAGCGTCTGGCACCCAGTATCGGAATGTTGGCCGGGCCAAACCAATGGGATTGTTGAACTCGTTGGGGACATCGTATTTTATCCAAGTCGGAGGCCGTCCACTGAACCCAGGATCTATCTCATCTGCTCTAACAAGATAGAGTAGAGAGTTGAGAAGTACCAATAGGAACGATTGCATGGTAAGAGTTCGTCGGTGGGAGATGCGTCAATATCTATGAATCGCGCCAATATAAAGATGGGAGGGTATTGAAATGTGACCATTATTTGAAAATTGACTATCAACCTGTAGCATGACTGATGATGCCATCCCGGGTTTTCTCACTCAGATTTAGTTTACCCGGAGGTCTTCACAGGGGTTCTCATTCATTTTCCTTCACCCATTTTCGATTTGCGCACATACAGGGTTAACGATAGTAGGCAAAGTTCCACGTAAAAGCTCATCAGTAAACAAGATCTAAAGATGCACTCTTCTGATTGAGTGGGGATAACTTGTTTTTCCATCAATCATAATCCTAGGCAATTCCGTTGACGTGATCAATGTGACCGGGAATACCGGTACTGTCCCGCGGCCCGACTCCTATTCTGATATGGCAGCTCGCGTTATTCGTTTTCTTTTCTCTTGCTTTGTTATTCCTTTCACTGGAAATTTGTGTTCTTGATCGGTTGATGAAACCGACGTCGTGACGGCAGAAAGGAGCATCGCTAAATCTTACCAATGTGACCTGACACTAGAATATCGCCATCTCTGAACGAGCTTTGATCAGTTGAATGGAGTATTGAAAGGGCAGATTAAGATGGCTCAAAGCGATGATGAGTCACGCCGGCCAAATTTCTTGATTATTGTTGCGGATGACTTAGGTTGGTCAGACGTGGGCTCTTTCGGTGGTGAAATTCACACCCCGAATATCGATAGTCTAGCAGAATCAGGAATTCGTATGACGGATTTCCATACTGCCAGTATGTGTTCTCCCACGAGGTCGATGCTTTTGAGCGGTACAGACAATCATATTGCAGGTCTGTGAAGCCTGTCAAAGCAATTGAAGATCCGTGCTGACTAAATCTGAGGCCTGGGTCAAATGGCGTGAGCAAAAACAGTCTTTTAAATGGTCTTAGGAACTCTATTTGATGATATAATAGTTATTGGGGAGATGCCGCATCACCTTGGAAGAAGCGTCCCGGCTATGAAGGCTACCTAAATGACCTAGTTGCAGCCCTCCCTGAAATATTGCAAGATGCAGGATACTTCACAGCGATGTCTGGGAAATGGCATCTAGGATTAACAAAAGACCGAACACCTTATGCAAGAGGGTTTGATCGCTCTTTCGCACTTCTACCAGGTGGAGCTAATCACTATGCCTATGAGCCTTGCCACCCCAATGGACGTTCCGTCTTCTCACATTGGGCTTCACTTTACGCGGAAGACGAAAATCTCCTGGATTCTAAAAACTTTCCAAAGGATTATTATTCTTCGGACTATTACGCTACACGTCTGATTAAACTTTTGAAGGAACAGAAAATTAGTGAGAAGAAGCCCAATGCGCCATTCTTTGCTTTCCTTCCATTCACAGCACCACACTGGCCCCTTCAAGCTCCGCCACACATTGTCAAAAAGTACGAAGGTGTCTACGATGAGGGACCAGATGCATTGCGCGAAAAGAGGCTACACAATCAAATCAAACTTGGATTACTTCCCCCGAATGTTGAGCCTCATCCAGTTGTTGCAGAGACAAAGGAGTGGGCGGAAATGCAACTAGATGAGAGGAAATGGTCGGCAAAGACGATGGAGGTATTCGCAGCTATGGTGGATCGTATGGATTGGAATATTGGCCGAGTAATAGAATATTTGGAGCACACCGGTGAGAAAGACAATACCTTTATCCTCTTCATGTCGGATAACGGGGCCGAGGGTGCGATTATTGAAGCTATCCCGATGTCTGGAGATGTGATCAAACAATCAATTCACAAGCACTACAACAATAACCTCGAGAACCTTGGTAATGGAGATTCTTTCATTTGGTATGGGCCCAGGTGGGCACAAGCTTCAACGGCTCCTTCAGCTATGCACAAAGGTTTTGTGACTGAAGGTGGAATTCGTTGCCCCGCTATTATCCACTACCCCGCACTTTTTGCGAATCAAAAAAATAATATCACAAACGCATTTACAACAGTCATGGACATTCTCCCAACAATACTCGACCTGGCCAATGTACCACAGCCAGGTACACATTTTCGTGGAAGGGAAGTTGTATCCATCAAGGGTAAATCCTGGGTACCACATCTCTCCTGGACTAGTTCATGTGTTCACGATGAGGAGACGGTAACGGGCTGGGAGCTTTTCTTCCACCAAGCTGTACGTAAGGGAAAGTATAAAGCAGTGTTTACACCAAGACCGAAGGGTCCGGAGAAGTGGCAGTTGTTTGACTTGGAGAATGACATGGGCGAGATACATGATTTAGCTGCTCAAAAACCCGAGATCTTGGAAGAATTGGTAAGGTACTGGATGATCTACGTTGCGGAAGTTGGAGTTTTTCTGTGAGCACCATTTCCACTTATCCTTGCGCTGTGTCGTCTTTGAGATTCTTCGTAGCTGATTGCGTTTACCTCACAGGAAAGAAGAGCTCGAGCCTAACTATATTCTGCCCAAACAGTAGAGAATAATTTAATCAAGTTCCACACTTAGCAGCTATCCCCTTTCTTCTTATTCGCAAAAGTGTTTTGAACGCAAGTATATATAAGAGCCATATTATAAGAACGTTGATTTTGTTTCCAGCAGTAAAAGAACTGAGTACCGAAGGGAATACCATTCAAAAACCCGGGGATCTTTCTCAACCTTGATTGATAACTCTTAATCCAATTCAGATTTCCCTGTACCGAGAATTCGCTTTAGTTGTACTACAACGTAGGATTTTAGCGGCCCAACAACGTAAATACGCTTCTGTGCCTTCCAATAAATTGTTGATTTTGGGGAAAGCGCAGTTGGGGCGGAAATCCATGGATCATTGGAAATAAAGTCATGATGAAACTGTAGCCTTTCATAGCAGTAGATTAAAGAACTTCAAATTGGAAATCACAACATCTTGGCTTAGGCAAAAACCAAAGCGATTCAATCCCTGTTGCTCGCAACAATATAAATGAGAGCAATAATATAGATGACAGCAGTAATACTAATGACAACAGTCACCTGCTCCCCAAAATCTCCTTAAACTATAGTCCATTGATTTCTCTAATTCTCTATAGAACTCAAACCATCTACCTACAGTTCATGCTATTAAATTCGGAAGCGTAGCTCTTGTAATTCACTTTCTTGATGTAAGTTTGTGCAAAGTATTAAAGATGCAAGGCCCTCATTCTCGATATGAAACTCCTTTATAGGCTTCAATCAAAACTGGAGGATGTTAATTTGTTGGGATCGTTTGCATTTCCCTCTCACAACGGAGTTATTACCAATTTTGGAGATGGTTTTGATGTGAAAGTTGACAATATCACTCTAGCACTGAAATTAAAAATCCAGAGGTTTTGACAAGTGTAGAAAATTGGGTGTTGTGACTTAGAGAAACATTTATAGATACACTTCTATGAAATTATTCACCGGCTGATAAGTTAAGGTAAAAAGCGGACAACAAGCATGCAACAGAAAATTTCCTCCCCTAAAGTATAATGTTCCCCAGGTAGGTGAAAAAAGTCTCAAGAGCCATTCTTACAGACAATCTTGCCTAAACTCTAATTGTTCTTAAAGAACAAAAATATTTGGAAGATAAAGGGCTCTTCAAAGATACTGTCCTTTTGAATCACATAGATTCACTTTTCCAGTAGTGATCAAAACCACCCAGTTTCTACATTTTGCCTCGAATTCTTCAACATTAGGCTCAATTCTTTGTCAATCTCAGGATTTAACCCCACCTCCGTTGGATTTACTAAGTGCCACAATACCACTTCTAAGACTTGACTATACTGAAGAAGACTACACAGATAATAATTCTCACTTGCAACTTGCCTCTTCAGAAACGCCTCTCTCAAACAATGACCTCTCCCTATCTTCTCTGACACAAAGAACAGCATTGCCGAAAAGGAATTTAGTCCTCCAATTGAAATAAGCTAGAGGAGTGTGATGGGGGGTGGGGGGTGTTTGTTTTTTTCAGTAGAACCTCCCCTGTTTACCTGCTCTCGCGCACAATCAATTACCTTCCGAAGAGGCAGCATCGGAACGATTGTTCGCCTCGAGGTATCCAGTTACCTCACGGCATCAAAAGAACCATTGGATCTTTATTACCAATGTCTGGTAGCTATGAGAATGTTCAGTGACAATCTTTTTACTAGATTTCGATCATCTCTTTTAAATGTGCACGCTAGGAAGTCAGTCAAGCAGAGATATTGTACGTGGAGTGGAAAGTGACGAGAAGAAGTGAGATGCGGCGCTATTCTGATGGCCATGTAATGAAGAGGATGTGGAAAGATAGTTGTATTGAGAGTGAAGAGTAAATTTCTAGGCTAAGAATAAGACTGTTTCGATGCCGAACGGCTGTTCAAGCTTGGAGATCCGCAAGATCTCTCTTTCTTCCATTATAGACAAGTCTCTCAATACAAGATTTTTGCTCGTTCTTCCTCAAGTACCGAGAGTAACACAGCTCCAGCCAACTGCAGCATCGCCAACCAAGCCAGTACCGGGATCCGGGCACCCGATACAAGTATCGACGCCCGTCTCGTGGCATGCCCCCTCGGAGTGGCTAAGGAAACCATCAGGGCACTTGCAGCAAGACCAGGTGTAGTTGTACGAGAGATAGTCACAGCCTGCCACGGAGCCGTCGCAGCTATTTCCCGTGTTAAATTGCACGGCTTCTTGAAGCTGAAAGACTTGGTTGGCAGCACAGCCCCCACCCATCTCTATCTCCAGCGCATCCGAACAGACGTCTCCGTAGGTAATCTCGCTGAACGAAATCTCGTTGGTGCACGAGCAAAGCGAGTTGACGCCTGGAGAGGTGTAGTGTTGGCAGTTGGTTGTCGCAGCGACTTGCGACGGCGTCGAAAAATAGGAGGCAGTACTGGATGTGGATGTAGTGCTCGCAGACGTAGAAGTCGCACTACCACCACCACCAACGCCTCCTCCTCCCCCAGCCCCACTGCTACACCCTCCTGCAGACCCCCCAGACCCCGCTGTCACTGCGGTAGGAGGAGTGAGGCCCAAAGAGTCCAACCAATCATTACAAGTCTGGCCGACCAGGTTTACCCCGAGCTCTAGTTGGATCAGCTTTGCAAATAAAAAGTCGCAGCCGGCTTTGACGCCTATGTTGGCAGCGAAATTGAAGCCAACCGTAAGGTAGTGACCGCCGAGCCCGTTTCCGAGGGGGTTCGTGTTGTTTAGGCCGTAAAGTGACTGCTGCACTTTCTGCGGCCATGTCTCTCCTAAAGTCACACACCGCTGCCATCCCTGCTTGAACAAGAGTTCCCGGTTGATGTCTTTTTCCACGTCGGTAAGAAACACTTGGCAGACCAAGTCCAGAATGTCGCTTTCCAGAGTGGTGAAGTCGCATGACAGCTCAGGCTAGTCGCTGGAGAACCAGTTTGTGAACTGCTTGTACCACGTAGACGCGTCGCCCATGGCTTACCCAGCGAAACTACCCGGTGTGATGAGTGCTTTACGATCGAGAGGGGCTAGCGAGATAGCGTCGTTACGCTCATCAAATGGAGAAGGAGGCTGCCGGTCCTCGAGCTGGTTCGAATACACACCCGAAGCCGTGACGACAGGTGTCATGAGAAAGAGGAGAAGCAGCACGACAGGTAAGAAGGAATTAAGGGCTACAGAGCCACTTGAGCTCCTGTGTGTCCCGCTTGATTGTTGTACCTGGATCGCCGGCGAGGAAGTCAATGGGGAAGAAGCTGAACCCGTGATCACGGTTCGGGTGCTAGCAGATGGTGTTGACGCAATTGTAATCGCAGCATTAGATGCTCTGCTTGACTGCTGTGCTGGGGTGGATGTCTCTAAAATGGATATAGAGCTTTGACTTGGGATCAATGGGGAAGAGATCGAATCTATCGTCATTGTTTGGTTGCTGGTAGATGATGCTGATGTAATGGTAGTCACGGTGTTGGATGCTTGGCTTAACTGCTGTGCTGGGGTAGATACCTCTGGAATGGATGTAGAGCTTTGACTTGTGGTCAATGGAGAAGAGGTTGAACCCGTCATCACGGTTTGTGTGTCGGTAGATGGTGTTGGCGCAATAGTAGTTGCAGTGCTGGATGATTTGCTTGACTGCTGTACTAGGGTAGATGCCTCTGAAATAGATGTAATGCTTTGATTTGAGGTCAATGGGGAAGAGATTGACCCTACTACCACGGTTTGGGTATTGATAGATGGCGTTGAGGCATTGGTAGTTGCAATGTTGGATGCTTTATTTGATTGCTGTGCTGAGGCGGATGCCTCAGGAATGGATATAGAGCTTTGACTTGGGGTCAACGGTTCAAGACCTGTGGATGCTGAGCTACTTGGCGACTGTGGGGCCGCTGAATTTGGAGGGAAAGTGCTTGCCACCCCATGGCCTGTTGATGGAGAGCCAGGGGATGTAGCCTGTGGTAGAGTTGCTGAAGACGAAGTAAAAGTTTTACTTGAGCCCTCTACAGAGGCTGAAGCAGCAGTATTCGGGGATGATGTGGACGGGAAAGTCCGGCTCGCAGTGCCAGAGAGTGCAGCCGTAGACGAGCTAGCGGTCG
>Ga0182030_10008412_pt1 | contig 21352 bp, 21 predicted proteins | sample 812S3MmetaG_FD_121299 | JGI IMG/M metagenome (GOLD analysis project Ga0182030, IMG submission 121299) | Permafrost microbial communities from Stordalen Mire, Sweden - 812S3M metaG (Illumina Assembly) | ecosystem: Environmental > Terrestrial > Soil > Wetlands > Permafrost | place: Sweden...
GTCGGTTCACCCGAAAGCCAAACCCTCAAGAAATTCCTTGTCTCCAAAATCCACCGCGACCGCTGCGGCTACGTCGATAGCCTCGGTCTGGAAAAAGCGGCATGAACGTTCCACTCTCCAGTTATAACAATCTTAATACGAATGCTCCCAGTCCAGTGGTCATTTATGGCTGGCAGCATCAGAATGGAACGCCCATTCAGCCACTCTACAACGGCCATTCGGATTTGTACATGGATTACAGCCACGGGATTCGCATGGTGCAGGAGGCCGCCACGCTGGACGGCGCGCCGACGACAATTTCTGCGGTTTTGACCAATCCCGCCGTGGCTGCGTTGCTCAGCGACGAAGCGGTTTTTGCGGGCAATGTGATTCCGCAACCGTATTACACCGTGGCCGCGACTGCGCCAGTAATTATTACCCAGCCTTACAGTCAATCCGTCAAACAGGGAGCCAGCGTGACCTTTTCGGTATTGTCGGTGGGGGATGCGCCACTGAGTTATCTTTGGAAGCGCAACAGCGTGGCCGTTTCGGGCGGAACAAACGCGACATTGTCGATTACGAATGCGCAGGGCGGCAATGCTGGCACTTACACTGTTGTAGTCAGCAACAGCGCGGGAACTGGGACCAGCCTGCCTGCGTTTCTCGTTGTCAGTTCGAACAGCTTTCCACTTTTGTTCTCCGACGATTTTGACACTGACACTTCGGCGAATTGGAGTTTCTTCTGGGGCGCCAACGATAATCTCTCTGATTACACGACCAATTGGGCGTTCGATTACGGGGCCATGCCCTACACCTACAACGGGGTGACTTACTTGATTCCGCCTGCGCCAAATTCCACCAACGGCACAACCAGTGGAGTGATGTTCACCGTCAACAATATCCACAGCAATAATGCCGGCGTGAACATTTATCCCAGAGGCCAGTCTTTCAGCGGGAATTTCGCCTTGAAGTTTGACATGTGGCTCAATTATCCGGGCGGCGCCGAGGGCAGCGGCGCATCCGGGAGCACGCAATACGCCATCTACGGCATTAATTTTCTGGGCACGGAAGTTAATTGGGGCGCAGCCAGTCCCGCCGCGACGGACGGGATATGGTTCGGCAACGACGGGGATGGCGGGGCCGTAATTGATTACCTCGCGTATGTCGGAAATCGCGCGGGTGTGCAAACCGAATTGATCGGCGCCGCTGCCAGCGGGTTGTCGCAGTCAAACCACGCCGCATCCATTTACACGACGCTTTTCCCTTCGCCGCCGTCGGAAACAGCCGGGACGCCGGGCAAGACTTGGGCGGCGGTGGAAATCGACCAAACCAACGGAACTCTAATCTGGAAAATCAACGGCACCGCAATCGCGCAACGGGTCAACACCTCAAGCTTCACCAGTGGCGACGTCATGTTGGGATTGATGGACATCTTTCCGTCCGTCGCCAATCCGCCCGAATGCTGGGTAATCTACGACAACGTCCGAGTGGAGAATTTGAGCGCCGCACCCATTATCGCTCCGACCATTACCACGCACCCGCAGACCGCCAGCGTGAATCCCGGGCGGTCTGCGTCCTTTTTGGTGGTATCCGCAGGATCGGTTCCACTGAGCTACCAATGGTTCTTAAACGGGCTGGCGTTGGGCGGGCAGACTAATTCGGCTCTCGTCTTGACGAACGTTCAACCGGTAAACGCGGGCCAGTATTACGCCCAAGTCAGCAACGGAGCGGGGTCCGCGCTGAGCAATCCGGCCCTCCTGAGCGTTTCAACCAACTGGGCGTTGGCCGCTCCCGAACTTGTCAATCAACAATTTGAATTTACGTTGTTGGGTCTGACCAATGCGACCTACATTATCGATTTTTCCAGCAATTTGCTCAATTGGATGCCGCTCCAAACCAGCGGACCGGCAATTATTGCGGATGGAATTTCTTCCAATTTTCCAGTGCGCTTCTATCGGGCGCGACCGGCGCCCTGAGCCTGGCGGCTAATTCAATTCCCGAATCCAGATATTGCGGTAACGGACTGGATTGCCGTGATCCTGTAGGAAAAGCGGTTCCTTCAAATTGTGTTTGGTATATTTTGGCGTATAACCGGTGACGCCCTGAATGGTGACGTTGTCCTGGACCAGAACGCCATTTTGCAGCACGGTGACGCGACTAGGGGCGGTTAGAGCTCCGTCGTCGGCAAAGCGCGGGGCGTGGTAAATAATCTCGTAAATCTGCCATTCGCCCGGCGGCCGGCAACAGTTAACCAGGGGCGCATATTGGCTGTAAACGGCGCCGGCCTGGCCGTTGAAGTAGGTGGTATTGGTGTAGGAGTCCAGCACCTGGATTTCATACCGGCCTTGCAGGATGACGCCGCTATTTCCCCGGCCCTGGCCCTCGCCTTCGATTTTTTCCGGAGTGGCCCATTCAATGTGCAATTGACAATCGCCGAACGGCTGTTTGGTGTGGATGTAACCAGTATGATTGACTGTGGCGACACCGTCTTTGACTTCCCACCGGGCGGAACCATTTTTGTCGTCATACCACTGCAAGAGGTCGTTGCCATCGAAAAGGACAATGGCATCGGAAGGCGGCTGGCCCGGCTGGCCGGGATCAATTTTGACCGGCTCGCCCGTAGCCGTGACGCGCAAATGATAGACGGGCCGGGCATTGGTTTGAACGACGGCGCAACAACATTCTGTTGCAACAGGCGACTTCAGCCAAAACGGTACGGGCGTCCCAGTTGCGTGAAAGGGGATTTGACCAATCAGAAACAAGCCGGAGGCAAGCCAGGCAGGGCAGAATTTTCGTTGTATCATGCGGCGGAGAATAACCGGGGAGCCCCTTCGCTGGCAACGTCCAGTTTCAGCCCGCAAACATTGACAACCGGCCGGTCTGGCTTATGCTGGAAGTGGACTAAATCTGTCCGATATGGAATCAACAACTGATACAATTGAGAATTTTGTCAATTCGGAATACAAATATGGCTTTGTCAGCGACATTGACACCGATTCTTTTGCGCCCGGTTTGAGCGAGGACGTTGTGCGGCGGATTTGGGAGAAAAAAGGGGAACCGGCTTTCATGCTGGACTGGCGATTGAAGGCCTTTCGACACTGGCTGACCATGACGGAGCCGCATTGGCCCAATCTGCATTACCCGCCCATCGATTATCAGGCCTATATTTATTATGCCGCCGCCAAGCCCAAGAAAAAATTGGGCAGCATGGACGAAGTGGACCCGGAGTTGCGCGAGACTTTCGAGAAACTGGGCATTTCATTGAATGAACAGAAACGACTTTCCAACGTGGCGGTCGATGCCATTCTGGACAGCGCTTCGGTCGCGACCACTTTTCGGGAGGAATTGAGCAAGCAGGGCATTATTTTTTGCTCATTCAATGAGGCGGTGAAAAACCATCCGGCGTTGGTCCAGAAATACCTTGGAACGGTTGTCCCGGCCAATGACAATTTTTTCGCGGCATTGAATTCGGCGGTTTTCAGCGACGGATCCTTTTGCTACATCCCAAAAGGGGTGCGCTGCCCGATGGAACTTTCGACCTATTTTCGCATCAATACGGCCGGCGCGGGCCAATTCGAAAGAACTCTCATCGTGGCCGATGTGGGCAGTTCGGTGAGTTATTTGGAAGGTTGCACGGCCCCCATGCGCGACACCAACCAATTGCACGCGGCGGTGGTGGAATTGGTGGCGCTGGACGACGCCTCCATCAAATATTCCACCGTGCAAAATTGGTATCCAGGCGACAAGGAAGGCAAGGGGGGCATATACAATTTTGTGACCAAGCGCGGCAAGTGCGCGGGACGAAATTCGAAGATTTCCTGGACGCAGGTGGAAACCGGCTCGGCCATCACTTGGAAATATCCGAGCGTCATGTTGCTGGGCGACAATTCGGTGGGGGAATTCTATTCGGTGGCGTTGACCAATCATTATCAGCAGGCCGACACGGGGACCAAGATGGTTCACGTGGGCAAAAACACGTCCAGCACGATTGTTTCCAAAGGCATTTCCGCCGGACGGGGAAATAACAGCTATCGCGGCCAGGTGAAGATTCTCAAGAGCGCGGCCCACGCCCGCAACTATTCGCAGTGCGATTCGTTGCTGCTGGGCGACCGTTGCGGCGCGCACACGTTCCCTTACGTTGAGGTGCGCAACAGCACGGCCACGGTCGAACATGAGGCTTCCACTTCGAAAATTGGCGAAGACCAGATTTTTTATTGCAATCAGCGCGGGATTGCGACGCAGGATGCAATAAATATGATTGTCAATGGTTATTGCAAGGAGGTCTTCAAACACCTGCCCATGGAATTTGCCGTCGAAGCCCAAAAACTGCTGGGCGTCAGCCTTGAAGGCAGCGTCGGTTGAGCGGCGCAGGCGGATCACAAACGGAGAACAAAAAACGGAAAGAGACATGCTGGAAATTTGTAATTTATGCGCGGGAGTGGATGGCAAGCCAATTTTAAAAAATCTCAACTTGCAGGTCAAGGCCGGCGAGGTCCACGCCATCATGGGCCCCAACGGCAGCGGAAAAAGCACCCTGGCCCAGGTGCTGGCGGGCCGTAGCGACTACGAAGTGACGGGCGGTTCCGTGAGCTTCAATGGCGTCAACCTTCTGGAAATGAAGCCGGAGGACCGCGCGCGCGCGGGTGTGTTCCTGGCCTTCCAGTATCCGGTGGAGATTCCCGGTGTCAACAGCACGTCTTTTTTGAAGGCCGCGCTCAATGAATGCCGCAAGGCCCGGGGCGAAGAGGAGCTGGATGCGATGGAGTTTCTCTCTCTCGTAAAAAAGAAAACCAAGCTGCTCGAGCTGGATCAGTCGTTGCTCAGCCGCTCGGTCAATGAAGGTTTTTCCGGCGGCGAGAAAAAGCGCAACGAGGTTTTTCAAATGGCCGTGCTCGAACCCAAACTGGCCATCCTGGATGAAACGGACTCCGGCCTGGACATTGATGCTTTGAAAGTTGTGGCGGGCGGAGTCAATAAACTACGGCGTCCGGACAATGCCGCCCTCGTCATCACCCACTATCAGCGGCTGCTCAACTATATTGTGCCCGACATTGTCCATGTCCTGGTGCAGGGGCGCATCGTCAAATCGGGCGGCAAGGAACTGGCCATGGAATTGGAAGAGCGCGGCTACGATTGGATCCTGGAAACGGTCGCCGCCAATGGCAAGCCATGAGCGATTCCTTGAAAATTGTGTTTGACTCATTTGCGAATGCCGATGCGAACGGCTTGCCGCACTGGCTGCGGACGATTCGGGGCGCGGCGAGGGTCAGCGCCGGCCAGCTTGGTTTTCCCACCGTGCAGCATGAGGAGTGGAGGTTCACCAACATGGCCCCGATTTTGCAACTGCCGCTTCATCCGGCTGAAAAGCTCAAGGAGCCGCTGACCAGCGAGGATATCGCCCCATTTATTTTAGGACTGGATGCTTACCGGCTGGTATTTGTTGATGGACATTTTTGCGCAAATCTCAGTTCTTTGCCAGAGCCGGGGAACGATCTGCAATTGGGAAATTTAATGGGGGAATTGGCCCGCCACCGACCGGAGGTGGAAGAGCACCTGACCCTGTATGCCGATACGAACGCAAATTTTTTTACGGCGCTGAACACGGCCTTCTTTCAAGACGGCGCCTTTGTCTTCCTGGCTGCGGGAAGAACCGCCGATAAACCGGTGCACCTTCTCTTCGTAGGCGCTTCGGAACAGCCCGGGGCCACCTCTCTGTCGCGCAATTTGATTCTGGCCCAACGCGGCGCGTGCCTCAAGGTCGTCGAATCGCACATCAGCCTCTCTGACGCACCTCGCGTCACGGACACAGTGACGGAATTGATCCTGGGACCGGAGGCCCAAGTGGAGCATTGCAAGGTGCAACAGGAAAGCGCGCGCGCTTTTCACGTTGCCACTATTCAAGCCTCGCAGGGCAGGGACAGCCAGTGGACTTCCCATTCAATTGCCGCCGGAGCCCGGGTGGCCCGCAACCAGATCCAAACCGTCCTCGCTGCCGAAGGGGCCGGAGCCATTCTCAACGGACTGTATTTGGGCGATGCCGAACAATTAATCGATCATCATACGGTGGTCGATCACGCCAAGCCTCACTGCGAAAGCCACGAATTTTATCACGGCATTCTGGCCGATCGCGCCCACGGCGTGTTTAATGGAAAAATTTTTGTGCGGCAGGACGCTCAAAAGACCAACGCCAAACAAACCAATCGCAACTTGCTTCTATCCGACGACGCAATGATTGACACAAAGCCGCAATTGGAGATTTTGGCTGATGACGTCAAATGCACCCACGGGGCAACCGTCGGACAATTGAATGACGAAGCTATTTTTTACCTGCGTTCACGCGGCATCGGCCTGGAACAGGCGCGGCGCATGTTGATCCGGGCGTTTGCCAACGATGTCATTGAGCGCATCGGCATCGAGCCGGTTCGCACGCGATTGGAACAGATGCTGGAACAAAGATTCGCTACGGGGGAAGTTTGATATACGTTGTACAGGACACGTTATGTCCGATGAATTAAACGAACTTTATCAGCAAGTGATCTTGGATCACAGCCGCAAGCCGCGCAATTTTCACATCCTGCCTGACGCCAATCGCAGCGCCGAAGGCAATAATCCCCTCTGCGGCGACCATTTTACCGTCTTTCTCAGGCTGGAAGGAGACACTATAAAGGACATTAGCTTTCAAGGTTCAGGCTGCGCCATCTCCAAAGCGTCCGCGTCCATGATGACGGATCAGCTTAAAGGCAAATCGGTGGCGGAGGCGGAAAAGACGTTTGCACTCTACCAGGAAATGGTCATGACAGGCCCGGCCGATGAGGAGGCCATGGGCAAACTTTGCGCCTTTGCCGGAGTGCGCAATTTTCCTATGCGGGTCAAATGCGCCATATTGCCCTGGCATGCCATGATGGCCGGATTAAAAGGCGAGCCCCTGGCTTCGACGGAGGAAAAATAGCAGCGTGAACGATGAAATCATATTGAAGCGAGAGTGCGAAGCAGTGCTGATTCCCGCCGGCACAAAAGTCACGCTGCACGCCGGCGAACCGGTGGTCATCACCCAGGCCCTGGGCGGCAGTTTTACCGTCATTATCAACGGCAACATGGCCCGCATCGAAGCCCGTGACGCCGACGCTCTCGGACAAATTCCCGTCTCGGATTCCCCCGCTGCTTCCCCTGCCCCGCCGCCAGCCGCTCCCGATGGCGCAAAATTGGACGAGGAACAAGTTTTGGCGCAATTGCGCACCTGTTACGATCCTGAAATTCCGGTAAACATCGTGGATTTGGGGCTGGTTTATGATTTGCAAATCCTGCCTCTGCCCGCTGGCGGAAACCGGGTCGAAATCAAGATGACTTTGACTGCCCCCGGATGCGGCATGGGGCCGATCTTGCAGCAAGACGTCGAAAGCAAAGTGTCTGCCATTGCAGGAGTGAAAGAAGCGGCTGTTTTCCTGGTTTGGGATCCCCCTTGGAATCGCGAGATGCTTTCCGAATCGGCCAAACTTGAACTGGGGATGATGTGATAACGCCGGCCTCCATTCAGCCTGCAATGTTCAACCTGGAAACGTTGCGCAAGGATTTTCCCATCCTCGACCAGCAGGTGCATGGCCATCCCCTGGTCTATCTCGACAACGCCGCCACCTCGCAGAAACCTCGCGCCGTTATCGAGGCGTTGAGCCGTTTTTACGAGAATGACAACGCCAATGTTCATCGCGGCATTCACGAATTGAGCCGGCGGTCCACCGTGGCCTACGAAGCCGCGCGCGACCGCGTGGCGCGCTTCATCCACGCGCGCCAGTCCTCGGAAATTATTTTTACGCGCGGCACCACCGAAGGAATCAATCTCGTTGCCTATTCCTGGGGCGCAAAAAATCTCAAGGCGGGCGATACCATCCTCCTTACGGAAATGGAGCATCACAGCAACATCGTCCCCTGGCAATTGCTGGCCGCGCGCACTGGCGCAAAACTCGTCTATGTGCCCATTACCGGGGATGAGGGGCTTTTGGATGCTGACCGGCTGGATGCCTGCCTTGGTGACAGCACAGTCAAACTATTTGCTTTCACCCACGTTTCCAACACGCTCGGCATTGTCAATCCCGTGGTCCACCTTTGCGCCAAGGCTCATCGGCGCAACATCGTTACGCTGGTGGACGCCGCCCAAAGCGCCGGGCATCGGCCGGTGGATGTGCAGGAGATCGGCTGCGATTTTATGGCCTTCTCCGGCCACAAATTATGCGGACCAACGGGCATCGGCGTGCTTTATGGCCGGCGCGAATTGCTGCAGGACTTGCCTCCGTTCCAAGGCGGTGGCGACATGATCGCCAATGTGGATTTTCTCGCCAGCACCTGGAAGGATGCTCCGCACCGATTTGAAGCCGGCACGCCCAATTTTGCCGGGGCGGTCGGATTGCATGCGGCCCTGGATTATCTGGATGCGATCGGTTTGGACAAAATCGCGCGTCACGATCAGGAACTTTCCGCCTACGCCTTTGAACAGATTTCACGCCTGCGCGGGATTCGTCTTTTCGGGCCGAAAAAAGAGCGTTCCGGCGTGCTGAGTTTTCTTATGCGCAACATCCACGCCCATGATGTTGTCACCGTAGCTGACCAATCTGGCGTTGCCTTGCGCGGCGGCCATCATTGCAACCAGCCGTTGATGAAAAAGTTGGGCGTGGAATCGACCGCCCGCGCCAGTTTTTATTTTTACAACACGGCGGCGGAGGTGGATCGCCTGTTTGAAGTATTGACGGAAATCCAGAATTTTTTTGGCGAATGAGTGATTTAATCCATCCGCAAAGCGCGATGAAGCAAGTGCTGGACGTTTTTCCGGGCGCGCAACGCACCTTGTTTCGCCATTATCATATTGGCGGGTGCGCCAGTTGCGCCTTTCAGCCGAACGAAACTCTGGAGGCCCTGTGTGCGCGCAACAACTTGAACGTGACCGAGGTCATCCAGCAAATTGAAACCGGCCACCGGGAGGACCTTGCCCTGGAAATTTCCGCCGGCGAGTTGGCCGGACTGATCCGGGCGGGCGGAGTTCATTTGGTCGATATTCGCAGCCGCGAAGAATATGAAACGACCCATATCGAGTCGGCTGTCCTTTTGTCCCAGCCGATTATGCAGGAAATTCTGGCCCACTGGCCGCGGGAGAAATTGATGGTTCTCTACGATCATCGCGGCCAGAAAAGTCTCGACGCCGCCGCCTATTTTACCGGGCAGGGATTCACCCGGGTGCGCTGTTTGCGGGGCGGCATCGACGCCTGGTCGCGCGAGGTGGACCGCAAAATACCCCGCTATCGCGTGGAGCTTCCAGCATGAGCAACGATTATCAACAGCGCATCGAAGAGGCCCTGCGCGATCCGAAGAACCTGGGCGAATTGGAGGGAGCCGATGCCGTCGGCACGGCGGGCAGCGCCGCCTGCGGCGATATGATCCGGCTCTGGATCAAATTCAAGGAGCAAGCCGGGAAAAGAGTGGTTGACAAGGCCACGTTTCAAAGCTTTGGCTGCGAGACCGCCATTGCCGTGGCCAGCCTGGCCACGGAAATGATTCGCGGAAAAACCGCCCCGGAAATTCTGGCCATGTCCGCCGCCGAGCTGGCCCCGGACCTGGGGCCGCTGCCGCCGGTCAAAATTCATTGCGCTCAATTGGTGGAAAGCGCCCTGCATTCCGCGCTGGAGCCGCAAGCCGCGCCGCCACCCTCCACCGTGCCGGCTAAAATGGCCCCCAGTTTGCTTGATAAAATAACACAGTCTGCCGCCCCCTCTGGAAAACTAAAAATCATCCTTTTGGACGAAGACGAAAATGTCTCCTGATTTACTTCTTCAGCCTGCGACCGATCCGACGTCCATCTATCGCTATCGCGACGGTCTTTACGCCGTGGATCTTCTGACTGCGGCCCTCTCCCACTTGGACCTGTTCAGTTGGCTGGCCGAACATCCAGCCGATAAGGCGGGCATTTGCCGCGCCCTTGACCTGCGCGAACGGCCGGCTGATGTCATGCTCACTCTCTTGACCGCCATGGGCCATTTGAAAAACGAAAAAGGAATTTTTTCGCTTACCCAAATGGCACGCGAACATCTGGTCAATTCCTCTCCGTGGTTCATCGGCCCCTACTTTGCCTCCGTCAAAGAACGGCCTGTTTGCCTGGATATACTGAAAGTTTTGCGCACAGACAAGCCGGCTAACTGGGCCAGCTTGAAAAACGAAAAGGAATGGGCCAAAGCAATGGAAGGTGACGCCTTCGCCAACAAATTTACCGCCGCCATGGATTGCCGCGGGGCGTATTTGGGGCCGGCCATGGCGCTAAAACTTGATTGCGCCAACCATCACCGTCTGCTCGACATCGCCGGTGGATCGGGCATCTACGCCTGTGCGCTGCTGGCCCGGCATTCCCGTCTGCGCGCCAGTGTGCTGGAAAGGTCTCCCGTGGACGCCATCACCCGCCAGACCTTTGCGGCTCGAGGTTTCGCCGATCGCGCCGATGTCGTCGTGGCGGATATGTTCCATGATCCGTTCCCCACCGGGTTCGACATTCATCTTTTTTCCAATGTTCTGCACGATTGGGCCGAGGAGCGCGTCAGGCAATTGCTTGAAAAATCGTTCGCGGCGCTTCCTTCGGGCGGAATGATTGTGATTCACGACGCCCACATCAACGCCGCCAAAACGGGTCCGTTGCCGGTTGCTGCCTACTCCGCGCTTTTGATGACGATAACGGAGGGCAAATGTTATTCCGAAACCGAGATGGCGGAATACCTGCAGGATGCCGGCTTCGACAACGTCAAACATATTCCCACTGCCGCCGACCGCAGCATCATCACCGCCGGCAAAAGCTGAGTCGCCGGAACGCATCATCGAGACATCAAAGCGGGCGGAGTAATTTCAGGCCAGTTTTGCAACTCATTGTTTTTCCTTGTCAAATAATCCCGTCAATATTATGATACTACCGCATTGCGGCTTTCAATGCGGTAGTATCACGCGTATTATTGCAATAATACAGGACACCAGAAATGATTGCGCATGTTTTGGAAGGGCGGACCGGGGTCTTGCGCAGGGTGGATCGAGCCGTGTCTTGATCGAGATAGGGTTCCCCCGCCGCCAAGGCTACGGCGGACAGGTCGCGACAGTCTCACCCTGCTTCCGGGACGCACGGGCCCGGCAGCAGCCCTGAATAATATTCATTCGTTTTACAGCAACGGGATCTCGGCTTCGGCGCCCTCTGGGGTTTTGAAGCGGAGAATCTGGCGAGATGACTGGTTCTCGATCTTGACCGATGCGGCCAAGGCTGCGGTTTCTTTTGGCGTAACTTCGACAAAGAAGAGCGCGATGCGGTGGGCCACTTCGTCACCGGCTCGGTAACTCTTGGGCCGATTCGTGAAGGAGCTGTAAAGAATATCCTCGCGCACCGAAATGCCGGGAGCGTACTTCTTCGCTTGATTGTAAGACATCCCCGATCCAGCCACCATGACGACACCCAACCGGCCATCGACGTTCGCCCACGAACCCGGAACGGGCATGGGAGGCCGGGGTTTGCTCTGGTCAAAAATCACCTGACCGTCTTTGTATGAAAGCAAGCGCGTGCCTCCATTGACGTCGTCGTTCTCGATGCCGAATGGGACGCCGTGTTCCTGGGCCACGTTGAGATTGGTCAGCGCGATAACGCGATCCTGATAGACGACGGTCTTGGCGCCGAGGGACGTCATTTGCAGGGTTTGTTTCAATTGGCCCTCGTTCATCAGCAATGTGCCCGTCGTTTCAAAGCTGTCGGCGGTTTTCGTCCAGGAATGATCGACCGCGACGGTCTTTTGGCGGTTTTTCGGGCCGAGAATGAATTCGCCGATAAATCCGTCGGTCACCGGCGCGGTGAAATCGGGATTGCCTTCGTGACCGGGGCCAATTGGGACCACCAGCCCCATGATCCGGTTGGTCCATGAAAACGACGCGAACTTGTCCCTGGTGCGCTGGGTGATGACTTGGACCCAGTCGTGGGCGCTCACGCCTTGACCGATCAACGCGGCTTCACTCGCCGTCAATTCTTTTGTTGGCGGGCCGAATATTTTGTGAGCCAGGAACGCGTAGGTGACCAACCCGGTGGTAACGGCGTGGCGTCCGAATCCAAAAGGCGAGCCAGTCAGCGCCAGATCGCCGTTTTCCTTCTCCTGCCAGGCGCGCATGTATTGGAGATAAACTTGTTCAAGATGCGCGGCCATCGGGTCCTTCTGATAAGAGGCCAGCGCAGCGTACAGACTGATGTAAGGCGTGCCGTGCAAGTCCCAATCCATCCCCTGTGGATAGGCCGCTTCGCCATTCGGCAGCAAAATGCCTTCATACATCCGCCAGGTATCCCTAAGGTGATGCGTGTCGGCCGCGGGAATGGGCTGATGACCCAAAGTAAAATACATGGCCGTTTCGGTCAAAAAATAGCAACTGCACCCGATGTAGCTGGGATGAAAGAAACCGTGATTCTCCAGGGTAAAATCTGGATGCAGGTTCGCGCCGGTGTACCACTCGCTGACGGGCCGTCCGTCCACCAGCGTTTTGTCGTCCTGATCCTGCGGTGTGGAGAGGGTGTTGATCATGTACTCGATGGCCTTCTTCTTCCAGGCCGCCGCGTGTGGGTGCTCGGGAAACATGTTACAGGCCAGCGCAATACAAGTGAGGTCCCATCCATTTTCCTCCGCCTTGGTGTCGTTGAAGGTTCCCGCCGGCGCCCGAATCGTCAGGAAACGGTCGGCTTCGTGGGCGACGACCCGTTCGAAGTCCTTGCGCAAGCCGTCGTCCAATTCATCCCAGATCAACCAGGCGCTGAACGCCAGGTCACCCGTCCACATGGCCGATTGCCAGGCATCGCCCCATGACTTGCCGTCGGTGCATTTCTGGGAACCCGTCACGTGGGTGGCGGTGACAAAGCGAAAAGCCGCGAGGGCCTTCCTTTTGTATTCGGCGCGCTCGTTCTCAGGCAGCGCGCTGGAGTATCTGAGAAGCGCGGCGGTCGCCAGTGTCATGCCTTCAATGTGGCGGAAACAATCCTCGCCGCTGCGCCCGCTGCCCCAGAAACCGGAATTGGAATTCGTGGGCCAGTCCTTCCAAAACCCGTCGGCGTGCCGGCACGCATCGCGCAGGACACTGTTGTAGGTGCCCACAATCCCAGCCTCGGACATGGGATGAATACGATAAAGATCTTCCGAGCGGACGCACAGCGGCACCAGCAGAAACAGCGCAAGAACACGATTCATGCCCCAGAGATTAGGGCGGCCAAAAGAATTGTATATCCGAAATGCCGACGGCAGGGTGTGCAGTATGCATCCTCACTTTGGGCAAATGGGCAACGAATAGTCAAAATGTAGCACCCCTGTAGCACGAATGTAGCACCAAATGTAGCACCTTAAATGCCTTATAATCAACAGTGTAGCACCTGTAGCACCCTTTTGGCCCAACACCCCGGTATCGACAAGGCAGCATCGCTTTAGAATATGCGGGAGACAACGTGAAAAGTCTCTAACTCAGCCGATCCCGCCGGAGAAGTTGGCGGGTTTCTCAAAATCGGCCCACAATTCTCCTTCCCCTTCAGGCTGGGGGGGAATCCTGCGTAACTTGGATGGGTCTGCGCCACCGCATCAATTGCGCGGCGGATTTTGTTTAGTGCGGTCTGCACCTGCGGGCGCCTCTGCTCACCGGTGCGTGGCATCCTTCAGATTTTTATTTTCGGTAAAGGTCAAAGAAGCGGAGTTCATACAATAGCGCAAGCCCGTCGGAGCCGGTCCGTCATCAAAAACATGACCCAAATGCGCGTCGCATCGGGCGCAAAGAATTTCCACCCGCTTCATCCCGTGACTGTTGTCCTCATGGGTGATGATATTCTCCGCTGCCACCGGTGTGAAAAAACTGGGCCAGCCTGTGCCGGAATTGAACTTGGCCTCGGAAGTAAACAAAGGCAGCCCGCAACAGATGCAGGAATAAACCCCCGGTTTGTGTTGATCGTAAAATGCCCCGCAAAATGCCGGTTCCGTTCCTTTATTGCGCGCGATGCGATACTGCTCCGCCGTCAGTTGCTTGCGCCATTCCTCATCCGTCTTGATTATCTTGGGCGTCGAGGTGAGCGGGCTGGGTTGCCCTTTATCATCCAGCAAACGTACTTGAACCATAACGATTTGATTAGTGCCTGGGGTCTTGGCCGGGGCTTGATCCACCGGCTGTGCTCGGCAGCCGGTTGCCATTCCCAACAGCGCTCCCCAGAAAATGATATTGAAAACGGACACAGAAGGCACTGTACGCTCTGCTGATACTTTTTCAAGCGGCGTCAATCGCATGGAGACCCATCTGCTAATTGGGCGCTTGCGTAATTCTTAGAAAAACATCCGGGCCGCAAATCGCATCCAGGCGGCCAAACGAGGTGGTGTTGGTTCCGTTGCCGGAGAATGTATTGGTGTAACTCGGAACTGGCCGCCACACCCCGTTAAAAAGATTGGAACTGAATTGCGGCGTCAACTGTATCGTGTTTGTCCCGCCGGAAAAGGTCAGCACGATGTTGGTTGTCACCGCCGTTCCGATAATCTGCGCCGAGGGTGGCGGCTGGGGCGGATTGACGGTGATTATTCCGTAAAAAAGATGATTGTTGCAGATATAGTAGAGAGTGGACGGATAATTGGTGGCGGGAATGGTAAGAGTGACTGTGCCTGAACTGACCGCTTGGGCGCTGGCCCCGGTGTAATGGGAGGAGATGTTCGGGGCGGTGCATATGTCCACTGGGTGAATGGACGACGTGTTCATTTTAAGAATATAGGTCGCCCCGGCATTCAGGCTGAAATTCAAGCTGTCATCGACATTCGCGTCCTGCGCGGGCAATCCTGAACTTTGGTTATTGACGTCAAACTCAAAACCGGTCGGAGTCGTCACGGTGTAATTCGGTGGGGAAACGATGACTTGTGCGCGGCCAAGCCCCGCAAGGAAAATCCAGAGTGTCATGACCCGGATTGCTGCTCTGCTGCCAAGTGATATTATTTTCATGTTAGTGCTTTAACGGATAAGTTTCGTGAGTGATCGCCAATCCCGTCCAAACCGGGTCGGCGGGAATGGGAAAGGACGGTCGGTGGGCGGGCGATTCGGACGATGCCGCGCCAGGCGCGACCGCCAGGACGGGCCTGCAATCCGCCCGGAGTGGATGGCAGTGGGCCAACATTGGGTTGTCCATTGTAAATGTAATTGTCTCGTCGCTGGCATAACGGCCTTTCTCTGTTAAGAGGGCCGGCTGGCGGGTTTGTTCCAATGAGAAGATTTTCATTCTTTTGGGAACCATTCGGCGACTGATGCCTCTTACCAACAATGCAGGCGTATGACAGACGTTAGCTTTGAAAACCTTGTTAAGCAGTATTACCAGCCGCTTTACAAGTTTGCCTTCAGCCTTGCGCGGACCGAAGCCGACGCCTGTGATCTTACCCAGCAAACCTTTTATGTCTGGGCGACCAAAGGCCATCAATTGCGCGACCCGAGCCGCACCAAAACATGGCTGTTTACCACCTTGCACCGGGTCTTTTTACAAAGCCGCCGCCGAGAAACGCGCTTTCCGCATGAGCCGTTAAACGAAACTGAGGACGGCCTGCCCTTTACTGATCCGGTGCTGGCCGACCACTTGGATTGGGAGCAGGTATTGGCGGCGCTGGGTCACGTCGAAGACCGTTATCAGGCCGCCGTGGCGCTTTTTTATCTACAGGATTGTTCCTACCGGGAGATTGCGGAAATCCTGGACGTTCCCGTCGGCACGGTCAAATCGCGGCTGGCGCGAGGGTTGGGACAATTGAAAAAGATTCTCATTCAAACCGGTGTGTCCAGCCGCGTTGGAAAGGCCCAAGATGACTAACGAGGATGTAAAGAAAACCCTGGCCTTATATCGGCCGGGATCGCCTGATCGAATCGATCCGAGTTTCACTGAAGCTTTGGACCGGGTTCGCCCAAATTCGACACCCGGACACACGCCGGAAAGCCCCGACCCCGAGTTGCCCCGCTGGTTTCAGGAACATTGCGCGTCTTACCGCAACCTCCGCGCCAGCTTCCTCAATATTCCGGTACCGCCTGCTTTGCCGGAACGGATTCTCGCAGGCTATAAACCTCCGCGCGCGTCAGTTATACGTCTTTTTCGGCCTGCGGTGATCCTCCGCGCCGCGGCGGTGCTTGTTCTCTGTTTGGCGCTGGCCGCCGTCTTCTGGCGCTCCCACGGCAAGGACGACGACTTCAACACCTATCGAAATCGACTGGCCCGCACCGCATTGCGGCCCTACAGCATGGATTTGCGGAGCGGTGATTTGCCCTCCATCAACACCTATCTTGCCGGACACAAGGCCCCGGCGGATTACGCTTTGCCGGGCGGCGTGACAAAGGCGCAGCCTGTGGGTTGCGCGATTTTGCAGTGGCAAGGCCAACCGGTGTCCATGATCTGTTTCCAAACTGGACGCCCGTTGCCCGCCGGCGAGAGCGCGGACCTTTGGCTGTTCGTCATCAACCCCTCCGCCGTCCGCAACGGCCCCGCTTCCCCTTTGCCCGTCCTGGCCCGGGTCAAGACGCTGACGACAGCCACTTGGACCCGCAATGGAAAAATGTATGTTCTCGCCACCGTGGGCGACGAGGCGTATCTCCGTAAATACTTTTAATTCCCTTTCACCGTCATGTGGCCGATCACCCAGTTAAAATCATCCCGTTGACCGGCTGGCAGGTTGGTGAAAACCAACGGTGTGGCCGCGTCCGGTTCCGGAGGAATTTTAGTGCTGGCATCCTGCCAATGATGCAGTTCCGCATGGCCGTCTGCAAATGAAATGGCGGCGCTGCCGTTGTGAGAGGATGCCGGCAGGCGAATCCACTCCCGGGAATAAGCCCTGTTCAAAAAATAACCGTCATAAATCGTGTCCGGATGTTCCTCGATAAAAACAAATATCTGCCCAGCCTGCGGGACGGACGACAATTTGAAAAACTGGACATAATCCGGATTATTGGTATTGACTCCTCCTTGCGTGATTTCTCCCGCGTCCCCGATAGACGCATTCATCGAATAGCTGCGCGCCCGGTTGAGCCAGCCGGCGCTTCGCTGAATTGTGCTCAGGGCCGTATCGGACGGGCAATGATAGATGAGGGCCGATTGCGCCACGTACGGCCCGAGGGCAGCCTGCGTCAAAAGCGCCGTGTTGGTATTATCGGAATTCGTTTCCCAATCCAGAAGGTCGCTGGCCCAATTGATGTTCGTATGCACGGCCGCGCCCGCCAAATTGTAAGGAAAAAAACCGCTGCTGTCGTCGCAATACATCAGGCAACCCAGGATCAACTGCCGGGTGTCATTCAGGCAAAAGGCGCTTTGCGCCTCCGTCTTTGTCCGCGCCAGCGAAGGCAAAAGCAGGCTCGACAAAATCCCGATCACGGCCACGACCACCAGCAGCTCAATCAGAGTGAATGCGCTTCGCTGCGGTGTGTTTCCAGACGGCGACGGCTCTGCAACAGAAATTGGCCGGTTCATACCGTAATCTCTTATACGATAGATTCGTTATGATTATGGAATAAACCGAAAGCCGGTGAAAGTCAAAAATTCAGTTTCCGGCCCGCGAGGTCATGCTGCCAGGGCGCGGTCAATCAACTGCTTTTCCTTGGCCCCGAACGGAAGGGTGAGTGCCTGCTGCCGCGCGGCGGGCGTCATTTTTTTCCAACTTTTTTGGATGGCGTTGACCAACTTGTCATCATCCGTTTTGGCGGCCAGACCGGCCAATTGAAATTCCAAAAACACCAGGCAAAGCGCGTCCTCCAAAACCCGGCTTTCCGGGTCGCTTGGAAAATTCTTTTTCAGGTTTAAGTCCTGCACCTTTTTGATGACGTCATCGGAGCAGCCCGCCTGGCCCAGGATTTCGCCGGCCTTGCGCGCGTGAAAATTTTTCAAGTCGCTGCGCCAGCGCAGATAGCCGGGTCGGGTCATCGGGTATGAATCGCGGGGGATCATCCAGCGGCAAATGTGCTGGCAACGGGCGGCCAGGCGCAGAGTTTCGGAAGCTCCCGGCGCAAGCTTGAGCACCCAGCGTGAGAGCCGTTGCGCATAAAGAAGTTCGCGCGGTTGAAGCGTTCCGTCGCAGGATTCCATGTTTGGATCACGCGCATTTTCGGCGTCAATCCGCTCCATGGCCCGCTGAAAAGAGTCTGAGTGATCGGCCGGCAATTCCATGCACAGAATTTTACCCGGTTATTTGGATTACGTCACCAGAAGATTGGGCCGGCTCGTCGTTCTTGCCTTTATGGCGGCCCTGCGGGATACTTACGCCGTGGATCACACGGTTACCGAATTAACCGAAAAGCTCATTGCCTCCTACGCCCGCGTCGGAGGCATCAACCATCTTGACGGCAAAAACCTGCCTTCAAAAAGCGCCATCGCTTCCATCACGCTCGATCTGCTCCGCCTGTTGTTTCCGGGCTTTTTTGGCGACAAATCCATTCATTCGTCGCAGTTGAAAGTGGAAATCGCCACTCTCATGGATTCGGTTCTGGGGCGGTTGGAGGAGGAAGTCTACAAAAGCCTCGATTACGCCCACGAAACGGATCGAAAGGATTTAAGCCGCCTGTCGCGCTCCTGGACCTTTGAGTTTCTGAGCAGCCTGCCCCGTATTCGCGACTTACTGCAAACAGACACCGAGGCGGCTTTTCAAGGCGACCCGGCCGCCCTGAGCAAGGAAGAAGTCATTGTGGCCTACCCATTCATCGAAGCCATTGCCGTGCAACGGCTGGCTCACGAGCTGTATCTGCAAAAGATACCGCTGATTCCCCGCATCATGACCGAATGGGCCCACAGCCGCACCGGCATGGATTTGCATCCCGGGGCGCAAATCGGCTCCCACTTTTTTATCGATCACGGCACAGGCACAGTCATTGGCGAAACAGCCATTATTGGCGAACATGTAAAAATGTACCAGGGTGTGGGGTTGGTGGCTCGTTCCCTGGCGGGAGGGCAACTGCTCAAAGGCCAAAAACGCCATCCCACCGTCGAGGATAATGTCACTATTTACGCCAATGCCACCATCGTTGGCGGCGAAACCGTCGTCGGCGCCGGCAGCACCATCGGTGCCAGCGTTTTCCTCACCAAAAGTGTCCCCCCGAATTCTCTCGTCACTTACGAGAAAATTGACCTCAAAGTCACTCGAAAAAGCAAAGTCCGCCCCGACTTCGAAATCTAGCGCCCGGACTGGTTTCCGTCATTCCTCCGTAACCTTGCACCCGCATTTTGCCTCTATACAACCGTGCGCACCGTCATGGACACACTACGCCTTTGCCCCCAATGCCGGGAGCCGTTGCCGACCGATTCGTCCGGGCCGCTTTGTTTGCGGTGCCAGAGCGATCCCGGGCGCACACCCCCAACGTCCCGGCCCGGGGCCCGTCCCGCTCCTCCAACTCCGTCCGAGATAGCCCCTTATTTCCCCCAATTGGAGATCCTGGAATTATTGGATCACGGCGGCATGGGCATGATCTACAAGGCCCGCCAGCCGCAACTGAACCGGATCGTCGCCTTGAAAATCCTGTCGCCAGACTTGAGCGGCGACCCGGCTTTTGCCGAACGTTTCTCCCGCGAAGCCCAATCCCTGGCCAGGCTCAACCACTCCAACATCGTGGCTATTTACGATTTCGGCCGCGTCGCCGGTTTTTATTATCTTCTGATGGAATTCATTGACGGGGCAAACTTGCATACGTTGATCCAGTCCAAACAATTAAGCCCGAACGAATCCCGGCGCATCGCGCTTGAGATTTGCCAGGCCCTGCAATATGCGCACGAGGAAGGCGTCATCCATCGCGACATCAAGCCCTCGAATATTTTGCTTGACAAAAAAGGGCGCGTTAAAATCGCGGATTTTGGCCTGGCCAAATTGACTGCACAAGACGGACAGGGCTCGGCTCGCCCGGCGCTGACCACCACGGTCATGGGCACCCCGCATTACATTGCCCCCGAACAAGTCGAAACGCCCGCTCTGGTGGATCATCGGGCTGACCTTTATTCGCTGGGCGTGGTTTTTTATGAAATGTTGACCGGCCAACTGCCCCTGGGCCGTTTCGCATTGCCCTCGCAAAGATCCCAGGCCATAGATGTCCGTTTGGATGAAGTGGTCCTGCACGCGCTGGAAAAGGAACCGGGACGCCGCTACCAACACGCCAGCGAGATTCGCGCCGACTTGGAGACGGTCACTGGTAAGTTGCAACTGGCGCCGGGCGGCCCTGTCGGCGTGTTGAAAAAGCCCCGGAACTGGAGTTTCGTCCGGCAATTCTCCCTCATGGCGGGAACGGCGTTGCTGGCCGTGTTTTTTTACCTGCTGCTCAAAAATCACTGGCCGGGCCGGCAAAGCGTTCCGATCCCTGCCTCCACCCAGGCGGTGTCCAATGCCGCCCCGGAAATTCCGCTGGTCGGAAGACGCTTCCTCGTCCCGCTGCACCTGACCAGGGATCAAGCTGCGGATGTGACCCGGATCGTTCGTCGATATCAACGGGAATTTGTGGTCCTGGAACACCGCCACACCGAACACACCCGGGACGACGCCGGCCATGTCCACATCACCATCCAGCCCTTCCCCGACGACATGCAACGCCTGATGACGCGAATGAAGAAAGAACTGGACGGCGTTTTAACCGCCGAACAAGCCGCCATCGCACAAACTTTGGATTTGGAGAAATTGCTGCCCAATACCGGCAGAAACCTGGTTCATGTCGAGATTTGGCGCGATCCCAACGGCGAAGAACATTATGTGGAATCCGCAAACCCCGGCCCGAACGCCACCGGCTCCGCCCCCGGCGCGTCACCCAAGCCCATGCCGCCCCGCTATCGTTCCTACCTGCTCGAAAGCCAATGACTCGGTTTTCAAGCTCCCACCAAGAGAGCACGATCAATCACCCCGAAGCCGACAAGTTCTTCAAATCCGCCCGCACCTGCTCGTAAGTAGTCGAGTAAGCCAGCACTTTGGCATCCGGTTCCACGCCCGCACTGCCGCAGGCCGCTCGATAGCAATCCGGCCACCAATTGCGATGCTCCGTCAAACCCTCGTCGCGCCATTGCCGCCAGCCCACCAAAACCTTGGACCAGCATTTATCCCCGTAAGCAATCCCCTCCGCCGCGCTCTTGAACTCCTTCAAATACCAGTCGCGGCCAATGCGCGCATGGAGCACTTCATCCGCCCAATCATAATCTTGAAACAACGCGCACAGCGGCTGATTGGATCTGCGTCCCACCTCCCATTCGTAACGCTTGCCATTCTTGGGCATTAGAGCGGTTTAAGAAATACTGTAGCCATTCGGAGCGAGGATTTTTGGGTTTTGGCGAGGCTTTGGCGAAGGAGCATGCCCGCAGGCCTGCGACTGAGCCGAAACGAAGCTAAAACCCAAA
>Ga0182030_10008413_pt1 | contig 21352 bp, 13 predicted proteins | sample 812S3MmetaG_FD_121299 | JGI IMG/M metagenome (GOLD analysis project Ga0182030, IMG submission 121299) | Permafrost microbial communities from Stordalen Mire, Sweden - 812S3M metaG (Illumina Assembly) | ecosystem: Environmental > Terrestrial > Soil > Wetlands > Permafrost | place: Sweden...
AGGCACACTCACCGTCATCCTCCACCACCTCACCCAGGCAGCACATGACCAAGTGCTCCGTCATCTCTGCGATCAACTGAATGAAACCGAGACTGTTTTCCCGGATACACAGCTCCGACTTTTCTTCAAAGTTGGCTCAGGATGATTCCCCCACCTCAGGAGGTCTGAGTCTCGACCCAGCAGGCAGGAGTGCCTGCGCCACGTCATGGCTCAGGTCAATTTCCCCAACTATCCGAAATCCCCGGCCGACATCGGGAGTTCTGAACTTGCGCCGGCTGTCTGGCGCTGCAGCGCCAGCCGCTAGTAGAGCACGCGGGAACGAATGGTCCCCGGGACGTTGTCTAACTCCGCTTTGAGGCGCCGGGTGGCCGACGTCTTCTGCATTTCGACGTCGATCACCACGTACCCGATCGCGGCGTCGGTCTGCAGATACTGGCCCGCGATATTTACGTCGTACCGCGAGAAGACCGCGTTGATCTGCGAGAGCACGCCCGGTTGATTGCGATGGATGTGCAGCAGGCGGTGCTTGCCGGGATGCTCCGGCAGCGACACCTGCGGGAAATTGACGGCCGTCAGGGTGGATCCGTTATCGCTGTACTTGATCAGCTTGCCGGCCACCTCGATGCCGATATTCGCCTGCGCCTCCTCGGTGCTGCCGCCCACGTGGGGCGTCAGGATCACGTTATCGAATTCGCGCAACGGCGAGACGAACAGGTCGCCCGCGCCCTTCGGCTCCGAGGGGAAAACGTCGAGCGCGGCGCCGCCGATCTGTTTGGTGCGGAGCGCCGCGGCCAAGGCGTCGATATCGACTACTTTGCCGCGCGAGGCGTTGATCAGTTTGGCGCCCGGCTTCATACGGGCCAGTTGATCGGCGCCGATCATGCCTTCGGTCTCGGGCGTCTCGGGGACGTGGAGCGTGACCACGTCGGAGCCGGCGAGCAATTCGTCGAGCGACGCCACGGCGCGCGCATTGCCGAGGGCCAGTTTGGTCTCGATGTCGTAATACGAGGCCTGCATGCCGACGGACTCGGCCAGCACGCCGATCTGCGTTCCGATGTGGCCGTACCCGACAATGCCGAGTTTCTTGCCGCGGACCTCACGCGCGCCGGTCGCGGTCTTGAGCCACTCGCCGCGATGGGCCGCGGCGTTGCGCTCGGGGATGCCGCGCAGGAGCAGAACGATCTCCGCCAGGACGAGTTCGGCGACGCTGCGCGTGTTGGAAAAGGGCGCGTTGAAAACCGGAATGCCGCGTTTGCGGGCGCATTCCAGGTCGACCTGGTTGGTGCCGATGCAGAAGCATCCGACGCCGATCAGCTTGGGGGCGCGCTCCAGGACGTCGGCGGTCAACTGCGTCGCCGAACGGATGCCGGCGAAGTACGCGCCCTTGAGCGCTTCGGTGAGCGAGTCGCCGGCCAGCGACTTGGCGTGCGACACGATGTTGGTGTACCCCGCGCGCTGGAGCATCTCCGCGGCGCTGGGATGGACGCCTTCGAGGAGGACGATCCCGATGTTGCTTTTGGCGAGCGAAGTGGCGGCCATGAAGTACGATTTTCGCGTGAAAGGGTAGGGGAAGTCCACGGAGGGACTATCATCGGAACATGGCTGACAAGAGCGGGTGGACGCCGGGCAGCATCGTTTGGAAGGTTGTGATGGCGATCGTGGCGTTGTGGCTGGTCTACTGGATGTTGCGGACGTACGTGCTGTAGCGCGTCTAGTGCGATTGGTTGGAGGGTGACTTGGCGGGAGGTTTGTGCGCTGCGGCGGCCTGAATGGCGGAGAGCCGGAGGTAAGCGGCAGCGGTGCGCAGTCGAACGCCTTCCTTGTCGTCATCGAGCAACGGGACCAGTTCTTCCTTCAGGGCAGGCTGGTCTCGCAGCGCAATGGAGTGCACGGCGGCCGCGCGGACGGTCCAATTCTTGTCGTGGAGGGCGTCTTTGAGGGCGGCTAGAATCGCGGGGTCTTTGTCTTTTCCGAGCAGGAGCACGGCAGTGGCGCGGCCGGAGACGCCGGAATCGATCAGGATCGCCTGCATGGAGGCTATGCCTTGGCCAAGGCCGGGAACGGGCACGAAAACGGCGCCTTCGCGCACGGCATAGAGGAACGCGGTGGCCGGCGTGTGCATCATCCGTAAAGCCTGTCGCATCTCGGCGGTGATGTAGCTGGACTTGGTCTTGCTTTCTCCTTCGACGACGGATAGCAGGGCCAGCTTGCCGGCTGGGTCGTGGAGGTTCCAAAGTGCCTTGGCGGAGGCGAAACTTACCTCCGGCACCTTGTCTTCCAGCATTTTGTGAAGAGCTTCGATTGCGGCCTTGGTTCTTACGTCGGCCAGACTGGCCACAACGGCGAGCCGCACCGGCACGTCCTTATCATCCGTCATGCCGATGAGTAGAGGCATGAGGGAATTGCGATCCGATGCCAGGCTCAGCGCGACCACTCCTTGCATTCTGGTATCGGGATTGTGGGAGCGCAACGCGAGTTGCAGCATATCGGTGCACTGCGAGTCAGTGGCGGCGGTCGATCGGCCGGCAAGCGCCATTGCCAACATGAATAACGCCAATCGTTTCCTCAAGGTGGTTTCTCCTGCCGCCAGCATCTTCTTCCCGGTAACGCCGCAGCATTTCGTCCCGCTCAATATACCGCCGTCCCGGTATGGATACAAGGGTCGGCGATTGGGGACTGACAGTTGGACGAGGATCTCCGAGGAGAAACATGGTAGGCCCGGCTGGACTCGAACCAGCGACCCTCAGCTTAGAAGGCTGATGCTCTATCCACCTGAGCTACGGGCCCGCACAATCAGTGAGGAAATGCCTGCTCCACGTTCCAGAACCCATTATAGGGTATGGCCGCGGCTTCCAAGCATTTGAGGGCGCCTTGCGCGACTCCACCGGCCCATGCCGTAAAATTACCCTAAGGAGCCGCGAAGAAATATCCTGTGCACTCAGACCCAACCGCTTGCTCACGCGCGCGGCTCAGAATGCGCATTTGACGGAGTCGGGCCCAGAGGGCACCCCGTTAGGGAGCGATTGCGCACGCTCGCGACATTTGGTCAGCTTATTGTTTCGCGGCCCCTAATCGGCGGCCCACGCCGGTTCCACACGCTACGCCTCAAGATCTTGCTATAGTAGGCAAAGAAAAGGCGAATGGAGGATATCCAGGAACAACTCGCTGCCCTGCGACGGCGTATGGCCCAGGTGGATCGCAAATATTCCGCTCCCGGCCCTCCGCCCGCGCCGAACCCTGAGCGGGAACGTCCGAGTTCCGCCGCTTACATCCAGGACCTCATGAGTGGCGCGGTGGTCTCCACTCCGCACGGCGAGCACTTCGAGACCGAGAGACTCTGGGAACGCCACCGCCGCCACGGCAGCATGGACATTTCCGGCCTCGCCGAACTCCCGGACGATCTCCTGGAGCAGCTTTCCGATGGGGCGATCCGCCGCGCGCATCCTACTAAGTGGGCCTTCCTGGACACCGAAACTACCGGACTTGCCGGCGGCACCGGTATTTATGCGTTTCTCATCGGGGTCGGCTCCATCGAGCCGGCGGGCTTCCGCCTGCGGCAGTTTTTCATGCGCGACTATGGCGAAGAAGCCTCGCAACTGTATCGTCTGGCCGAGTATCTGGCGCAATTCGACGTGTTAGTCACTTACAACGGCAAGGCCTACGACCAGCCGCTGCTGGAGACGCGCTTCCGCATGGCGCGCGCCCGCCATCCCTTCGACCGCATGGAGCACCTCGACCTGCTCTTCGGCGCGCGCCGCTTATGGAAACTGCGCCTGGAAAGCTGCCGCCTGGTGGACCTGGAGAATCAAATCCTGGGCGTGGAGCGCCAGGGCGATCTGCCCGGCGAAATGATCCCCTACTGCTATTTCGGATACCTGCGCACGCAACGCGCCTTCGACCTGGTTCCGATCTTCCACCACAACGCCATCGATATCCTCTCGCTCGCCTGTCTCACCGCGATTGTCCCGTTCGCGTTCCGCTCGCCGGAGACGGCGGCGTTGCGCCATGGCGCCGATTTCATTGGCTTGGCCCGCTGGCTCGACCGCGCCGGCCGCCACGAGGAGGCTGTCCGCCTGCTTCGCCGCGCGGTGGCGATGGGCCTTCCCGACGCGCTGCTTTTCAAAACCTTGTGGGACATTGCCGCCATGGAAAAACGGCTGGGCCGCGAGGATGCCGCGCTGGCCGCGATCACGGAACTCGCCGGCGCGCGCAATCCCTACCGCGTGCGCGCCCTGGAAGCGCTGGCCAAGCACTACGAGCATCGCGAACGCAACTACGCCATGGCGCTGGAAATGACCCGCACGGCGCGCGAGTTGGAAGATACCCCGGCCATACGCCGCCGCGAACTGCGTTTGAAAGCGCGCCAGGAACGGCCGCTCCCGCTGCAACTTAGGTAGGAGGAGTCAGGAGCCGGAATGGCGCGAGACGCTCTAACTCCCGGACTTAGTACACCGTTTCGCAAATACGGTTATGTATTCACCACGGAGACACAGAGACACAGAGAAAAACCCAAAATGTCGTAACGTGACATTGTGGCGCGGCGCCGTCCTGGTGATTTTGAGGCCACAGAGGGGACAGAGAGCACAGAGAAAAGCTGAAGAACAGGCCCATTAGTTGCCGAAGTGCCTGTCAACATTGGCGGCAGTGGGCACTAACGGGGTGCGCCAGCTACTTAGTTTCTGTCGCGAAACTGCCATGCGGCGGAGCAGCACCGCTCCCTGGCGGTCGCGGCTCGGTAACAAGTCTCGTGGGATATCATCGCGGTGTTTTCCGAGCCGCGACCGCAAGGGAGCGGTCTTGCCGTTACGAGCCGGAGTTTCATGACAGAAACTACTTTCCCAGTTGCTTGCGAAAACCGTCCAACGCCCGCTCGACGATCCCGCGATTGCGCGGCGCCGGCTTGCCCGCCTCGACCGGCGCGAATAAGGCCAGCGCTTTCTCTTCGGTCTCCACGGCGCGGCGGTAGTCGTGGGTCCCGGCGTAGGCCAGCGCCAGAACATGCAGGCACAAAGGATCCTGGCCCTTCCCCATCTCCACTGCCTTCGCGGCATACGGAAGCGCGCCGGCGGGATCGCGGAGTTCCTCGGGATCCACCGTCACCGCCAGCCATGCGTAGTTATACATCTGGTCGCCGGTGGCGCCGGGCTGGTCAGCCACCCTCTTCGCCAGTTGCAGCCCGCGTTGCGCCTGGACCTTCGCCTCTTGCGGCTGGCCGGTCTCTATAAGGATACTGGCGATGTCGGTAAGAATCTCGGAAAGATTCTGCGTCAAGAGAAGATTGCCGGGGTTGGCGCCGGCCTGCACCTCGAGCAACTCCGCGGCCTTGCGATAGCTCCGCAAAGCTTCCGGGTTGTTGCTCATCTGGTAATAGTAAAGGTCGCCCATATTCTTCAGGGTGACCACCACGTCGCTGCGGGCCTTGTCGTTGTTGGGATCCTGGTTCAATGCCGCGAAGTCGATATCGACCGCCCGCTGGAAATCGAGCAGCGCACCCTTCAGGTCGCCCATACTCGCCTTGGAGTAGGCCAGCTTATTCAGTAGTGCGGTCACCAGATTTCGGGCGCGCGTGCTGTTGGGATCGGCTTGCAGGATGGCGTCGGCAGTCGCCAGCGAGCTGGTGTATTTGGCCAGGGAATCGGCCACGTCGGAGGCGCGCGCCATATCCGCCAGTTTCATCAGCACGATCGCTTTGGCGCGGCGGGCGCGGAGAGCGCTGGGGTGGCCGGCTTCCAATTCGGGAATCAGGGCGAGCCCTTTCTCATAAGCGCTGCGGGCCTCATCGGTTCGTCCCAGGTTGATGCCGCGGGCGCCACCCAGGATGTCGCCCTGGTCTTCGTACGCGCGTGCCAGGTCGAGGCGCGTTTCCACATTCCGCGGGTCGCTGTCGGCCAGGGCCTGGCGCAGTTTCATGGCTTCGCGGAAGTGTTCCAGGCCCTCGGCTGCCTTGCCCTGGAAGGCCAGCAACAGCCCCAGTCCTTCATCGCTTTGGGCCACCACCTGGCGGGCTTTGCCGTCGGACGGGTGGCGCGCCAATACGGATTGCGAGATGGCCAGCGCCTTGCGATAGCTTGCCAGAGCCTCCACGGGCTTGCCGAGGTTGGACCCGCCCACGTTGCCCTCCACATCGCCGATCTTGTCGTAGCCCTCCGCGAGCTCCAGTTCGAGCGAGGCATCGCCGCGCGAATCGGCGGCCAGGCGGTCCAGATATTCGGTGCCGGTCTTGGCGATCAGGGCGCGTGCCGGCGTGCTGCCCGGCAGATCCTGTATGGCATCGTGGACGTCGAACAGAAACGTGTGCGCCAGCCGGCGGACGTCTTCGAAGCGCCGCGCCGCCACGTGCGACTCCCACAGCGTGGACGCCAGGCCCGCCGCCAGCGTCAGCAGCACCAGCGCCGCGGCGGCGACTCCCAGTTTGTGGCGCTGCAGGAATTTGCGCGCGACGTAGGCCGTAGTATTGCGGCGCGCCAGCACCGGCCGGCCATCCAGATGACGGAGAATGTCCTCCGCCAGTTGGTCCACCGAACCGTAGCGCTCCCGCGGATCCTTGCGCAGCGCCTTCAGGACGATGGCATCCAGATCGCCGCGCAGTCGCCGATGGAGCGATTGCGGATCGCCCTCGCGGCTCTGGCTGACCTTTTCCGGCGTCAGCGTTTCGGCGGGTGTGTCCTCATCGGCTTCCGTTTCCGTGATGCGATGGATCACCGTGCTGGGCGCCTCGGCGTCCTGCTCGCATACCGAGCGGATCCAGTCGGCCAGCGAGCCGGAGGTGGCGCGATAAGGGCTGTGGCCGGTGAGCAATCCGTACAGCACCACGCCCAGCGCATAGATATCGGTAGCGGTGGTGACGGGCTCGCCGCGGAGTTGTTCGGGGCTGGCGTAATCGGGCGTGAAGGCGCGCTGGCGGGTGAGCGCGGCCTGCGCGGAGATGCCCATCGCAGCGGGGTCGAGCAGTTTGGCGATGCCGAAATCGAGCAGCATGGGCGCGCCTTCGCCGGTCACCAGGACATTGGAGGGTTTTAGATCGCAGTGGACCACCAGGCTCTGATGGGCGTGGTGGACGGCCACGCAGGTTTCGACGAAGAGGTGCAGGCGCTGGCTGATGGAGAGTTTGTGCCGGTCGCAGTAACGGTCGATGGGAATGCCTTCCACGAAATCGACCACCAGGTAGGGCAGACCATCCTCGGTGGCGCCGCCATCCACCAGGCGCACGATGTGCGGATGGTTGAGCGCGGCCAGGGTCTGGCGCTCGATGACGAAGCGGCGGACCACCTCGGGATTGGCCATGCCGGGGCGGATCAACTTGACGGCGACGCGTTGGCGGAACTGGTCTTCGCGCTCGGCGAGGTAGACTTCGCCCATGCCGCCTTCGCCGATGCGTTCACGCAGGCGGTAATGTCCGATCAAGCGCCCCTGATACGGAGAATCGCGGCTGTCCGGCACGATACGAGAATACTACAGGTGAGGCGGACCACTGAGGCGGCGAGTTACGGCTTCACGGCCTGGCTGGACCTTCGTGCGTGAAGAGAGGCGGTAATCCACTCGGTAGTGCGGACTAGCTGTTAGCGTAAAAAACTGGCCAGTCGGGTAGACTATGGAAAGTCGCCCATGACAATCACGGTTGACATCAGACCCGAGGTTCAGGCTGAACTCGCCCGCCAGGCCGCATCCCGTGGAAGCGCAATAGAGGACTATGCCGCGACCTTGCTCGAAGAGGCGATCCATCTGCCAACCGGAATGCCAATCACTGCAGAGAGGCGAAAACCGGAAGGAAGGAAAGGCCTCGTGGAAGTATGCGCAATGGTGCGAGACATGACTGACGATGTGGACTTCAGCCGCGATCACTCCACCGACCGCCCGGTAGAGCTGTGAGCGGCGGCTTTCTTCTTGACACGAATGTTCCCTCCGAGCTTAGGCTAGGCTCCCTCCGCGACGAGGCGTTTCGCCGGAAGCCGATTCCGCTGTTGCCGCCGGTAATGTGTGCAACTGGCCACTCACCGAACCGTCCGGGTGCATTGGAAGCCGTGTCACCCCGCCTGCAGCAGCGGGCGCAGTCCCTCCCACCGAACCTTCCACCCGGCCTTCGGGAAACCATCCCAGGCGCTCGCCATCATCGCCGTAGCGGTGAGCAATCCGCCGTTGCCGGGCAGATACAAGGGCAAATTGGCGCGCTGCGAATTGTGACCGTTGGGCAGCCAGACGTTCTTGGGCGACTCGATGAACAATGCATCGATGGCCGTCTCCGGCTCACCCAGCCGCGCCGCCGTCATCGCCACCATGGGGAAATCCCAACCCCAGGTATCCGGCCAGTGCCACTCGCGCATCACTCTGTGGAGCGTGCGCCGCATGGTTTCGCGGTCCACGCCCTCCCCGTTGAGAACGCCCAGCGCCGCCAGCATCGAAGGATGATCGTGAGTCTTCTCCGGGAACGTCCGCGGGCAGTTTTCATGCGCCAGATAGACGCCATCCTTCACCGGGAGCGCGGAGAGTCTGCGCCGCACGTCTTCCCATTTCGGCTCCGGCGCCATTCCCAGGCGCGACCGCCATCGCCCGGCCGTGGCCAGCGCCTCGCGCCAATAGACCAGTTCGAAGGTCGGGTTCCAGGTGGTGCGTGCGTCGTGATTCTCCTGCGCCGGGATCACCGGCGGGCCCAACACGTAGCGGCCGTCGCGCAGAGCTGCGTAACTGGCCATGAAATCCGCGGTCGCCATCACCACGTCGCGGTAGCGCTGCAAAGTCTCGCGATCGGGATGCGTGCGGTAGCAAAGTTCGGCCAGGGCGATCGGGTGCGGCTGTTGCCAGATGAGCAGTTCGCCCACGTTGGACGGGCTGTCGCTTCCGCTGAGCGAGGTCATCTTGGGCCAGCGCGCGCCCTGGTATCCCTGCCGCCGGGCCTTTTCGCGCGCCACCGGCAGGATGGCCGAATACCAGCCCAGACTGCGCTCCAGCAGCGGAGTGCGGCCCCATAGAGCGAAGTGCGCGGCGTGCCACCAATGCATCTCCAGGTGGAATTTTCCGTACCAGCTATTGCACGTCAGGCCGGTCTCCTGCGGCGGCGCGGAGCCGGCGCACTGGATGGCCGTGAGATATTGCGAGAGCACCACGCGCCGCTCCAGTTCGGGAGCGCGCGCGTCCGTGCTGCCGTCGAAATCCAGAGCGCCGCCGGCCCGCCAGAAAGCCTCCCAATGCTTCTCGCTGGCGGCGCGCGTTTCGGCCGGCGCGAGCGCGGCCGCCGCGAAATCCCGGGGAGCGAATTCGCAGGTGAAATCCAGTTGCCGGCCGCGCAGCAAAACGCGATGCTTTCCCGCGGCCTCGGTCCGCGCGTCGCCGGTCCACTGCAACCGGACCATGTAGCCGTCCGCGTCCAGACGCCGGCGGATGATGGCCGCGTTGGGAAAGCTCGAAGCAAGCTGCGTCTCATGCCGGCCGGCGCGGCCCCAGTCCGAGGCGTCGATGGCCGTCGAGCCGTACGGAAACTCCAGCGCGATCGCGAGCGATTGCGTTTCCAGCAGCGGCGACTCCACCGTCACGGCAATCGCGTCGCGCTCCGGATGGCAGCAGGTGCGGACTTGCATCGGCTGTCCCCGCAGGAGGAACGCGCTGTCGAGTATGCCCGTCCACAGGTCGAGGCTCTGGCGCACTTCGGTGACCTCGCCGGGCTGGAGCATCCGGCCATCGAAGAGCAGCCCAATGCGGGCCAGGTTCAAGCGGTGCGGATTCTCCCGCAGCCAATTAAAGAGCGGCTCCTGGCCTTGGCCGCTGGTCGCGTAGCCCACCGGCCGGCCGTAGGTGTCGAAGTTTTCGAGGCGCAACTGCGCGCCGGCGAGGCCGTCCGGCACGGGCGCGCTGTGCCAGCCCCACTGCGACAGCGTACACAGCGGGATTCCGCTTTCGTAGGGCTGCGGGAGCGATTGCAGCCCGGTGATATCGGCGGTAAATGCGAACTCGCCGTTTCCCACCGAAAGAGGGCTGCGCGGATCGAGCGCGGCCAGCGTGGGATTGTGCCGGCGCACCAGGCTCCTGCGGTCGATGGCGCCGTCCGCCGATTGCGCGGCCAGCGAGGAGCCGGCGAGATACAGGAAATCCCGGCGGGTTGGGTGGATGGCGGACATCACTGGAAGAGCCCCAGGTTAACGGCTTCGCCCATAGCTTTGTGGCCGGCGTCGTTGGGATGCAGGTTGTCGCCGCTGTCGTACACTTTTTGGAAGACTCCGGGCTGGGTCGGATCGCCGATGGACTTGTCGAAATCGACATACCCGTCGAAAGCGTTGGCGGTGCGGATCCATTGGTTCACTGCTTCCCGTTTCGCGGCTCCCGGCGGTCCGATGCGCAAGGGCATGATAGTAGCGCCCACAATCTTGACGCCGCGTTCATGCGCCCGCTCGATAAGTTGTTTCATCCCGAAGATAATGTCTTCCGCGGTGTCGCCCCCAATGTCGTTCACGCCCTCGAACAGGAAGACGTACTTCAGTCCCGGCACCGATAAGACGTCGCGATCGAAGCGCGCCAGAGCGTTCTGCCCATAAGCGATGTTATTGGTGTCGGTCATCACTCGATTCCCGCCGATGCCGGCATTTACTACTGCCAACTTGTTGCCCTTTCTCGCCAGCAGGCGGCCGGCCAGTATGTCGGGCCAGCGGCGGTTCTGGTCGGACGTGGAACGCGACCCGTCGGTGATGGAATCGCCCAGGGTAACGATGGTCCCGAATGCTGCCGGCGCCATCGCGTCGACGCCCGTGAGATAGGGCCATGACGAAATAGTAACGCTATCCGGAAGGTCTTCCGCGCCGCAGATGTTTCCCGCCGCGACGTACGAAGTTTGCTGGGCGGAGTAATGGAGGGTGCCGGCGATGACCGCTCCGGGCGGCATGTAGAGGCTCACCGCCAGGTCGGATGCCGCCGGCGCCTTGAGATCCACCGGGTCGCTGAGCACCAGGCTGCCGGGAGGGATGGTGAGGGCGGTCTTTCCGCTGAACGTGAGCGGCCGGTCGGAGCCCGGCTGGATCTTGGCTCCGGCGCCGCGTAGCGCCAGGTGGACCTCGCCAATGGCGACGGCTTTGGCGCCGTAGAAGTTGGCCAGCCGGACCCTGAAGTGCTGCCCGCCGAGCGAGATGTGGGTAATCAACCGGACGGTCTGATTGTCGAACTCCATCTTGCGGCGGCGCATTTCGGTATCGGAGCCGGCTGCCGACGGGCTGGCGGCCCAAGTGGCCACCCAATGGGTAGCGGCCGGCTTCTCCTTGGCGGTCGCGGCGAGGGCCAGCAGCACCATCGAGCAGGCGTAGAACCTGGGTAAGGCAGGAACGCGCATATCGACTTGTATTGTCTCATTCCCGGCCGCTGAGGTTTCGGGATTCCGGCTCAGAACCGCTTGCTGGCGCGCGCGGCTCGGAACGGCGTCTCCATGTTTGTACGGATTTGGAGTGTATACGTATTAGTGCTCGGTGATGCTGTGGCCTCGCTGACTCACCAGGCGCGGGCGCACCATTCTCACAACGTTCTTTACTCCCACTACACATAGCGTGAGGGGGTAAAACACCAGTAAGACCAAGCCACCGGCAATCGCGGCAACCAAGGTGTCGGCCGCAGCGTGCGAACTCGCGGATGCGGGCATTAATAGGCTCCTGGCTATTAATACCCACAGAAGGCCGAAAAGTTCCGCGACTATCGGCGAAAGTGTATAAATCCATACGTAGGGAGCCAGGCAAAGATAACTTCACGTCGGCCGCTGCGAAGTTATTCTTGCGCGCTTCCTAAACTAAGACCGCCAATTACTTCTTCACGTCGCCGAAGGTGATGTTCGATTCGCCGGAGTACTTGTGATAATTCCGGAAATCAATCACGTTGTGGCTGCAGAAATCCGAGCCGCGCTGGCAACTCAAAGTCTCCGCGTGGACCGGCAAAAGGTATTGCTTGGTGTCGCCCAAACGGGTGTATTGGTAGTCCATGGCGGACTCCACATCGTCGGTGGGAAAATCGTCCGGAAAGCCGAAAGCCTGCATCTCGATGCGCAATACCCGCGACGTCGCGGGGTCCACCCAGATGGAGCCTTTGTACGGCGGCCGGTAAGTCTGCGATCCCATGCTGATTTGCCAATGAGAATTCTCGCGCTTCACGGAATAGTCGTAAACCTTGGTGTTGACGCCGCTGGTCCGCTCATCCCGGCGGTAATGGAAATCGGCCGCGGTGGCGGGCGATAGCAGGTCGATCAACATCGTGCCGAACTCGCCCGTGGACCAGGCGCCTTCCACCTGATCCATCCCCTTTTTCAATGGTTTGCCGTTCACCGTTATGTCGCGGTAGTCTTCTTTACCGCCTTCGTAGACTACCGCCGCGCCGACCACATCCAGCGCCTGCCAGTTGGCCGGCCGCTGAATGCTCTGGTAGCGCGCCATCATTTCCTGACACACATAATTGGGCAGGCCTTCGGTGAAATCGAGCGCCGCTTCGGTGGCTTTATTGATGAGCGGGTCGCCCACGGGACGGCGCACCGGAGCGTCCTCGTCGCCGCGCAGAATGCTGGGGGTGCCGTTACGGATCTCCGGCGGGGGATTCACTGAGGCCGTAGTGACCGGCGCGGCGGCCGGCGCATTTGCCGGCTGATCGGGGACGGAAGCGGCATGTTCTCGCGTAGGGTCGGATGCCCGGCCGCGGATCAGTTTGGGCCGTCCGGGATCGTCGGGATCGGGCGCCGCCGGCGGAGGGGCTATTTCGGTAGCGCGCGAGGGCGCGTCGGGGGCAGGCGTGGCGTCCTTGGCCGGAGCGGCCGGAGCGCCGCCAGGAGCCGCGTCCTTCTTGGGATCGTCCTTCCAGGCGTCTACCCCGCCGCCTTGGTCCTTGCTGTCTCCGGCCGAAGCCGAAGTGGCGTCGTGCGCACCTTTTTCCCAGTACACGTTGACCGCCGTCAGGAACCCCTGGGCGTCCGTCGGGCCTTCCACGGAAAGCTGGTCGCCGATGGCGAATTTCGGCGATTTCACCTCATCGCCGCCCCTAAAAAACTTGGTCTTGCCGTTCCGCTTGAACTGCAGTTCGCGATGGTCCGGCAGTTCCAGGGTGAGGGTCTTGTCGTCCATCTGCTTCAGATTGCCGCGGAAATTGGGCAAGGGGGCGTTGGTGTCCGGCTTGGTGCTGCCCTTGGTCGGAATGGGGATACCCCGCCCAGGGTACTGTCCCGGCGGATACGATCCAGGCGGATACTGCCCCGGCGGATAGGTTCCCCCCGGAGGATAACCGCCGCCGGGATAGCCCCCCGGCGGGTACTGCCCCGGGTATTGCGCCAACGCCACCGAGCAGGCAAGCAGGAGCCAACCAGCAAGCCTGACGCCGTCGATGAGTCCGGCGCGGCCGACACCACGAGAGGAAGCTAGAGACAACATGACATGACGTGTGATGCTCGCCGCCCCCCCCAGGTTACGTCTTTCCCAAAAATGTACACTGGAGACAGCATGTACCCGCATGGTATGCTGACCTTCGTCTAAGTGAGTGAAGGGAGATGTCTTGAGTTCCCGCAGCCTGCTGGTCATCGACCCCGACCGGGACATCCGGGATCTCATCCTCGGCGTCCTTGGGCGGGAAGACCGCTCCATACAAGGGGCCTCCGGACGGTCCGACGCCGAGGCACTTCTGCGCGCCGCACCCTTTGACGTAGTGCTGGCAGGCCAGGGGAGCAACGGGTCCGATGGCTTGCGGATGGCACGCCGCGTGCATACCCTGCAACCGGAGGCACGGGTGATTCTGACCGGCGACTCCGATCCGGCCCATGTGATCGGCGCTCTCCGCGCACGGGTCTTCGGGTACTGCCACAATCCACCTCCAGCCGGTCCGTTAAGCGACATTGTGCAGCAGGCGCTGGACGCCGCCTCGTGGCAGAACGACATCCTGGTGCTTTCCGCCAGCCCGCAATGGGTCACATTGGACGTCCGCTGCAAGATGGAAGCTGGCGACCGCGCCACCCATTTTGTCCGCGAACTGGAAGCGGCCCTGCCTACGGCTATGCGCGAAGACGTCACATCCGCCTTTCGCGAGCTGTTGTTCAACGCCATCGAGCACGGCGGCAAGTACAATCCCAAAAAGCGGGTTCGCGTATGTCTGATGCACACCCCGAAGGCGCTGATTGTGCAGATCCAGGATCCCGGCAAAGGCTTCCGGCTGGATTCCCTGCCGCACGCCGCTATTTCCAACCCGGAGGACTCGCCGATTCGTCACGTGGAAGTACGCGCCGAAGCCGGTCAGCGTCCCGGCGGGTTCGGAATCCTCATGACCCGCAATTTGGTGGACGAGCTGATTTACAACGAACGCGGCAATGGCGTGCTGTTCGTCAAGTACCTGTAGATCCTAAGAGATCGCGCATGCCAACCCGAAGATGTTCGTAATGTCGATCCACCGGCGTGGGATGGTTCGCTTCGGTCTACGGCTCGGGCCGTTGGCTGGCGGCAAATAACGGCCTTCAATGTCGTTCCGATCGAGAGCGGTATCACTCACATCGTCAACGGACTCCAAGAATGATCTCTCGCCAAGTCGCCAAGCAAACGCTCCTCACCCGCTGTTAAGCTGCCCGTAGGGCCACTCTTTCGGAGCCCCAGTCCCCGAAAAAGCCTGGCTGGTTTCTGTTGCGAAACTGCCATGCGGAGGAGCAGCAACGCTCCCTTACGGTCCCTTACGGTCGCAGCTCGGTAACAAGTCCCGTGGAATCATCGCGGCGTTTTCCGAGCCCGGCCCAGAGGGCACCCCGCCAGCAAGCGTTCTTGCCCATTTCAGTGAGTTTTGCGACAGAAACCAGCTAAGGCCGCTTCTCCGGGGCTGATTGCGCTTCAAGTTAATAGCCAACAACTAATGGCCAACATTCTCCAAGGTCCATTGCGCCACCTTGTCTGCCAGTTCGCCGCGCTGCACGGGCTTGGCAATATAGTCGTCCATTCCCGCCGCCAGACAGGATTCGCGAGCGCCCGCCATGGCTTCCGCGGTCATCGCCACGATGGACACATGCGATCCTTCCCGTTCCCGGCTGCGGATCTCGCGCGCGGCGGTGAAACCATCCATCAGCGGCATCTGGCAGTCCATGAAGATCACGCCGTACGACGTGGTTTCGAACCTCTGTACGGCCTCCATTCCGTTGGCCGCGAAATCCACCTGGAGTCCCATCTTCTCCAGCAGCAGGCCCGCGACCCTCTGATTGACGACGTTGTCTTCCGCCACCAGGACCCGGATGCCCCGCCCCGCAAACCGGCCGGAGTCGACAGGGGCAGTTTCCCGGCGGCGCGTGGAACGATCCGAGAGGGCGGCGCTTCCGCGCCGGGACCACGCCGTGGCCATGGTGCTCAGCAATTGCGCCTGCCGCACGGGCTTGACCAACGACGCGTCGATCGACGTGCCCTCCATGGGCCGCACGTCACTCCAGTGGCCCACCGATGTGAGCAGGATCACCACCGTATCGCGGATCTCGGGGTCGCTCTTGATCGCGGCGGCCACCGCGGCACCGTCCATCCCGGGCATCTGATAATCGAGGAGCACAAAATCGTAGGGATCGCCGGCAGCTTTGGCCTGCCGCAGGGCTTCCACGCCACCTTCGCCGGAGGCGAACGATCCGTTGCGCATACCCCAACTCGTCACTTGCTCATGCAGCACGCGCCGGTTCACCTCGCTATCGTCGACAATCAGCACGCGTAAGTCGTGCAGACCGGTGGCTGGGGCAGGTGTCGCCTGGGGATGAGCATCCAACTCCAGGGGAAGCCGGAACCAGAACGTGGAGCCTTCGCCGAGCCGGCTATCTACCCCGATGGCGCCTCCCATGAGTTCCACCAACTGCCTGGAAATCGCCAGGCCCAGGCCAGTCCCACCGTACAGGCGAGTGGTTGAGCCGTCCCCCTGGCTGAACTTCCGGAAGAGCGAGTCCAACTTCCCTTCGGGAATGCCCGGACCGGTATCCTGCACCGATACTTTAATGCCGGCCCGCTCGGAGTCCTGGTGCTCGCATTCCACGGTGATGAGCACTTGGCCGGTGCCGGTGAACTTGATGGCGTTGCCAATCAGATTCGTCAGCACCTGGCGGATTCTTCCGGCATCCCCGAAAAAGTGGCGCGGCAAATGGGCCGGATACTCCAGGACCAGGTCCAGGTTCTTGTGTTCGGCCTTGGGCGCCAGCATCTCGTCGACTTCCTCCATTACCAGGCGAAGGTCGACGGCTTGCGATTCAATGCTCAGTTTGCCGGCTTCGATCTTGGAAAAGTCGAGGATGTCGTTGATGACCGTCAGCAAGGCCTCCGCGGACCGGCGAACGGTATCGGCGTATTCGCGCTGCTCCGGGGTGAGGGCGGTGTCGAGCAACAGCCCCGTCATCCCGATGACGCCATTCATGGGCGTACGGATCTCGTGGCTCATGTTGGCCAGGAATTCGCTCTTCGCCTGGCTGGAAATCTCGGCGGCTTCTTTGGCGCGCGCCAGTTCCTCCTGCGCCCGGTACTGGTGGGTGACGTCGCGGAAGCCCCAGACGCGTCCCACGCCCTTGCCGTTGACGATCTGTGGCTCGGAGTGGCGTTCGAAGACGCGTCCGTCCCGGAATTCCAGCAGGTCGTCGCTTTTGGCGTCCTGATTCCGGTAGAGATTCCGCACGTTGGCGAGGAACTCGGCGGGGTTGTTCAATTGCCCGGCCGAGAAGTGCAGCAGATCGTCGTCCGAAAAGGAGGTCCGCAGCGCGTCGGGGATGCGCCACAGGTCGAGGAATTTGCTGTTGCGAGTCAGCACCCGGCCTTCCGAATTGACCACCAGAATGCCGTCGGCGGTGGATTCCAGGGCCCCGCGAAGAGTTTCGGTTCTCTCTTCGACGCGGCGCCCCAGGACGACGGCCCAGAGCAAGACCACAAGGATGACCCCCGCCAGGAAACCGAGCAGAACCAGCACGCGTTGCCTGGTCCACCAGGCCGGCTCCTGGAGCACCACGATGTCCGCGGGCGACCGCAGGAGGATGCGGTAGGCTACCGGCCTGCCCCTCTCGTCCGATTCCACCGACCAGACACCCGTCAGTTGGAGTTGGCTGCCGTTGCGCAGGGACCGGATTGCGGCGGTGATGTCGCGGCGCGCGACCTGGGCGGCAAAAACGACGTCGCCGCGCTGCATCGTGAGGATGCGATTGTCGGCGCGTTGCGACTGGTCGAGCAGGAGACCGCCGACGGTCACCAGTTCCGCATCGTGGGCGCCGGACCCGGTATCGCCGTCGATGTTTACGGGCGCCGGCAGCCGGACGCTTCCGATCCTGCGAAAATCGCCGTCCCGCAGGATCGGGGCATACCGTCCGACGGTGGGAAACCCGATGGCGTCCACCAGATCGCCCGGGGAAACCTCCGCCGCCTCGCCGGTTTCGATGGCGACTCCACCCGTGTCGTCTTGCACCACCAGGCCGGCGCCCGGACTTCGCAGGGTGACAACGCCGCGGACGTGCATCCGCCGGCCGGAGGCAATCGCCGGGCTGAACTGCAGGACGCTGCCGACAGGGGATACGGGCGTTCCAAACCGGTCGGCGGGCGCCGGCAGGTCCACGGTCATCTGGTCCAGGCCGGGAACGAAGAGTTGCACGCCGGTCAACTGGCGCCGCTTGTTGAAGAGCGTGCCGCAGGCGCCGCTAATGGTGATGGTTGCGTCGACCAGGTTCCGGTAGCCCCGGTCAGGCGGGAATTGCCGGATCCGGGCCTTGAACTGGTTGCTGCCCGAGGCGATTCCCAGTACCAACCGGGGAGGTCCCTTTCGCATGTCGGGAGGTAATCGGTCCTCAATGGTCACCGAGTGTACGACACCCTGGACGGACACCCATTGGCTGTCGTCGACGCCGGTGAGCAGACGGTCCAGGGACTCGCGGGGCGCGGCGGGCAGCGCCACGAGGCCCAGGACATGGATTTTGGCATTCTCTATGGACGGCGCGAAGTCTCCCGGTGTGGTATTGCCGTCTATTTGCACCAGGCGGCCGGCAGCCAGCGGCAAATCGGTGTCTCCGACCCAGAGGAATATACCGGCCGTGTCGTCCTGGAAAAAGGTGACCTGGTACTCCGGCGCGGCATAAGTGATGACGCCTTGCAGATGGATGGGATACTTCCGGCCTGCCTCCTCCGCGGAGAGAGCTCGGATCTGGGAGACTTTGGTCAGGGTCCGGGGGCTGACCTTGGATGGTGGCTGGCCCAGTCCCTCGGCCGGCAACAGTATTGCGATGGCGAGGGCTGCCAGCGCGCTGTTCCAGTGCCGTACGCCACTGCCGACCGGGTTCTTCAAGGAAACCGCCATCACGACTCATATCGGCCGATAGGGGCAATAACTATATAGTTTCTGGCGCCCCTCCCGGTCGAATGCCACGAGTCAATACCGATGACTGCCGGCTACAGCGGAAAGTGCGGGCTGCAACTGAGAGCCGCCTGAAGTGCGTGGCCCAGTGTGCTTCGGCGGGGTGGTCCCCAATAAGCGTTGGCGCAGGCGACTCGCATCCCCGGATTCCTTCCGGCAGCTTGAACTTGAATGGCACGTCAATGGAAGGCGAGAACGATTCAAGGGGTGGCAGGAAGGGGCGCGTTTCCCGGTACCGATCGATCGACATGGTGGAAGCGGGCAGCAGATCGGCAAGTCGGGCGTTTATTCGGCCAAGTGGATTCCGGCAAAAGCGTTGCTAACTAAACGCTTGGCGACCAGGGAGGAGTAACCGTAGACCAGGGTCTGGGGCCGGCTTCCGAGTGGCCAATCCACGGGACCCGCCTAGCGGCCAATACGAGCGGGTTCTGCGGCGGCAGGCGCGCCGCGGAGTAAGCCTTCCGTGCTCAGGTCTTCATCAATGTGCGGCCAGTGAATCCCATAGCCTGCTCCGCTTACTTTCCAACGTGATCGCTGTTCCATGGTAGCGTTCAAAAGCCGCGGATACCACGTCAGTGGCACGATGATTGTGCGGCCGTCTGCGAGGTCCACCGCCAGTGTATCTTCAGTGACGTGCACGTCGCGTACCCGTTCGCCGGAATTAAGATGGGAAGCGTTCATTCCATTTCTCCAACAAGAAAGTGCGATTCTCCGCCACTAGCCGGTGGACTCGCCGAAGCTCCACGGGACCGAAGCCAAGATTTCTGGCCAGCGCAACCGAGTCCAGCCAGAACTTCGCCGACTGATCGTCGCGGTCCACATGCACATGGGGAGGCTCGTTTGGCTCATGGCTGTAAAAATAGATGCGGTATGGCCCACCATCAGTATGGTTGGCACGCCTTTCAGTATCTCACCGTAGTGCGGTGGATTCCCGATGCATTGTTGTCAATTCGCTTGCCGGGCGCGGCGGTGGGTGCCGGGACCAGGCAGATACGCTTCCCTCCGCACTGGGCGATCAGGGAGGTACTACTGCTCAGTACGGCGGTTCGGGACCACTCGCCGGCCAAAGTGCGAGATGGCGACGGACCAGCCAAAAGAATACTCGTTTCTTCCCGGCCGTTCGTTAAAATTTACTACCCGTAAGGGCTAATATGGGCTATTGATTTTATCGTCACGGATGCGTAACAAAGAGACTCGCACGATCAACATACCTCGGGGAAGTACGGCGAATCCGGATGTGCTGCGCCTGGCGCCGGCGCGGTCCCGGAAGGCCGATGGTCAAACTACGTGACTGGGCGAAGACTTGTGGGCTGGGATATCGGCCGTGCGCCGGGATCCCGGACCCGCCTGAGTAGTGATACCTAGAGAAATCGCGGGTGTCTACGGATATCGCTGGAGCGTGAGCTGCTCCCTAGTAGGAACACGATATCCCACTGGAGTTTGTACCTACTCTATCGGGACCCGGGAGGCCAAATGGAAATCCTGGATAACTCCGACGCTGGAAAGTGAATGGCGTGGAGCCGACCTGTTTCAACGCACCATGGAAGGATGTGTAACATGCAACTATCAAACGGTTCACAGGCGGCCCGAGCCGCCGCCGCGGCAAGTTCAGGTTTCGACTGGAACAATGCCGCGGAACAGTCAATTGCCGGTATTCTGGGAACGGTGCCCGAAGTGGGCCCGCTGCTGGGCGCTCTCATCTCCATCTTCTGGCCGCAGTCGGGGGACGTCTGGGGCGAGATTGAAGCTCAGGTTGAAGCGCTCCTCCAGCAGCAGTTAAGCCAACTGGTTCAGAGCGAGGTCACAGCCAGCCTTCAGGGGCTGAACAACAACCTCAATGTGCGCCGGCTCCGCTGGAAAATGCGTCCTACTTCCTGGCGGGAGCGCCCTCCGCTTCGGCAGCGGCTACCAGGGCGTCCAGGGCGGAAACCTGGGTCGCGGCGGTCTTCACATCGGAAGGCCCGGACCACACCACTCCAAACCGGCCCTCCGCGTCGCGGTTCTTCCAGATACTCTCGGCATTCCTCCGCAAAAAGGCGCGGAACCCCGGCACAGGAGCCGCTGAGTTCAGCACTGCCAGATTACGCGAAAAAATGCCCTTGAATTGCGGCGCATCGTTCCCACATCGGGCGGGCTCACAAGTATCATGGAGCACGCCATCCAGGTCCGTTAGCCGCGAAATCGCCGCCAACGCGATGGACTGCGCGGCCTCCAGGAGCTTGGCATCGCCGGATTGTTTTGCCAGCATGGTTAGACCGCCTAAAATCACGCCCTGATTATAGGTCCAGGTGGTTCGATGGTTATTGTGGCAAGTGGAATCCAACCCGTCGTTCACCAGGTTTTCCGAATTGATCATGCCGGATGCCGCAAACCACTTCCATTCCCGTTGCGCCCACTCCAGGTAGACGGCCCGTTTCTGTTCGTCTTGCGTAAGACTCGCCAGTTTTGCGGCCACGGAAAAGAACAACTCGTTGGCTATGGCATTCTTGTACTGCTTGGGTTTTTTCCACCAGATGCCGCCGCCGCATGTGTCATCCCAGCCCCCCGACATATCGGCAAAGATCCGTTCCGCCATTTCGAGATAGCGCGCATCGTGCGATAGCTCGTAAGCCCCTGCCCAGCCTAGCGCCCACCAGCCTTCATCGTCGTAGTACTCGTTTAGAAAGTGCTTTTGGGAGTTGCGTTCAAACGTATTCGCCATGGTGGGCAGGAAGTCCGGAGTGTGGTTCAACTTCGAGTACCCTACCAGGACGGTCAGCGCGTTGGCGGCGTTCCACCAACCGGTCGTTTTCCATAAACCCGTTTCCTCTACGTACCATGTTTGGAGGCTTTTCAATCCGGCCGCCGCATCGGCGAGAAACTCCGCCGCCCTTTTGGGATCGGGCGGGGTGGGTTGCGCCCAGCCGAGGCGGGGGACGAGCAGGAGTCCAAGCACGAGCGCTTCCGCCCTAAGACGATTCATAGATGGCACGCTAACACATGTAATAGCGGGAATGCGAATGCCCGCGGGGCTAGCGGATTTCGGGATTCA
>Ga0182030_10008414_pt1 | contig 21351 bp, 10 predicted proteins | sample 812S3MmetaG_FD_121299 | JGI IMG/M metagenome (GOLD analysis project Ga0182030, IMG submission 121299) | Permafrost microbial communities from Stordalen Mire, Sweden - 812S3M metaG (Illumina Assembly) | ecosystem: Environmental > Terrestrial > Soil > Wetlands > Permafrost | place: Sweden...
ATTGTGCTTGAGCGCGTTGGTCACTTCCGTCAGATTCCCCACCGAGTCATACGTGTAGTCCGTGGAGTGCTTATTAGCATCGGTAACTTTCGTCAGATTGCTGACGGTGTCGTACGTGAACAGCGTTTCGTTGCTGAGCGGGTCGGTCACCGAAACGATACGGCTCAGGGCATCGTAGGCAACTGAGGTCGAGTGCCCGTTGGGGTTGGTCACCGAAGTCAGCCGCCCAATTGTGTCGTAGGCGAAGCCCGTGACGTTGCCCAGAGGGTCCGTGATGGCTGTGACGCAAAGCGGAGAAAAGGTGCAACCATTGTAGGACAGATTCGTCGTATTATTCCGCGCATCCGTCACGGAAAGCAGGTCGCCGCTCGCGTCATAGCTGAGAACCGTCTTGTTCTCCAAAGGGTCCTGCACCGTGGTTAAATTTCCGTTGGCATCGTAAGTCAGCGAGGTTGTATTGCCTCGCGGCGGCGTAATGGTCAGCGGCTCGCTGAACGAGTTGTAGGTAAATGAAGCCATGTTTCCGAGCGGATCGGTATACGTCAGCAAGTTGCCAAGGGGGTCGTAGGTGGAGTTGCTGGTGTTCCCGCGAGCATCTTTGATTGATGCAACGTTATTGTTGGCATCGTAGGTGTAGCTGGTCGTATTTCCCAGCGCGTCCGCGATTCCCGTGATCCGCATGGACGAGTCGTACGTGTGGATTGTGTTGTTCCCCAGCGGGTCGGTGATCGTCGTCTGCCCTTGCGTGGGCGTGTTGTAGGCAAGCGTAGTCGTGTATCCGCGTGCGTTGGTCTGCGAGATCACGCGGCTGGATGAGTCATACGTGTTCTGCACCAGAACGTCCTTGCTTGGCAGCGTAACCGAAGTCAGGCGATTGCTGGAATCGTAGGCATACTTCGTCACTTTACCAGCCGGGTCTGTCTCAGAAATTAAATTGCTGTTCGTATCGTAGGAGTACTTGACGGTGCGCCCGCTGTTGGGGTCAGAGATGTTGATGAGTTGGTTCTTCTTATTGTAGGAAAGATTCAACTCCTGACCATAGGCGTAAAGCGCCGTTATGTTGTAGTTCGCGTCTCGCGAAATATTAATACCCACACCGTTCGGGTTCTGAATGCTCTGCAATATCCCGTCCCATGTGAAGAAGTATTGCACGCCGTCCTTCCGAGTGAGCGTGTAAGCGTCGTTGATGGTCGGATGGCCTGCCAGTGCGCTTGTCACGCCTGGAGCGGGGTAATAGTAACTGCCATCTGACGACGTGAACGTTTCGCCGTGGCCGTCGCCCCACTTAACCACCGCGACAGCGGGGATGCCATTGTTATAGGTCGCGCCGACGGTAATTTGGAAATCATCTGTCCAGTTGTTTCCCAGCGGGCCGCTATAGCTGTCCAGCGAGTTGTAGGTACGCTGAAACACTAGAGGGAGTCCGGGAATATGATCCATGACCGACAGGTCGGTGTGCTGGTAATAATAGTTGCCGTTACCCGTGCTGATCGGCTCAGCAGCACTGCCTTGGGGGTTCGTGGAGGTTCCAGAAGGGCCGATACCATTCGGCACAGAACTGGGGGCGGTGCAAGCAAGCGTTCCGATGCCACGGGTTGAAACCGTCATGGTACCAGGGTTGCCGCCCACATAGGTACTTATGATTGTTCCACAGTATGTGGAACCGCGCTTTGTTCAGTGCGCTCTCAAGCACCGACTTTGCCTCATCGGTCCGACCGAGCGAGGCCATGGCATCTGCTTTTCCTTCATAACCCATGAATGGCAGTCCGCAGTCAGGATCGGCCTCCGCCAGCTTGATTGCCCTCTCGAAGAATTTCAGCGCTTCCGCGGGGCGCTTAACTTCCTCAAATCCTCTTCCGAGTAATTCTAGAAATCGTACTTGACCAGCCGTGTCGCCGCTCGCCATGGTTGACAGGAGAGCACCCCCCAGAAGTCTGGCTGCGCGTCCAGGGTTTCCTTCAAGAAACCCAATGAGGCCCAATTCGCCGGAGGCCCTTGTCACCCATTGGTCCTCGCCTAAGCTCTTAGCGATGTCTTGCGCTTCCAGCCAGTCGCGTTTTGAGGCTCGGTAGTCAATTTCAAGATCGGTGTAGCCCTTTGCGATCAGACACCACAAGCGCAACCGTGAGTCGTTTCGGACGATCGGATTCTGGAGCTGTTCATTCAGGACTCGTGAAAGCTCCACAAACGACATGGTTTCGGCTTCCGATCTGAGGCGTCCCACTTTCGCGTAAAGCTCGTTCCGGCCATCACCCTGGGCGGCGAATAGCTTCTCGGCCTTGGCGAAGAGCGGCGCCGCCTTCGGGCCGTTGTTTAGCCAGTACAGGCGATTGGCTTCAGCGAGAAGCATTTGCGGATCAGTTGACGTTTCCGCGGCTTTCGATTCTGCACGCTGACCAAGTCGCTTCCCTGCGGTCAGGCTGCGGTGAATCCCGTTAGAGCGGTAGCTCATGAAAACAAGAAGACCCACTAGGGCAATCGCGACTGTGACCACTACTCGCTTTGGGACACGTATGCTCACTCAGAAAACCTCGCAAACAGGAAATTCACGAACTGGCAGCGAAGAGGCGGCGCAGACGCCGGCGATATGACTGGAACCGTAAACTTCTTGTTAGTTTCTCAAATGCGAAGAAAAAATGGAAGGTGGGCTCCCCGAAACCGCCCGTCAGTCGAGCGTTTCGACGGAAGTGAACCCGAAAACTGAGCCTCACCGATAACAGGTTTGCCCGTAACCGGCCAGAATCGGCGGCAATCGCCAATCGACCTTCCACAAGGTGAGTATTCCGTCTACCGCAGCTTCGCGTACTCCGCCTTGGCTTGCTTCAGGACGGGAACATCCGGGTCGGCGTCTTTCCAGAGCGTGAGGAAATCTTGATATGCGGCGCGGGCTTTGGCAGTATCGCCCTGCACAGCGTAAGCGCGGGCAAGTCCGAGGTGGGCAAGTGCGCCCCATGGAAAGTTCACCACTAATCCTCGGTGGTCAACGAATTTCTGAAACTCCGCTGCCGCCCGGTTGCCATCGTGCAGCATGAGGTAGGCTTCTCCACGCAAGTAGACTGGGCATAGGGACATCGCGAGGTTCGTTGGTTCGCTAAGTTCGATCGTGCTCGCCGCCTTCAGTAGTTCGATTGCCCGGTTCGGATTCTTACGTTCCAGGGCGACCCCCGCCCGGATGGTGGGCAGCCAATACCTCTGGACCAGCGTGTCCAGCGGGAAGGTCTTGTCGAGTTCGGTCGCCAGCTTCTCCGCCCCTGCCGTATCGCCGGCCCGCGCCAGGGCCAGCGCCGCCATGGCCTGCACATCGCGGTTCGGGGCCAGCTTCGCGGCCGCATTGGCCTCGCCACGCGCCTGCCGCCGGTTTCCCGATTCCACCTCTAACAACGTCGCCTCTGCCTGATACGTTGCAGCACTCTCTTTGGCGTCGTTGTGCTGGGCGGAATCCATCGCCTTCCGGGTCAATTCGTGCGCGCTTTTCAGCTTGCCGTACCAACCTTCCGTGTCCGCTTGCGCAGCCAGCAACAGGCCTTCCGCGCCCGGCTTGCCCATGGCGGCTGAGACCAACTGCGCCATCTGCGCCGCATTGCCCCTCAGAAAAGCCACGAAGTAGTGGTTCAGGAGTAGGAACTCGCCCTCCAGCTTGAGCTCCTCCGCTTGTCTGAACACTGCCTCCGCTTCGTCCAGTCGGTTGAGGGTCGTGTAGGCGTAGCCGAGGCAGAGATAGTTGAATCCGCTATCTGGCTCCAGGCGCATCGCCTCTCGGAATTCCTCCAATGCCTTTTCCAAGTTTCCCAGGGCGACAGCACTAAGTCCCAAGCCCCTGTAAGGCGTGGGGTCTCTCGGGTAGGTCTGCTGCCACAGTTCGTAGGTCTGCGCCGCCTTCTCCATCTCTCCCGTCGCATTAAAGTAGTAGCTCCCCTCGATGTTGAACCGCTCCCGTTCGCTTACCTTCTCCCGCAGGTCGTAAGCCTTACGTGCATTCTCCGCCGCCCGCCCCACTTCGTTGAGGTCCCAGTAGACGCTCGACATCTGGGCGTAGGGCATGGCAAAGTTCGGATCAAGGTCCACCGCCCGTTTGAAGAAGGGCAGCCCCGCTGTGTCCCCTTTCGCTGAGTACGTCCTTAGTCCCAGGCTGTAGGCTTTCAGCGCCTCTAGCGATGGCGTGGTCGCTTCCTCCAGCGGCGTGGCGTATTTCTCCACCGAGCCGAGCGACTCACCCAGCTTGCTCCGCATACTGATCGCCGCGGCGTCCAGAGCCTTGAGCACCGCTTCCTTGCCCGCCGCCTGCTCCTGCGCTTCGGCCAGCACGTCCCCCGTATTGCAGTTCACTGCCTTCAGGCCAATCACGTACTGGCTGCCCAGACTGGCAATGGAGCCCGTCAGCATGGCCGTGGTGTCCGTGCGCTGGCAGACCTCGCGAGTGATGTTCGCCGTTAATCGCTCATCGGGCGAACGTCCCATCAGCTTCAAAGTCTCATTAATCTTGCGCTCGGAAATCAGAGCGAGAAAGGGCGATTGCTCAAGCTGTACCGAGAGTCCCTGTTTGAGCGCGTCATCGAAGACCGGATCGCCTGTCTTGTTGTCGAACTCGGAAAGGACAATGGTGTCCTTGTTGGTCAGAGTCCTAACTTGGCGCCAAGGATGGAAAAGCCAGCCCGCGATCAGCGCGGCCAGCAGCAGAACTGCCGCTGGGACAGCCACCTTCCAGAGATTGTTCTTCTTAGCTTCCAGTCCCGCGGGCAGCGGCGCCTCGGTCACGGCTGCGATGAACCGATAGCCGCGGCGAGGAATCGTCTCTATGTAGTGTGGGCTGTCGGCGGAATCGCCCAGCATCTCGCGCAGGCGCTTTACGGCCGCGTTCAGTCCGTACTCAAAATCCACAAACGTGTCGGAGTGCCACAAGCGTTGGCGCAACTCGCCGCGGGTAACGACCTCGCCGGGATGCTGGACCAGCTCAGCCAGAATTTGGAAAGGCTGCTCGGCAAGTTTGCTGGTTGCCCCATTGTTGCGAAGTTCAGCAGTGCTCAGGTCCAGTTCGAAGGGGCCAAAGCGGACTGTGTGCGCGGGAAGTGGCAAGACGCCCTCACGGGACTAACAGGGAGATTCTAACGCCAACGGGACGCTGAGGGGCATTGCTACAGATTGGCGCGGGATCAGCAAATCGCCCGCCAGTGCATGCCATTTGCGCATCCTTCGGGGTGTTACATCCCTTGTCACACGATTTACATCTCGATTCCATTCCCTTTCCATTGCCCTTACCAAGGAGAGAGGCGAAGCTAAAGCCCGCTTGCGCCGCACTGCGGCGCGGGTGAACACCGGATGGGTGTAACGGCGATCCCGACCGAAGACGCTAGCGCAGGCCGAGACTGGCCGTAAGGGGGTGCTCAGCGCTCCTTTCGACGCATCTCTCCTTCCTTTTGCCTCCAGAAGGGCAGTTGCCCCGATGGAGCGCAGCACCCCTCCGGCGAGCACGTTCTTTGAATCGAAACAGCAAGTTCAAAACGAGCTTCTTGGAGGCAATCATGAAACGCATCAGCATTCTGACTTTGATTCTTCTCACCTGCTTTGTTTCGGCCACGTGGCCGCAAGCACAACCGCAATGCAAACACAAAATCATCACATTCGACGTTCCCGGCACGGGCACGGGCGCGGGCCAGGGCACCTTTCCTTATGTCATCGTCCACGGGGAGTGGATCGCGGGGAACTACATTGACGCGAGCAACGTATATCACGGCTTCCTGCGCGCTCCCGACGGCACCATCACTAAGTTCGACGTTCCGGGCGCGGGCACAGGCGCTGGCCAAGGCACAATCGAGGTCAAGGGCATGACCCCGACGCTGGAGATCGTGGGCACCAACATGGACGCGAACAATGTTTTCCATGGATTCCTGCGCACCCGCCACGGCAAGTTCACCGTTTTCGACGCTCAGGATGCGGGTACTGCCAGCAATCAGGGCACCGGGGCTCTCAGTGTGAATCCGGCGGGGTTGATCTTGGGAATCTACCTTGACGCGAACAATGTGTATCACGGGCTGCTGCGCGCCCCCGATGGCACGCTCACCCCGTTCGATGCTCCAGACGCTGGCACAGGAGCCTACGAGGGCACGTACCCCGCGAACTTATCAGGCATTAATCCAAAGGGAGCGAATGTTGGAGAGTCCTTTGACGCGAACTATGTGTATCACGGCTACCTGCTTGCACCCGACGGCACCTTCACGGAGTTTGACAATCCCAAGGCGGGCTCGGTCGCAGGCTCCGGTCAGGGTACACTTACTCTCGGTATCAACCCGGCAGGGGAGATCTCGGGAGTCTACATCGACGAGAACTATGTTTTTCATGGCTATATGCGCGCACCCGACGGCACCATGACTGACTATGACGTTCCGGGTGCGGGAACTGGCACCTATCAGGGCACTAACGCCTGCTGGTATATCGCTTGTTGGGGAAGCATCAACCCGGCTGGAACAATCACGGGGTTCTATGTAGATAACAACAATGTGTATCACGGCTTCCTGCGCGCCCGCGACGGCAAGTTCGTGAGATTCAACGCTCCGGGCGCGGGCACAGGCGCGTGGCAGGGCACCCAGCCCATGACCATCAACCCCGAGGGGGCGATCACGGGGTACTACACAGACAGCAACAATGTCGTTCACGGTTTCCTGCGGCGCGCGGACGAGCGATGACAAGGCCGAAGCCGCCCGAGGTCTGGGCGGCTTTTCTTTTGCATCACACGGAGGGGGGAGCGGGAATTCGGCGGTGGTCAAGGGTTTCATCACGGTCGTCATTCCGGGCGAGCGGACGCACCAGCCCGTCGGGTGGGACAAAAGAGCCTCCTGCGCCAGCAGGACACCTTTGAAGGGCGGGTCTCGGGCTGGGCGCAGACGGACGACGGAAACGAACCTTTACGCTGGCGATCAAGAAATGAAAATCCAAATGAATCGGCATAGGGGGAGCGGTCGCCCGCTCTCCCCTGCCACACCACCGTACATGCGGGTCCGCATACGGCGGTTCGGTGGGTTGAGCTATTCGACAAACAGGCGTGGAAGTCCCAAAGAGTCGAAGTAAGCATTGGGAAACGTCGTGCTCAGGGCCGGACTGTTCGCCAGCCGCCACGAGCTGCGACGCTTCCTTTGCTTCCAGATCACGGATCGCAATCGACGCCGAATCCATTGATCCAGGTGATGCAGAACCGAGGGCGTCTGACTGAAGCCGAAGTAACCCTTCCAGCCACGCAAGTAGCTGGCCAGTTCCTTCGTCATCTGTTCCAGGCTGATACCCCGTGTCCGGCGCGTCAGTTCCCGTACTCGTTGCTTGCAGCGGAGCAGAGCCTTGGGCGCAATGCGCCGTTTCGGTTCTTTCCCGCCGGTGAAGCTAAAGCCCAGAAACTTCCGCTCCTGCGGCCGCGCCACCGCGCTCTTCGCCTCGTTCACCTTGAGCTTGAGCCGCCGCCGGATGAAACTCGTCACGCTTTGCATGACTCGTTTCCCCGCCCGCTCGCTGGCCACGTAGATATTGCAATCATCCGCGTAGCGCACAAAGCGGTGCTGACGGCGCTCCAACTCCCGGTCCAGTTCGTCGAGCACCAGGTTCGACAGCAGCGGAGACAACGGCCCTCCTTGCGGAGTGCCTTCCTCCACCGGACTCACCAGCCCGTTCTCCATCACGCCCGACTCCAGGAACGCTCGTATCACCTTGAGCATCCTCTTGTCGTTCACCCGCCGCGCTATCGCCGCCATCAGCCGGTCGTGGTTCACTCGATCAAAAAACTTTTCCAGATCAAGGTCCACCACCCAGCGGTTGCCGGCGGCGATATACTGCTGCGCCTGGGCCACCGCCTGATGCGCCGAGCGCTGCGGACGAAACCCGTGACTGTGTTCGGAGAACGTCCGGTCCCATCGGCCTTGCAGCACCTGCATCACCGCCTGCTGGATGAATCGGTCCAGCACCGTTGGAATGCCCAGTTTGCGCATCCCTCCGTCCGGCTTGGCGATCTCGACTCGCCTCACCGCTTGCGGCTGATAGGTCCCGCTCAGCAACTGTTCCCGGATCGCTGGCCAGTGCTGCTTCAGGTAGCCCGGAAGTTGCTCGACCCTCATGCCGTCGATGCCCGGACTCCCTTTATTCGACTTCACTCTTTGCAAGGCCCGCTTCAGGTTCTCCCGGTCGCAGACCTCTTCCATCACTTGCTCTGGGATAGCCGGGCTTTCGCACGCGCGTTTCGCCGTGAGCGCTTCGGTCCCTTCCCGCCGAGCCTTCGGAGCTTCACTCCTCCCCTCGTCGGTGAAGGCCAACACCATCTGTAGTTGGTTCTTCTGCCGCTTGTCGCCCATCGAGTCCCGCCGACTACTCACCGCTCCCCTCCGTTTGGGCCTTCGTCGCTCGCGCGACTACTACGCCCGCTGCTGACTTCTGCGGCGCGGTCAGAGTGAATCGCTTCACCCTCAGTCACGATTCCGTGACACGCCGCAGACCTCCCAAGGTAAGTTCGACCGCCTTCGACGCACAACCGCCGGATTTACCACCAGCAGCCTTGATGGATGTGGGTTTCGCAGTTTCTTGCCCGCTCGCCCCCTGCCGTAGGCCTCGTCATCCGGTTCTTGTTCATCGGCTCGCGCCTTTGCTCCACGCTTCTTTCGGACCCCGCCTCGCGACGACGCCCTTGCGTTTCGCTATCACTTCTCCTCCATCAGGATGTGAAGAGGACTTTCACCTCCAAGCTGTCAAACATGCTCGGCACACAAAAATGGCGCTCGGACAATTGCCGAGCGCCTGAGTGATTGGATTGGGTTACGCTGCGGTTTTCGTTGTGCCTTTCTTCGCAGCTTTGTGTTGCTTGGCGTCACTCTTGGCACGCTTCGCGGTGAACTCCTGCTCCACGGCCTTGCGAACCTTGTCCGTGTCCACGCGATGCCGCTTTGCCGTTGCGATCAGCACATCGGGGTCGCTGGTTGGCGCCCGATCTGTGCATTCCAGCAAAACGACCTCGATCAGCAGTTTTGAAAGTGCGCCCTCCTCCGGCTGCCGAAGCAACCGAGCAATGGCCTGCTGCACTTGCGGGTGCGTAACTTCGCTGGCCGAACCTTCGACCAACTTGTGCCGTCGCGCCAGCAATTCCTGCCGCAACGGATCAAGTTTCTTCAAGAGAGTACCCGCAACCAGTGCAAGGTCGGCGCGGTCAAGCGGTGCGCCGATCCGCTTGAGCACTTCGGCCAAGGTGCGGTGCCGCACCGTGGCTTCGAGCTTCTGGCGCTCCAGTTCTTTCCGGCGCTGTTCCCGTTCTTTGGCTGTCTGCGCCGGGTTAGGAGCGCGGCGGTCGGCGAAGTGTACCGGACAATTCGGCTCGGCGCAGACTTTCACCGTGCGCCCGCGCTCGGTGCCGTCTGCCACGATGGCCTCGCTCATGTGCTTGCATGGTTTCTGATAGGGCGAGAGCGGCTTCTTGGATTTCGCAAACTTGGCCGAGAGATTCAATGCAACGTATTGATTTCGTCCAAGGACTGCGCCGTTTCCGGACGCTTTCCATTCGTTCGTAATCTGCACCAACTCCGGTTTCTCGGCGATCTGACGCTCGACATTCTTGGTGAGCTTGTTGTTGTAGCAGTCTTTATCGGTGCAACTATCTTGCAAGGCCGCATCGAAAAGCAAGGTGTTAAAGCCGGTGCGCTTCGGGCAGTTCGCGCAGCTTCCCGCTTCGGGCACAAGCCCTTCGTCGTCCTTGTCGAATGGCACGCAATCGAGCGAAAGCAAAATGTTCTGCTCGATCCACGCCGTCAAGTCACGGACAGGACGCAGGATGCGGGTTTCTTTGCCGCCGTTCCAAACGGTATGAAAAGCAGCATCAAAAGCCCGCTGTTGTTCCGGCTGTGGAAGCTTGGCGATTTCGAGCGCATGGCCGACGCCGATTTCGTCGGCCAGAAACGCCTCTGCGATGGAGGGCTGTAACTCGACCAACTTAAGGCGAGTGGCCACGAATGCCGGACTTTTCCCGGCCCTCGCTGCCAGACTGGTGATGTCGTACTGTAGACCGTCCGTGTGTAAAAGACCGTAAAACGCGAACGCCTCTTCTAACGGATGCACATTCTCACGCTGGATGTTTTCGACCAATTGCGTTTCGACACAGGCCGCGTCCGAAAGTTCGACGACGCGAACGGGAACCTCTTCCAAGGCGGCGAGGTTGGCGGCGCGGAGCCGCCGTGCTCCGGCAATGACCTCGTACTTGTCATCTTCAATGGTGCGGACAAGCAAGGGCTGTAATACTCCTTGGGCCTTGAAGCTGGCCGCCAATTCTTCGAGACTCTTGGCGTCAAAGCGTTTGCGGGGATTGCTGGCGGACTCCACCAGGGCGGTGATCGGTACACTACGATATTCGTTGCTGACTTGAACTGCGGTTTCCATAATCATCTTCTCCTATTTGTCTGAGTACTGGTGAAAGTTATGCAGACAGACACATTTCGCCTGCCCGCGCCGATTTGCATGAGCGTGTTTCAGGCGGCTGGTTGCGCCGCCTCGGTGGTATCCGCCGGTGCGGGCAAGTAACCTGCATCTTGGGTTTCGGGTGTCGCCTCGGGCGCGGACTGCGGTTCCTGTGCTTCCGGCAGGACGGGTTCTTCCATTTCAATTGCCGCCAGAATCACGGCTGAGGTTTGCTGGACGACCTCAAGACTTTCCATCAGCAACTCGGCGTTGCCGTGGTAAAGCTGAATGTACGAGGCGCTGGAATTCGGATTCAGCCCGATGGCTTTCGCGACCACAAAAGCCACGGCTTCGGCTTCCGTTTCGCGTACCGTCTTGGTGGTGGTTGTACGGCGCTCAGAGTGCCCAAGCCGCAAATGAGCGTACTCATGCACCAATGTGGCTAGTTCCTCCGCCTCGGTCTGCCCTGGCAAGAGGCGAATGGTCTTGCCGAATGCCGTGCCCAAGGCCGGGGCGATGTCGCTGGTAAGTTCGACTGTGATACCTTGCGCTTGAACGAACTTCCGCAAGCGGTCGAGATACACAGTGGCATCTCCGGTGACTTCGCCGATGGATGGCAACGGTGCGCCTTCGGTTTGAGTTTCAGACCACACATATACGCGGCGGAATCCCAGCAGCGTGGATTTGTTCGCCTCTTCTTCCGTTCCGGTGTCGGTATTCTGCTTCTTGCGGCGTTTGCCGATCATTGGGGCAAGAATGGCAATGCCCTTTTCGCCGCGCTTCACGCGGCGGCCAAGCTGGTTCCACGTGAACATCCCGGCAACTCTGGTGGCGTCGGGCTTTTGTCTCGCTATCAAGAGGACATTCCCAAAACTGTACGAATGGAAATGCGCCATCGCATCAAGAAACGCGGTCAGGCTTTCACTGTGTCCGGCTTCCAGTTGCTCGATGAGATATTTCACGTTTTCGCGGATGAGTTGCTGTGCGGTCGTAGGCTTCCGGTTGTTACTGCCGGAAGCCGCATTGACGGCGGCTGAGCCGTCGGTGTGGGTGTTGTTGTTGCTGTGATATTCCATTGTTTTTTCCTTTGTCTGCCCGGTGGGGCGTTTTTTTCTTTCACCCAGAGCGAAGCGAAGGAAAAAACGGACCACCGGGAGACAAAGAGGAACGACAAAGGGCGAGGGGGAAGGCCCGAGAGGCGGGCGCGGCAAGTGCCAAAGCGGCTTTATCGTTTGGCGCGCAGCCGTGCTGTCCCGAAGGGCTGTCCCGAAGTGGTCACCCTCGCCCGTGGGAGTGGAGAAAAGAGGCGCGGCCAAGCGCTACTGAGCAGTTGCTTTGCGGTGCGGGATCAGATATTTGAGGCGGTGGAAACTGAATCAGTAAATTGCTATTGCACTGACGTAGATTCGAAACGTCGAACAGCACTCGATCTCAAGTTGCCATTGACGCGATTTCGGCGTTCTTCGGGTCGGCAATCGTGAAAAGAGGCGTACCGCGTTGGTGGCACTCACGGCACAGGGTAAGGGTTCGGCTGTGAGGGGCCGCATGTGGCACAAAGATACTATCTGCAAGGGCTGCAACGAAGCGGTTGCGCCGTTCTGCAAGGGCTGCGGTCACTCGCTTATCCTTTGGGAGAAATGGGGAGAGAATCAGCAGCCTACCCGCATTGAAGGCGGGAACCAACTCCGGTTTCAGGTGCATTCCAGCAATGGAACGGGCAGGAACCCAGATGACGGGCTGGCGGCCACGGAGCAGGATTCCGAGACACTCCCATTCCATCACGGAGTGGAAGCCGCCAATGAGAATTTTGCCGTCGTCGCGCATCCGAGTGATGGCATCGAAGGTCTTCAGGACGATGGAGCCGGGGCATTGCGAGGAACAGAAGAAGCCGGTTTTAGGTTGATTGAGAAGTTGCAGTGGGCCTGCAAACCAGAACTGAGCGGGAGCTTCTGAGCGAAGCCGTGTAAGCAAAGCTTGCGGGAAGCCAGGACTTCCGCCGCGAAGGACGGTGATTTGCTCGCTGAGGATCATGACTATTCCTCATCTTCATTCGTGTCTGCACCTAAGCGGTATTTAATATCATAGTTAGCGATGAAGTCGCGTTCTTCGTCAGTAAAGCCGAAGTGGTTCGCGATGATCGCATCAATTTCGTCGATGATAGGTTTGCAGGCCGCATAATCGAACGTTTGGATATGCAGGCCACTCTTCGTCATAGTTTTACTGGTACGCCTAAGTTCTTTCAGGTAACGTTGCCCAACTGCCACTAACTGTTGCTTCGTCCCCGGTGGCAAATCCTCCACGTTAACCGGAAGGGCTAGAAGGTCACGGCGATTAAGATTTCGGCAATCTGAGAGCACGTTCCAGAACCAGAAAAACGTAGATGACGACAAACAGGCAACTGCTGCAATGGATAGATCTCGACTCCGAAAACCAAGAGACTTTAGCTCAGAAGGCGGTACGTTGTTCCCGGTTGAGATCTTAACAATTTCTGGAATGAAATCGAGGAAGGCGAGGAAATATCCAAACTTCCGCGTGTAATAAACCAAGTGTTCGCCTGTTTTAGTGACGGACGCTTCTAGGGTAAGCGGTGAAGAACGCAGTTTCCCAAAGATGGCGATCTCTCGATCGGAACAAAGCTTTTCCACTGAAGCAGGAAACACCTCTCGGGTTTTCAACCTTTGCGCGTACACAATGCGCTTCGCAAACAAATGATCACGCTCTGCTGCTAGCCAGCGAATGTAGCCTCCGGTATTGAACTGGACTGGCCCTTGATTGCGTTCGCCCAAAACAATCGTTAGACGCTTTTGTGCGCCGCTGAACAATTGAGAAGGTCGATTGGCAAAAGAGATCTCCCAGCATTTTCCCAATCTCTCGGTGATCAGTTTCTGAAGTGATTGAAATCCGTCTGTGCCAAAGATTGAAATGGGAACGATCAAACCAATTCTTGCGCCCAAGCGCGCAATCTGCAAAACGCGTTCGGAAACGTAGGCATAAAGATCGCCACAAGGTGCCGTCAGAAAGTCCTTGATAGCAGAGCCAGGTTTCAAGGCTGACTCTTCCACGTAGGGTGGATTGCCGATGATGACATCAAAGCCACCGGAGGAAATAGCGTGATGAAAATCGCAAAACCAGTGAAAGGGCTTGTGCGATTCTTTCCAATGCTTAACTCCAGATTGCTTGACGCCATGCTCGCCCGAAAGATAGTCGTTCAGTTCTGCTTCCAGTTCAGAGAAGCGCCGGCTCAGTTCCGCTTTGTCCTCTACCGTCACCGTTCCATTTAGCTGCGTCTGCTGCTTGCGAAACATTTCTACGGCGGAGTCGAGGAACTTGGCCTTGTCATCAATGCGACTCATGGCATCGCCAAAGTCGAGTTTAGAAGTGACGGCCTTCTCAACATCCTCGTAGCGTGCATAGCCCACCAAGCTATTCCCGGTACGGATGTTGAAGTCGATATCCGGCAACGGTTCGATTGTATCCTGCGATTCCACTTGGGCAACCAGCTTGAGAAAGAGTCGCAACTTGCAGATCTCAACGGCCTCTTCCATGATGTCCACGCCGAAGAGGTTGTTGACGATGATTGCCTTGAGGATGAAGTAGTCTTGCTTGGGATGGCGCTTCGAGTCATCGAGAATCTGCTTGAAGTCGCTGAACTTCGCAGGGTGATGCGGCCCGGCTGATTCCATGTCTTCTAGGAAACCCTGCATCCGTTGCAAACAGGCTTCGTAGAGAGGTTTGAGGATATTGAGAGCTGCGAAAAGAAAAGCACCGGAGCCACAGGTGGGGTCCAGGACAGACACCTTTTCAATGGCTTTCCAGATGGCGCGGAGTAGTTCCGGGCCCTCGCAAAACTGAATTGCATCCTGGGCAAACTGGCGAATATTCAGATTGAGCGATATCAAATCGTCGACCTGATGGAATTCGCCTGCGGCCAGTTTCGCTCGAACGCTTCGATAGCGTTGATAGCGGTCGATGGCTTCTCGCCAGATCTCCGTCGGGTGGCCGAATTCTTCCGGCGCGGTGCGATTCCATTCTGCACGTTGCGCCACATCGGTTACACCGGCCTTGATTTCCGGCGGCAATGGCAAATTCGAACCCTTTTTCATCGCGTCGTGGATGTAACGGTCCGGATCGTCGCGAAGCAGACGCCAGACGGCGCCATCGGGCGCAAACGCTACGGCACAGCCCTTGCGGGCTTCATCCAACAGGAATGGAATGATGGTGTTCTGGGCTATGTACTCGGTGATGTCCTCTTTCGTGTAGTACGCGCCCATCTGTTTTTGGTTGATGTATTTCTCGAAGATATAGCCCAGCACATCTGGGTTGATCTCGTGATCGTCGCGGTTCTCGCGCTCATCCAGATGCCAGTCGTACTCCTTGAAGAAGTCGAACAGCTTTTCAAAGGCTGCATCGGCAATCTGGATTTGCTTGTCGTGAAGTTCTTCAATTTTATGGGGTTGAAAAAGACCCCCATTAAGGTAGGGGATTTCGCCGAGCAACTTGTTGATGGCGGCGGATCGCTCTGCTTTCTTGCGGGCGAACCCCTGAAAGAAAAGAGTGCAGAGAAAGTCTCTGTAATAGGAATTCGGCTTTCGGTCGCGGCTCTCAGCGAGCTTGTTACGCAGATAATCTTTGTCACCATTGAGGAAGTCTTTCTCCTGAATGAAGTACAGGAACATCAGACGATTGATCATGACTGAGGCATACCAGCTCTCCATCTGTTTATCGGGAATGCCCTTGATGAAGCTCAGGAAGCTGGAGTGCTCGGTCTTGAAACGCTCGTAAAACTTCTTGGTGACCTTTTCGACATCTAGCGTTGTTAGCCGCGCTGTGACGGTACCAAGGGTGAGGCCCTCTTCTTCTTCCAACGTGAAGACGAGGTTGTCGAGCTTTTGCAAAAGAAGTTCGCCCGATTTATTTGGTGAATAGTGATACGTTCGAACCGCGGTGGGTTTACCCGGTTCTTTGCGAACCCATTGCCACACTTGCCGGCCGTGTGCCTGGTCGGTGAAGACGATCAGGTGCTCGAAGTGGTCCTTGGCGATGAGCTTGTCGAGTTTTACACGAATGGCGTAATCGGGAACGCAATCGGAGATCAGGACAACCACGCCACGCTTCTCGGCAACGGCTTGAAAGCGATAGTCAGTGCCGTCGATCTGTTTCACGAGTTTGGTGGAAAGGTTGTCCCATCCAAGCTCTTCGATGAATAGCTTGCGGAAGTCAAATGTCTTGAGGCACTGGCGTGCCCGTTCGCGGTTAATTGCCATTTGCCGGTGCTTCTGCGAGCCCAAGTGAGCAGATGATCTGTGCCAAAGTGTCCTGATCTTGATCGCCTTCGATAACGCTGAGGCGTCCGGTTTCCCGCAGACCTACGGCAAGCTCCGCCAAGGTCTGGTCGGTGCAATTGGTCTTCATGTGGCGATTCAAAATATCCGTCGCAGTAGAACGAAGCGGATACTTATATACATCTTCAAGCGTTCGCTGCAATGGGAGAGTGTCAAAAAGGGTACCCTTCACTTCTTGCGTGTATCGCTTGAGCCGTTCATAAGTTCGGTAGCGGGCGCCAGAGGCGCTTCCCAGTCCACCTCCGACAATTTTTTCTTCTGCGGCAAGTTCTTTGACGGCGTCCTCAACCAATTCGTGATGGTTCGGGAGTCGAGGTACCGCTGGTGTTGTTGGCAGGCACTCCGCAGCTTTGAGAATTCGGAAAGGTGAATCGGTGACACGTTGGCCCTGTGTATCTACCCAAGCCAAGGAATCGGTCCCGCTGGCCGTCTTCAAGTAGACCAGAGTGCCCTGGGTGGATGGTTCAGCGCGTTCGTGCCGCTTGGCTGTGTAGACCACGTTGGGCATGTCCTCGATGGTCTTCTTGAGAGTCGGGTCGGCGGAGGTGGCGTCCTGCCAGATTTGATACGCGAAAGAAACGAGGTCAACCTCAGAGTCTTCCTCTCCGTCGAGCAGCCCGGCCTTTTCGTGGTAAAGATCAGTGACGGCCTTGTTGTGCCGGTCGTCATCGAAAAACGATTCATCGGTACCGACAACTTCAGAGTTGGCGTGCAGCCGCGCTCGCACCTTGGCTCTAAGTCGAATGATCGTCTCGATTCCATCCGCTGGGAGAAAGCTGTAGCAGAGGATTTTGTCAGATTTCTGGCCGATGCGGTCCACACGGCCAGCCCGCTGTATAAGGCGAATGATCGTCCAAGGGAGGTCAAAGTTGACGATGATAAAGCCGTCCTGGAGGTTCTGACCTTCGCTCAGGACATCGGTGGCAACGAGGACTCTCAGTTCTTGTTCCGGTGGAATCGTTTTCTTGTTGCTTTGTGGGCTGAACCGATAGGCAAGTTCTGTGACGTTTTCCGATTCCCCAGTCGCCGCTGCAACCCTTTTGATGCCTGCGGCTGCCAGTTGTTGACTCAGATAATGGACTGTATCGCTAAATTGACTGAAGATCAGAATCTTTTCCGTTTTGTGCTTCTCACTCACCAATTTCGTGAGGGCCTGAAGTTTCGAATCCTTCTGGGGATTCCAGAGGGCGCAACGGTCAAAAATTTGGATAAGAGCTTTGGAGTCTGCGAGAAGATCGCTTCCGAGTTGTGGCTTGAAGAACCCTGGGCGAATCCACTGGAAGCGAGATCGGTAGCTGTTCATATACAGCGTGTAAATTTCGGCAGCTCGTGTACGGAACGCGGCGATTGATCGCAAATGGCCCTGCGTGTGGCTGATCTCGTCAAAGGTCTCTCTTGCTGTCACGTCCTCGTCAGAGGTTGTGGTATCCAGCAGGCCGGCGTCCTGGGTGCCGATGGGAATCTCCAGATTATTCTCAATGGCATGAAGAAAGATGAAGTTGCGGAGGATGTGTCGCTCAACTGAGAGTAAGAAACTGTGGCCGCTGCTCTCTAGTCGCTTAAAGAGGTTGCTCCGGCAAAATCCCATGAGCCGAGTGCCAGCAGCGGAAAGGTTTGCAAGAATCGCCTCGTCTCCGCTAGTCGCGGTTATTGCCGGTTTCTCCAGCAGAGAATTGCCAAGCCCATAGCGAGGAAGGCTCAGTCCGTTGACGATGTCGACGACCGGCGATGCGTAGAGCTTGGCGTACTCATCATTTGGATTGTTCTCGTCAACAACGAAAGGAAGTTTCTTGGGAAGACGATCGGGGAAATATGAACGGCTTCCATCCTTGAATTCAAGGTATTTGCGGCCGTTGTCCAGGTCCGTCTTGGCGTAGTTCGCCTTGATAAACCCGCGCGTGCGGCGAACCATGTAGAGGCGCATCAGATCGCGCCAGTCATCGGGATACTGGCTCTTCTCAAAAGCGGCCAGTGTGTTGGCCCCACACTGATACAATCCGCGGAATCGCGCCCGATCAACCTCCTGGATGAGGCGCTCGGGGCCGATGCCAAGCTCTTGGTCAGGCGGCACGAACAGTCGTAATTGGCTCGCAAGGTCAAGGTAATCTTTGTTGTACGGAGTCGCCGACAGCAATATGCACTTGCTGTCATTCTTTTGGATGTAATCCGAGATTGCCCTATAGGTCTTGCCTTCACGATTTCGCAAGTTATGGCTCTCATCGAGAATGATCAGCCGAAAACGGCGGAGATCTGCGAGTTGCTGCAAAACTTTGGAGTAAGACAGAACCTTGCACGATGGAAGCCTATAGGTATGGCAGTAGTCTTCCCACATCTTGACGAGATTCAAGGGGCAGAGGATGAGCGTTTCGAGAAGCAACTCGTCTGCCAGAACTCTGGCTAGAGCTGTTGCCATGAGGGTTTTGCCGAGGCCGACTACATCGGCCAAGAGGACACCGCCGCGCTTCTGTACGTGGTGGGCGGCGATTTTGACTGCCTTCTCTTGGAACTCAAAAAGCTGCTCTCCGAAATCCTTTGGGATACCGTACCGAACGATCCCTTCCCTGGCTTCTTGGGAGAGGTGGTAGGCCATTTTGACGTAGATGTGGTGCGGCGGAATCGGTTCTGGACGTGCCCAGCTCTGATCGATGATGTCTGCAATCTCATTGGAAATATCAAGACACCACTTGTCGTCCCATCGTTCATCGAACCAACGGGCCAGCTTTTCGCAGGCATCGTGGTCCGTTACATCCACGTTCAATTCTCCCTGTTTCGACAGGCCTGCAAAGGTCAGATTGCTGCTCCCCAGAAATGCTATGGTCGGACTTACTGGATCGTGGCGAAAAAGGAGATAGAGTTTAGCGTGCAAGGGGTGACGGAGATGAAGCTTGACAACTACTTTCTTGGCGCGAATTTGTGCGGCAAGTCTCCGAAGACCCGCCTCATCAGGGTTGGTAGGAGCACCGAGGGTCAGTTGAAGTCGGAATTGCTCCGCCAGGGCCTTCTTCAAGCGGATGGCGGTTTGGTTGTCGAGTTCAGCGTCTTGCTTAATGATGCCGTATGCCCCGGCAATGTCTTGCTGCGGAAGCGTCTGCATTCCGACCAGAAGGCGGCAGCATTCGCCGTCTCCCCCCGCCCACTTTTCGATATGCTCGTCGAGTTGCCGCCATCCGCGCAGGTTAAAGTACCCGACACAAAAATCTGACCTGTGGGAAACGGATAACGTTGTCTTGAGGCTGGGCAACAACTGTTGGTCGATATTGTCGAAAATTCGCGGCATCGGAAATACTGTCTACGTTCTCAGTTCGACGGGAAGGTCGATTGTAGCTGATCGCGTCCGCGTCGGTGAAGAATAGAGCCCACTTTGGCCGGAGAAGGGTGGGGCCAGTGAACAGAGCGATATTCTGTTGGCGGAAAGGCGGTACGGACTCCATAATATTTTCGAGAAATTATCTCTTGTCATACGGCGTGCCAAAGACCTCGCTGATTGCGTTACTGGGTTGCGGAAGGCTACTGCTTCCGAATTAGGCCTCCGTTCCGAATTGCGCGGGCGCACCGAAAGGCACGAACGATACAGTGTTTCCTATTGGTGCGGGCCAGATAAATCTGCCCGGTTCTCCAGCTCCCGGCGGGAGCGTTCAAGTTCTTCGGCGATGAGCTTTTCGTTTGGGAGGACGGTTTGATACTCGGCGGCGAGCACCTTGTTGGGGAGATTGTCGAGTGCGTAGTGGGCCTCGGCGGCCCCCTTTTCGGCGCAAAGAATGAGTCCAACCGGCGGGTTTTCGCCGGGTTTCATCCAGTGCTCGCGGGCGTAGTTGAGATAGAGGTGCATTTGCCCAGCGTCGGCATAACTGAACTTACCCACTTTTAGGTCGATGATGACCAGACCGTGTAAACGGCGGTGGAAGAAAATGAGGTCGATGCGAAACCAATTGTCGTCGATGCGAAGCCTGCGCTGCCGACCGATGAAGGCAAAATCATCACCCAGTTCCAGCAGAAAGTCGGTGAGGTGTTGAATGAGTGCCTCTTCCAAATCTGACTCGGCGTATTCGTCCTTGAGATCGAGAAATTCGAGAACGAACGGGTCCTTGATGGCCTCTTCGGGTGTCACCGTGTCGCCGGGTTGGGAAGTCTCGGCCTTCTCCAGCATGGCGGCCTTGTTCTGCGAGAGCGCGATGCGTTCGTAGAATTGGCTGCCGATCTGGCGATCCAACTGCCGGACTGACCAGCCCAACCGCAGCGCCTCAGCCTCGTAAAAAGATCGCGCCTCTGGGCGCTTGACGGAAAGCAGCCGGACGTACGCGGACCACGGCAAAGCAAAGCGGCCCGCGAGAATCGAAGTTATTGAAGAAACTCCATCTATCGCATTGAAATCACTGGCACTTGCAAATTCACCAGACAGCGTCTGGCGAATTTGCGGTTCGGGCCATGCACGGTAGAATGCTCGCATCTGCCTAAGATTCGCTCGCCCAAAGCCTCTGCCAAATTGCCGGGTCAGATCTCCGGAAAGTTGTTCGATAAGCTGCTCGCCGTATTCGGCACGATGCTCTCCGCCCTGTTCGACAGTGACGATGCGCCGCCCAATCTCCCAGTACGCCGCAGTCATGATCGAATTGACATTTCGGGCGGCGGCGGAGCGCGCCGCTTTAAGCAGTTCGACGATTCCGGTGCGGATGTTGTCGTAAATCTCTGGCATGGTGGTCAAATCGGTCATTGCAATTCCTCCATATTCTTGGCCGCAGCATTGAGCGCGGACGCTGTGGAGGCTGGCAATCCTCCATTTTACCGTTCACAGCCGTCAGACTCCCATCCCGAGTCCCTGGGTGACAGCGACGGATGGGGCCGGGTTAATTTCCAAGGCGGAGGTTTTTGAGACTTCTGCTCCGAGTTGGGGAGCGAGTTTGGCCTTGTCGTCGGTAAAGAGCATGGCCTGGTGGCTGGCGCGGGAGAGGGAAACGTAGGCGAAGCGGTTGTTGAGCAGGTCGGGGTGAGTGTTGGTATCGGCGTGGACTAGGACGCGTTCGGCGGTAAGGCCCTGGGAGCTGTGACTGGTGACGGCGTAGCCGTGGTCGAAATGACGATGCTCGCTGGGGTTGAACTCGATCTGGCGATTGTTGTCGAGGCGGGCGGAGATGCGTCCATCGGGATGGACGGCCTCGATGGCGGCCAGTTCGCGGTTGGCGACGCCGAGCGATTTATCGGGCGCGGTGAACTGGATGCGGTCGCCTACAGAGAACTCGCGGTCGATCTCGCGGTAGACGCTGACGCCAGTCAGGCGGCGGGGATCGTAGGTGGCGCGTTCTCCGTTGTCTTTCTCGACCGTAAGTTGGTTGGCGGATGGGTTGATGGCGGCAACCGACGCGTAACTGGCCGCTTCGATTCCGAGGGCTTTGCTGCCGCGTGTGTAGCGGACAACATCGTCGATTTCATAGTGGCTCGCCCAGGAGCGTTCGGCTCCGGTCATGTCCTGACGTTGAACCAAGACGCGGAGAGTATGATCTTCCGGGGCAAGGATGCCAGTGGCCTTCAACTCCTGGCGAACGGCGACGTTTAGTTCGCGGCGGGAAGCATTGTCGGGGGAGACGATGAGAGTGTTGTCGGG
>Ga0182030_10008415_pt1 | contig 21351 bp, 18 predicted proteins | sample 812S3MmetaG_FD_121299 | JGI IMG/M metagenome (GOLD analysis project Ga0182030, IMG submission 121299) | Permafrost microbial communities from Stordalen Mire, Sweden - 812S3M metaG (Illumina Assembly) | ecosystem: Environmental > Terrestrial > Soil > Wetlands > Permafrost | place: Sweden...
CCGGGGCGGCCTTGGCCGCGGTCAGCCGGGGCGGCCTTGGCCGCGGTCAGCCGGGGCGGCCTTGGCCGCGGTCAGCCGGGCCGACAGGTCCGCGTCGGTGAGGAACGGCTGCCCGGCCTGATGTGCCTGCTGCCGCGCCGCCAGTGCGTCGTTGAACACGACCCGGGCGCAGCCGAACGCCCGGGCCAGCGCGGAACGCTGCCCGGCGGTGGAGTAGAGGCGGTAGCTGTACCGGAGCTGCATCTCGCTATCATATTCGGTTTAATGACCTTTTACGGGGACATCCGCCACTGGCTGGAACGGCGTGTCGTGTTGCCCGCCCGCCATCGGCCGCGTTACCCAGTCAACGCTGCGATTGCCCGGCCCGATCGTCATGGCATCCTTCACAGTGGCTGTCGCATAGCCGTCCGCCACTCCTCGCCGTGCCTCGCCGTCAGATCCAACCGGCCCTATGTTCCATCGGTACGGTTACAACCGGCCCTATGTTCCACCGGGCCGGTTAGCTGGATGGTTCCGCGGCGTGCCGGTGGCACCCGATGTGAGCCAGGGAGCGCCGGAGGGCCGGTCAGCCGACGTAGAAGATGCCAAGGCCGAGGGCCACGCAAATGCCGGCGATGATCCAGAAGCGGACGACGATGGTGGTTTCGGCCCAGCCGGCCAGCTCGAAGTGATGCTGCAAGGGTGCCATCCGGAACACCCGTTTACCGGTCAGCTTGTAGGAGCCGACCTGGATCACCACGGAGAGCGTGATGATCACGAACAGGCCGCCCAGCAGGAGCAGCAGAAGCTCGGTCTTGGTGGTGATGGCCAGCCCGGCCAGCGTGCCGCCGAGCGCCAGGGAACCGGTGTCGCCCATGAAGATCTTGGCGGGCGGCGCGTTCCACCACAGGAAGCCGATGCACGCGCCCATCACGGTGGCGGCCACGACGGCCAGATCAAGCGGGTCCCGGATGGGGTAGCAGCCCGAGGCGAGGAAGACGGTGCAGTCGTTTCGCAGCTGCCAGATCCCGATAATCATGTAGGCGGCCAGCGCGAGGATGGCCGCGCCGGTGGCCAGGCCGTCCAGCCCGTCGGTGAGGTTCACGCCGTTCGAGGTCCCGGACACCATCAGGATGACCCAGACCACGAACAGCACCGGGCCGATCGACACCCCGAAGTCCGTCAGGAAGGACAGGTGGGTCGAGGCGGGGGTGAGATCGTAGCCGTCCGGGAACTTGATCGCGAGCAGCGCGAATACTCCGCCCACGACCGCCTGGCCCGCGAGCTTGGCCCCGCTGCGCAGGCCCAGGCTGCGCTGCATGTACAGCTTGATGAAGTCATCGGCGAAGCCGACCAGCCCCAGCCCGGTCATCAGGAACAGCACGAGCAGGCCGGACGCGGACATCGGATCGCCGGTGACGAGGTGACCGATGAGGTACCCGCCGAGCGAGGCGATGATGATCACCGTGCCGCCCATGGTGGGGGTGCCGCGCTTGGACAGGTGGCCGGCCGGGCCATCGGACCTGATCTCCTGGCCGTAACCGCGCTGGGTGAACGCCTTGATGGCCAGCGGGGTGCCGAACAGCGCGATGAACAACGAGACGGCGGCGGACAACAGGACGGTCTTCACCGGTCCGCACCCCCCAGCTCCCCGAGCAGGTCAGCGGCGACGCCTTCCAGGTGGGCCGCGCGGGATGCCTTGACCAGGACCACGTCACCAGGCTTCAACCGGTCCCCGAGCACGGCCAGCGCGGCCGCGCCGTCGGGCACGCCGACCGCCTCGCCGTGCCATGAGCGCACCCGCCGCGCGCCGGCCAGCATCGGCGCCGCTTCCTGCCCTACCGCGATCAGCCCGGCCAGCCCGGAACCCCCGACCTGGGCGGCGAACTCGCCGATTTCCTCGTGGCTAGCATGCGAGGTATCGCCGAGCTCGGCCATGTGGCCGAGGACCGCGAAGCCGCGCCCGTCCCGCGCCAGGTGAGCGAGGGCGTCGATCGCCGCCCGAACGGACTCGGGGTTCGCGTTGTAAGCATCGTTAATGACCGTCACTCCATCTGGCCGCCGGCGGACTTCCATCCGCCACCGGCTGCGCGCGACCGCAGCGGAAAGCCCGTCCGCGATGCCGTCGAGGCCGAGGCCGAGCTCACCGGCGAGGGCCGCGGCGGCTAGCGCATTCGGCACGTTATGCGCGCCATGCAACCGCAGGGTGACCGGCGCTGAACCGTCCGGTGTCAGGAGCGTGAAGCTGGGCCTCCCCAGGTCATCCAGCCGCACATCGGCCGCCCGGACCGACGGCTGGGGCACCCGGGGCGGCTGGGGTTCGTGGGGCGGCTGGGCGCTGAAGGTGACGATACGGGCGGAGGTGCGGGATGCCATGGCCAGGACGCGGGGATCGTCAGCGTTCAGGATCGCCACGCCGCCAGCCGCGTCGGCGGGCAGCGCCTCGACGAGCTCGCCCTTGGCCAGCGCCACCTGGTCCAGGCCGCCGAACTCCCCCGCGTGCGCGTGCCCGACGTTCAGCACCACGCCGTAGCGGGGCGGCGCGATGCGGCACAGGTAAGCGATGTGGCCGGCGCCCCGCGCGGACAGCTCGAGCACGAGGTACCTGGTCGCGACGTCCGCGCGCAGCACGGTCAGCGGGAGGCCGAACTCGTTGTTGAAGGACCCGGCCGGCGCGATGGCCGGCCCGAGGCGCTCGACCAGCTGCGCGGCGAGGTCCTTGGTCGAGGTCTTGCCCGACGACCCGGTGATGCCCGCGATCCGCACTCCGGGCAGCGAGTCCACCACGAACCTGGCCAGCGCGGCCAGCGCGGCCGGGACGTCCGCCACGATCACCGCGGGCACCGGGACCGGGCGGGTGGCGAGCACGGCGACCGCGCCCGCGGCCACGGCGGCGGGGGCAAAATCATGCCCGTCCGACCGCTCCCCCGCGACCGCCGCGAACAGCCCGCCCGGGCTTACCCGCCGAGAGTCGATGACGACCTCGCCGGTGACCATGGCCTCGGCGCGCGAAGCAGCATCGTCGTTCAGCTGGCCGTTCGTTATCCGCGCGAGCTGCGCGAGCGACAGCGGGATCACCGGTTCACCGCCCACGGGTCCAGCGCCGAGGTCAGCGGCCCCGCCCCCAGAGGTCCCGGCTGATCCGGTCCCAGCTGATCCGGTTCCGGCTGGTCCGGTCCCAGCTGATCCGGTTCCGGCTGCTCTTGTCCGCGCTGGTCCTTTCCTTGCTGGTCCCGTTCCCGCTTGGCTTGTTCTCGCTGGGCCAGCGCCGCGGCGGTGACCTGCCGGTCGTCGAACGGCAGCACCGCACCCGCCACGTACTGGCCGGTCTCGTGCCCCTTGCCGGCGACCACGATGACGTCGCCCGGCGCGGCCAGCGAGACCGCCTGCGAGATCGCGGCGGCACGGTCGGGCTCGATGATCACCCGGGCCCGTTCGTCCCGGGGCACGCTCAGCACGCCGTCCAGCATCGCCGCAAGTATCGCCAGCGGGTCCTCCGTACGCGGATTGTCGCTGGTGAGAATGGCCACATCGGCGAGGGACGCGGCCGCGGCGCCCATCATCGGACGCTTGGCCCGGTCCCGGTCGCCGCCGCAGCCGAGCACGATGATCAGATTCTCCCGGGTGACCGGCCGCAGCGACCGCAGCACCGCCTCGACCGCGCCCGGCTTGTGCGAGTAGTCGACGAAGGCCGTGAGCCCACCCGCCTCCCCATCCCACTTCACCGGTCCGGACACCCGCTCGAGCCGGCCGGGCACGCCCGGGCACGCCGCCACGCCCGCCACCGCGTCTTCGAGGCCGACGCCCGCCTCGACCAGGGCGACCAGGGCACCGAGCGCGTTGGCGACGTTGAACGTCCCGGCCAGGCCGATCGACACATCCGCCTCGACCCCGCCCGGGCCGATCACCCGGAACGTGCTGCCGTCCGCGCCCGACCGGACGTCGAGCGCGCGCCAGTCGGCCTCGGCGGCGCCCGTGGCCGAGAACGTGGTGATCGGCACGGGCGCTGAGGCGGCGAGCCTGCGCCCATGCCGGTCGTCGATGTTCACCACCCCGATCACGGGCGGGACGAACAGCGAGGCCTTGGCCCGGAAGTAGTCCTCAAGGTCGGCGTGGAAGTCCAGGTGATCCTGGGACAAGTTAGTGAAGACCGCCACGTCGAAGCGGGTGCCCGCCACCCGGCCGAGGCTGAGCGAGTGGCTCGATACCTCCATCGCGGCGGCGGTCACCCCGCGCTCGGCCATGACCGCGAACAGCGCCTGCAAGTCGGGAGCCTCCGGCGTGGTCAGCGAGCTGGGCACCACGTCCGTTCCGATTTTGATCTCGATCCCGCCGATCAGGCCGGTCCGGTGGCCGGCCGCGCGCAGGCCGGCTTCGATCAGGTACGTGCTAGTGGTCTTGCCGCTCGTCCCGGTCACGCCGATCAGCCCGAGCTGGCTCGACGGGTCCCCGTACACCCAGCACGCGATCTCGCCCAGCCTGGCTCGCGGATCGGTGAGCACGAAGACGGGCACTCCGCTGGCCACGGCCCGGGCCCGCCCGTCCGGGTCGGTCAGCACCGCGACCGCGCCAGCAGCCACCGCATCATCGCAGAACGCCGCGCCGTGCATCCGCGCACCAGGCAGCGCTGCGTACAGGTCGCCCGGGCATACCGCGCGGGAGTCGAGCGTGACTCCGGAGACGGAACCCAGCTCGCTGCGAGAAAGGGAAGTTCCGCTGGCGGTATTCGGGTCCAGCCGGACGCCCAGCAGCGAGCTAAGAGCCGACAGCGGCCGCTGCTGTTGATGCGCGGGACGGATCGCCACGGGGTGAGATTACCTCCAATCATGGCGCCGTCAGGCGTACCTTCGCAGGTACGGCTCCATCCGGCGTGATATCCAGCGTCGCCAGCGCGTCCTTGGCGACCTGGTAGAAGACCGGGCCGGCGACGACATCACCGTAGTAGCCGCCCCGGCGCGGGTTCTGCACGTTGACCGCGATGACCAGCTGCGGGTCGTTGCCCGGCGCCATGCCAATGTAGCTCGCCCCGTAAGCGCACAGCGCGCATTTGGGGCCGGCTTCCTGCGAGGTACCGGTCTTGGCGGCGATGGCGTAACCGGGGATGATCCCCCACGGCTGGTCACCTTCGGCGTCGATCGCCGGCACCTGCTGCAGGATCTGGAGCAGCTCATGCGCCGTCTTGGCCTGGATGACCCGGCGCGAGGAAGACGGCGCGGCCGGGGTGTACGTGCCCGCGGAGTTGGTGGTGCCCTCGACCAGGGTCGGCTGCACCCGCACGCCGTCGTTCGCGATCGTGGCGTACACCTCGGCCATCTGGATCGCGGTCGTCGCCACCCCCTGCCCGAAGGACAGCGTGTACCGGGTGTCCGCCGCCCATTGCGACACCGGGGGCAGCAGGCCCGCGCTCTCACCCGGCAGTCCGATACCGGTGAGCTGGCCGAGGCCGAACGCCCGCAGGTAGTCGTACTGCGTCTGCTCGCTGACGTGGTTGGCGACCTGAGACATGCCGATGTTGGAGGAGTGCGCGATGATGCCGGCGATCGTGTACCGCTCCCCCGGCGCCCATTCCGCGTCCTGGATGACCTGGCCGCCCTCGACGATCTCCGAGGGGATGTTGTAGGCGCTCATCGGCGTCTGGCCGCCGTGCTCGAACGCGGCCGAGGCGGTGATGACCTTGGCGGTGGAGCCCGGCTGGAAGACGTTCTGCACCGGGATGTCGGTGGCCTGGGCTGCGTTGGTGATCGTCGACGGGTTGAACGTCGGCCACTGCGCCATCGCCAGCACGTGCCCGGTCTTCGGCTGGATGATCACCACCGTGCAGTTGTTCGCCTTGGTCTTGTCGACCTGGGCCTCGCACGCCTGCTCGGCCGCGTACTGCAGCGCCGGGACGATCGTGAGCCGCAGGTCGCTGCCGTTGACCGCCGGCGTGACGGTGCTGCCCGCAAGAGGGATCTCCTGGTTGTCGGTGCCGATCTGCACCTGCTCACTGCCCGGATGACCGGCCAGCAGCGCGTTGTCGGCCAGCTCAAGGCCGGCCCCGCCCTTCAGCACCCCATTGTCGGTGCCGGTGAAGCCGATGATGTTAGCCGCGACGTCGCCGTCCGGGTAGGACCTGGCGTAGCTGGTTTGCATCCCGATGCCGGGCAGGTCAAGCGCCGTAATCTGAGCACTGACCTGCGCGGCCACGCCGGTGGCCAGGACCACGTACTCCTGGGAGGTCGGGTGCTGTATCAGGTCCAGGATCGCCGCCGACGTCATGCCGAGCGGGGCGGCCAGCGCGTTGGCCTCCTGCTGCTCCTTGGCGGCGCCCCCGATCTCCGGCGGGTCGGCGTAGACCGTGTAGGTCGCCACAGTCATCGCCAGGACCTGCCCGTTCGCGCCGGTGATACTGCCGCGCAGCGCGGGCAGGTAGTGCGTCCGCGTCCGCTCCAGCGACGCCAGCTTGCGGTAGGTGCCCGACTCCATGCCCTGCAGCTGGACCAGGCGGCCGCCCAAGAGCGTCAGCACGAAGATAATCGCGAGCAAGGTGATGCCGAGCCGCCGGCCCGGGTCGCCCCGAGGGGGTAGCCGGCGGGCTCGCGGCGGCCTTATCCCGCCTCGGTCCGCGGGCCGGGGCCGGGGCCGCTCACCCGTCCTTGCTCCCGGACGAGGCGGGATCGGCGTTCCGACCCGGCCCATCGCCGGCGGCGGCCTTCGCCGTGGGTCCGGGCCTACCGGTCCTGGCCTGGCTGGCCGGGCGGAGTGGCGGCGTGGCTGCGGGCGGCGGTCGTCTCGGCGGTTAGCCTGCGGCCGGCGGGTGGGGTCCTGCGGCGTCACGGGTTGTACCCGGGGACGTTGATCTCCGCGTCAGACTTGGAAACCTTCCCCGAGATGATCTTCCCGTTCTTGAGGTTGATGAAGCGCAGGTCCGGGTCCTGCCGCATACCGAGCTGCTCAGCCTCCTTGGCGATGACGGCCGGGTCGGCCGCCTGCGCCACCGCGTTGGCGAGGGTCTGCTCCTGGCGGTTCAGGTTGGCGTTCTGCTGCTGCAAGCTGGCGACCTGGAACGTCCCCTGGGCGAGCGTGGTGCTGATCACGAGCAGCGATACCAGGGCACCGCCGAGCAGCCCGATGAGCAGCAAGATGAACGGCGCCCGGGGGGAACGGGTGCGCGGTCTGGCGCCGGTAACCGCCTTGGCGGCTGGCTCGGTGAGCGGCCGGGTATGGCGCGGGGAAGTGTGTTGGCCCGGGGGGGCGAGGTGCTGGCCCGGGGGGACGACCCCCCGGAGCCCCCCGGAGCTGGGGGGGATCCTCCCCCCCAGAGCCCCCTGGCGACCCCCCTGGCCCTGGCCCTGGCGGCGGCGGACGTCTGCGGGCGGGATCGTGTCTGTGGCCATGTCATTGCCCCCTCGGATCATGCTGCTTCCCTGATGCGTTCCGCGGCCCGCAGCCGGGCGGAGGCGGCCCGCGGATTACCGGCGACTTCTTCGCTGTCCGGGCGCTCGGCGCCCCTGGTGAGCAGGCGGAACTGCGGCGCGGCCGCGCTCGCGGGCACCGGCAGGCCGGGCGGCGTCTGATCAGCGGACAGCCGCACCAGCTCCCGCTTGACGATGCGGTCCTCGAGCGAGTGGTAGGCCAGCACCACCACGCGGCCGCCCACGGCCAGCACGCCGAGGGCGGCGGGGAGCGCCCGCCGCAGCGTGCCGAGCTCGTCGTTCACCTCGATCCGCAGCGCCTGGAAGGTGCGCTTGGCCGGGTTGCCGCCGGTACGGCGGGTCGCCGCGGGGATCGCGTCCTTCACGATGACGCTCAGCCGCTGCGTTGACGTAATCGGGGCCTGAGCGCGCTCGCGGACCACCGCGTCGGCGATCCGCCGGGCGAAACGCTCCTCGCCGTAGTCGCGGAGCACCCGGGCGAGCTCGGCGGCCGGATAGCCGTTGATGATGTCCGCCGCGGTGAGGTCCCCCGTGCGGTCCATCCGCATGTCCAGCGGAGCGTCCTGCGCGTACGCGAAGCCGCGCTCGGGGTCGTCGAGCTGGGGCGAGGACACGCCGAGATCGAAGAGCAGGCCCATCACGTGACCCGGCGCTATCGCCTCGGCACCCGCCCGCGGGCCCGCGCTCAGGATGGCCGGGATCTCGTCGTACCTGGCGTGCACGAGGATGACTCGGTTCGCGAACGGCGCGAGCAGCTCGCGGGCCGCTTCGATGGCGGCGACGTCGGCGTCCACGCCGACGAGCAGCAGGCCGGGACACGCCTCGAGCAGGGCACGGGCGTGCCCGGCGCGGCCCAGGGTGGCGTCCACTAGCACGGCGCCTTCACCGGCCAGAGCGGGCGCGAGCAGGGCAGTAACACGCTCGGCGAGCACCGGTATGTGCTGGGCCTTGTCCACGCGTCTGTCTCCCTGCCATGCGGTCCTGCTGGTTCTGCGGGTTCGTGCGGTGTGCTGCTGCGGCTCCCTGCGCCGGTCCCCATCCGCTGGCGCCGGCTGGCACCGGGGAAGTGATGCCAGCAGGGAGCGGCGGATGGGGACCGACCCGCGAGAGCTACAGGATTCCGGGGAGCACCTCCTCAGCAGCCTCAGCGAACGAGTCCTCTTGTGCGGCGAGGTAGGTCTCCCACGCCTGGGTGTCCCAGATCTCCAGACGGGTGTTCGCGCCGATCACCACGCAGTCCCGCTGCAGCCCGGCATAGGCGCGCAGTGCAGCCGGAACGGTGATCCTGCCCTGCTTGTCGGGAAGTTCATCGGAGGCGCTGGCGAAGAAGACCCGGCTGTAGTCCCTGACCGACTTGGCCGTCACCGGCGCGGTACGCAGCGCCTCGGTGATGCGGGTGAACTCCTCCTGCGGGAAGACGAACAGGCAGCGTTCCTGTCCCTTGGTGATCACTACTCCCTCAGCGAGCTCTTCTCGGTACTTCGCGGGCAGGAACAACCGGCCCTTCTCATCCAGCCGAGGCGCGTGAGTACCGAGGAACACAGGTGCTCACCTCCCCGAACCGCACATCCTCCACTGCGCTCCACTGTACCCCACATCTCCCCACCGTCAACGTTAAAAATACCGCGATAACGTCAGCTGCTCCACTGAAGGGGCAGGTAGAAAGAGGTGGAGGGAAGTGGAGGACCGCGTGGGGCGAAGTGGCGCCCGGGAAAGCGGCGCGCAACTGCCTTAGGTCGCCGCGGGGCCGGCCGGGGAGCGCGACTGAGCCGCAGCGGGATGGCCGTTGTCCGGTACGCCGGGTTTGACGAAGATGCCCCGCCATCGTCGCGCGTTCGGCGGAGAAAGACGTACTGTAGCGGTACGGCGGCAAGACGGGGCTGCCAGGTGACGGGACGTCCGGCTGGCTGGCGGTGCGCGCCAGCGCCTTCGAGGAGGCCATGTGGTACTGGACACCGGACGGCAGACGGGGAGCCCGATCGATGATCTAGTGCCGGCCGCCCACCGGATCGGCAAGGCCATCGAATCGGTGATCGAGGGCAAGCGGGACGCGATCCAGCTCACCTTGACCGTGCTGCTCGCCGAGGGGCACCTGCTCATCGAGGACGTCCCGGGCGTCGGCAAGACCATGCTGGCCAAGGCGCTGGCGAGAGCCATCGACGGCACGGTGCGCCGAGTCCAGTTCACGCCCGACCTGCTGCCCAGCGACATCACCGGCGTCAGCGCCTACAACCAGGAGCGGCGCGATTTCGAGTTCAAGCCAGGACCGGTATTCGCCAACATCGTGCTCGGCGACGAGATCAACCGGGCCTCGCCGAAGACTCAGTCCGCGCTGCTCGAATCCATGGAAGAGCGTCAGGTCACCGTGGACGGCACCACGTATCCGCTGCAGGAACCCTTCATGGTGATCGCCACCCAGAATCCGGTGGAGATGGAGGGCACCTACCCGCTCCCCGAGGCCCAGCGGGACCGGTTCACCGCCCGCATCTCGCTGGGTTACCCGCTGCCCGCCGCGGAGCGGGAAATGCTCGACAACCACGGCTCCAGGTCACCCCTAGACCAGCTCAGCCCCGTCGCGCGGGCCAGCGACGTGCAGGAACTGGTGACCGCGGTGCGCCGGGTCCTGGTGTCGGATCAGGTCAAGGACTACATCATCAGCCTCGCCAACGCGACCAGGACCTCGCCCGAGCTGCGCCTGGGCGCGTCGCCGCGGGCCACGCTGCACTTGCTGCGGGCCAGCCGGGCCTGGGCGGCCCTTGACGGGCGGGATTACGTGATCCCAGACGACGTGCAGCGCCTGGCCCGGCCGGTGCTGGCACACCGGCTGCTGCCCACAGCCGAGGCCATCGTCGAGCGGCACCTGCCGGAGCAAGTCGTGGACAGGATCGTCGCGCAACTGCCGCTACCGCGGCGGTAAACCAGGTGAGCGGGCAGAGATGAGCAGGCACAGGGCGAGCCGGTAAGGAGGGCCATGCGGGCGCTATTCAGCTCGCTGACCACGCGGGGCAGGTCGTTCATGGCGGCTGGCGGTGCCGCCGTGGTGTGCGGCCTGGCGATACCGGAGCCCGATCTGGTCCGGGTAGGCGCGCTGCTGGTCATCTTGCCGCTTGTGTCCGCGCTGATCGCCCGCAGGTCCCGGTACCGCCTGTCGTGCAGTCGCAGGCTTGACCCGCCGCGGGTGCCGGCCGGCCAGCTCACTGTGGTGACGGCGCGGGTCGAGAACGTCTCGCGGCTGCGCACGGGCGTGCTGCTGGCCGAGGATGTCACGCCGTACTCGCTCGGCAGCAGGCCGAGGTTCGTCCTGGACGAGATCGAGGCGGGCGGGCACCGGGAGATCAGCTACCAGATCCGTTCCGATACCCGCGGCAAGTTCACCATCGGACCGCTGCGGGTCCGGGTCGCCGACGCGTTCGGGCTGGTGGAAATAAGCCGCGCATTCAGCACGACGAGCACGCTCGTGGTCACGCCGAGAATCTTCGCGCTGCCGCGCGCCACGGCCCCGAGTAGCTGGCTCGGCGAGGGCGACGGCGGGATGCGGACGATATCGGCCGTCGGCGAGGATGATGCGGCACCGAGGCCGTACCGGGACGGAGACGGGCTGCGCCGGGTGCACTGGAAATCGACGGCGAGATACGGCGAGCTAATGGTCCGGCGCGAGGAACACCAGTGGCGGAACAGCGCGTCGGTCTTCCTCGACACCCGCCGTTCCGCGCATGCGGGTCGCGGGCCCTCCGCGACGTTCGAGTTCGCGGTCAGCGCGGCCGCCTCGATCGGTGCGCACCTGTCCGGCGAGGGTTTCCGGGCCAGGCTGATCACCGAGGCCGACGAGATCGCGCCGCGCGGCACCTTCACCGACACCCTGCTCGACATGCTGGCGGTCATTACCCCGTCGAGGGACGTCAGCCTGCGCTCAGGCACGGCGGCGCTGGCCAACGCGGGCGGCCAGCTGATCGCGGTGATCGGCCGACTTTCCCCCGACGACGCCAGTCAGCTGGCCGCGAGCCGACGCGGAAACGCGCCCGCGATGGCTTTGCTGCTGGCCGTCTCGGCGTGGGCGACGGATTCGGTTCCCGCGGACACGGCACGAACAGCGGAAATCCTGGCGGCGGCGGGATGGCGAGTCGCGGTGGTGAACGCGAGCACGCCACTGGCTACGGCCTGGCAACAGTTGCACCGGCCCGCCGACCGGCCGCTGCCCGTCGGCGGTTTCGACGGTTCCGGGCATCCTGGGGTGAGGTCGGGTGACGCTTAACCGCAGGATGACGGCGACCGCCGCGGTCGCGGTGGTGCTCACCTCGACCGTCTTGTACCCGGTGTTCACGGACTCGCTGTGGTTCGCCGCATCGATCGGCGCGGTCCTGGTGGTCGCCGCGGCCGGGGCGACCACCAGGCTGCGGTTCCTGCCGGTGCTGGCCTGCCTGGCCGTCGGTGTAGCCAGCCTGCTGGTGTACCTGAACCTGGTGTTCGAGGCCCGGCATTCGCTGCTGCTCGTGATACCAACCCCGGGCTCGGTCGCCAGCTTGTGGCAGCTGGCCGGCACCGGATTCCACGAAGCGAACCGGTACGCGCCGCCGGTGCCGAACCTGCCCGGACTGCTGCTCCTGACGGTGGCAGGAGTCGGCATCACCGCGGTGCTGACCGACCTGATCGCGGTCCGGCTCCGGTCAACCGCCCTGGCCGGGCTGCCGCTGCTGGTGCTGTTCACCGTACCGGTGATGGTCAACGCGCCGCATAGCCAGCTGGCCACCGGCCTGGTCTTCTGCCTAGGCGCGGCCGGGTACCTGGCCATGCTGAGCACGGACGGGCGGGAACGGATACGCGGCTGGGGACGGCTGGTCTCGCTGTGGCGCCCCAGCCCGCGGCAGGGCGCCGCCGCGCGGCCGGGCGGTGCGGACTATGAGGGCGAGGCCGGGGGCGCGGCCCGCCGGGTGCGCGGTCCCGCCCCCGGGCCGGACACCCGGGCGCTGGCCGCGGCGGGACGGCGGGTCGGGCTCGCGTCGATCGTGCTCGCGCTGTGTGCCCCGCTGCTCGTGCCGGGCCTGCATCCGAGCAAGCTCTTCTCCTCGGGCGCGGGTATCGGCGGGACCGGCGGGGGCGCCAGCGTGCTGACCCTGCCCAGCGCCAGCGCCCTAGCGCAGGCCGTCTCGCAGCTGCGGGAGAACCACCCGAGCGTGGTGTTCACGTACACGACGACCGCCACAAAGACCATGGAGAGCAACGACGCGCAGTACTTCAGGCAGTACGTGTTCGACACCCTGGCCGACGGCAGGGGCTGGCAAGTGACCAACTACGCGGCCGGCGCGAGGTCGGCCAGCGCACCGCCCGAGCCGCAGGGACTGTCGGACATAACGTCGTTTCCGACGGTAACCATGGCCATCACCGCGAGCAGGAACCTCCCCGCCGCCGGGTCGCAGCCGACGTTCGTGCCGCTGGTCTATCCGCCCATCCAGTTTGACGCGCGGGGTAACTGGCTGGCCGACGCGGAGCTCATGGTGTACTCCGCCGGCGGCTCCATGGCCGGCCAGACCTACTACGAGACGAGCCTGTACGTGGACCCGCCTGCCGGGCAGCTAGCCGACCTCGGCAAGCCGGAGAACCCGCCGAACCTGGCGCCGGACCTGCAGGTTCCCAAGTCGTACAAGACGGCGGACCTGCTGAAGCTGGCGCAGGACCACGCCGGCAGCCAGAGCACCGAGATCGGCGAGGTGGACGGACTGGCGAACTGGCTCTCGGGATCGCAGTTCCGCTATAACCTCAGCGCGCCGCTGTTTGACACCGCGGACGGCCTGCTGTCGTTCCTGACGAAGAGCAAAACGGGTTTCTGCGTGCAGTTTGCGTATGCGATGACCGTGCTCGCCCGCTTGCTCGGCATCCCGGCCAGGTTCGTGGTCGGCTACACGTCGGGCACTCCGATCAGGGGCGACACGTACGAGGTCATGAACACCGACGCGCACGCGTGGACGGAGGTGTACTTCCCGGCCTTCGGCTGGCTCCGGTTCGAACCCACGCCAGGCGGGCAGGGCACCGCGCACGCCACGAACTACATGGGCAGTGCGCCGGGGACCGGCCAGCTCAACGGCGGCGCCCCGGTCATTAAGGCGACAGAACCCGGCCAGCCGAAGTCGGGTCAGTCGGGCGACCCGTTCGCACGAGGACGCACTCCGTCTGGTGTCACCCAACCGCTCACCGTCCCGGCCGGCCCGCCGGCCGGGACGCCGTGGGCGGCGGTCGCCCTGGCCGTCATCGCGGCGATCGCGCTGGCCTGCGGGATCGCCGCGATGCTCGCCCCGCCGGCGCAGCTGGCTCTGTCGTCCGCCGGCACCGGCCCGGCTCGGCGGCGCAGACCGGTCAGCGTCACCTCCGTGTCGCTGGTAGCGGCCGCGGCGGTGCTGGTCGCGCTGGCGCTGTACCGGCTGCTGTCCCGCACCTCCCGCCTTGACCTGGGCGCAGGCTGGGCCACCGTCGGCCTCGCCTTCGGTGTGGCCGTCGCGGTGGCGCTGGTCGCGCCGTCGGTTTTCCGGCGGGCGCTGCGGCGCTGGCGGTGGATGCGGGCCGACGACGACGCCAGCCGGGCCCACGCCGCCTGGCGCGAGTTCCACGACGACCTCGCCGACTTCGGCGTGACCAGCCGGGCCAGCGAACCGCCGCGAACCCTGGCCGGACGGGTCAGCGCCGGGCTGGCCGAGCCCGCCGGCCAGGCCATCCGCAGGCTCGCGCTGGCCGAGGAACGCGCCCGCTACGCGGCCAGCCCGTCCGGATCGCAGCACCTGCGGCGGGACGGCATCGCCGCCCGGCGCGGCCTGGCCGCCGCCGCCCGGCGCAGCGCCCGCTGGCGGGCCCGGATCTTCCCTGCCTCCCTGATGACCGTCCTCGCCGAGGGCAGCACCCGGCTCCCGGACCACCTGGCCGCGGGACTGTCCCGCCGGCGAGCCCAGCACCGGCCCATGAGCTAGCCCTTTACAGGTCGATGATGATGGTGACCGGGCCGTCGTTGAGGAGGGCAACCTTCATGTCGGCGCCGAAGACGCCGGTTTCGACCCGGGCGCCGAGGTCCCGCAGGGCGGACACCACGGCGCTGACGAGGGGCGCGGCGACCGGGCCGGGCGCGGCCGCTGACCAGGACGGGCGGCGGCCCTTGGCCAGGTCCGCGTACAAAGTGAACTGGCTGATCACCAGGAGTGGCGCGGCGACGTCGGAGCAGGACTTCTCCCCGTCCAGAATCCGCAGTCCCCACAGCTTGGCCGCGAGCTTCGCGGCCTGCTCTGAGGTGTCATCGTGAGTGACGCCGACCAGGACAAGCAGCCCCGGTTCGTCGATGGCGCCGACGACGCGCCTGTCCACGGTCACGCTGGCCCGGCTCACCCGCTGTACGACTGCCCGCATAGCACGGCAGGGTACCCGCCTCCCCCGGGGGCAGGCTTACATCCTGCGGTCACCTTCCTGCCGACGGCGCCAGCGTTCTTCCATCCGCTCCATCAGCCGGGCACGCCGGGTCAGGCCCGCGCGGCTAGGACCCGCGCGGCTAGGACCGGCAGGCCCCGCGGACCTGGCGAGCTTGGCCTTGGGCCGTGCTGGCCGCACCCGGGCCGCATGCCGCCGCCAGGTGATCAGCCCCCACACCAGGGAAAGCACGACGATCGCGGCGCCAGCCGCCTCGAGATACTCATGACGGGTCACTATCCCCGCCGCGAGCAGGCCGGCACCGACCAGCACACCGATAAAGGCCTGCACCAGCTTGCGCTTATAGTGCACACGCGGATCGCTGAGGCGCACGAGACGCCCGAACTTCGGGTCCTCCCGGTAGAGCGCTTGCTCGATCTGCTCTAGCTGGCGCTGCTCATGTTCAGAGAGCGGCACGACGCCTCCCATTAAAAAACCTTGCGCCCGGCACGTGTGCGGGGTGACCGTTCACCTCACATACCCGGTTCAATTTCCAGAATACGAGCGTTGACACTCCCCGTGGAAGGGCGCATCCCCTTGCTGGTCAGAAAGCTTCCTCGGCGGGGCGTTCCGGATCGTCCACCAGGGCGGCCGGGCGGACCGCGCTGGACCCGAATCGCCGGGCGATCTTGTCGACCGCCCGCTCCGCTTCCCGCCAGCCGACAGGCCGGTCATCGAACGCCAGCTGGGCATTTGCGCTGGTGGCAGGGGTGAGGCCGGACACCCGGACGCCAACAAGCCGGAGCTGTGCACCACGGTCGAGACCGGCCGACTCGTACAGCGAGCACGCTGTGGCATAAATCTCATGGGTCACATCCGTGGGATAGGCGAGAGTACGAGCTCGTGTCATCGTCTTGAAACTGGCGAGCCGGATCTTGACGGAGACCGTCCGCGCCACGCATCCGCTGGCCCGCAGGCTGTGTGCCGTCCGCCCGGCCAGCTTGAGCAGCTCCCGCCTGATCCGGTCCGGGTCCCCGATGTCCGCGGCGAATGTCTCCTCGGCCCCGATGCTCTTCTCCGGCACGCGCGGCGTGACCCGGCGCTCGTCGCGGCCCCAGGCCAGGGCGGCCAGGTGCGAACCCTGCGCGACACCGAGCTCACGCTGCAAGGCCGCCAGCGGGGTGTGCGCGATGTCGGCGACCGTGCGAAGGCCCAACCGGGCGAGCACCTCCCCGGTCCGCTCCCCGACGCCCCAGAGCGCGGCGACCGGCAGCGGATGCAGGAAGCCGAGGACGCCCTCCCGCGGCACCACGAGAAGGCCGTCCGGCTTGCAGCGGGCTGAGGCGATCTTGGCCACGAACTTGGTCGGTGCCACCCCGACCGAGCACGTGATGCCCTGCTGTCTCGCGACCTGGGCCCGGATGTTGCCGGCGATCACGGCGGGTGACCCGAGCCTTCTCAGCGCGCCGGAGACGTCGAGGAAAGCCTCGTCGAGCGCCAGCGGCTCCACCTCGGGCGTGACCGTGCCGAAGATCGCCATGACTTCCTTCGACACGGCGGCGTACACCCCGCGCCTGGGCGCGACGAACACGGCTCGCGGGCACATCCGCTGAGCCCGGGCCACCGGCATCGCTGACCGCACCCCGAACGCCCGGGCCTGATACGAAGCGGAAAGCACCACGCCCCGGCCGCCGGTCCCGCCGACGACGACTGGGCTGCCCGCGAGTTCCGGCCGGTCCCTGATCTCGACGCTGGCATAGAAGGCGTCCATATCCACATGCAGAATGTGGCAGCCAGTGTCGTCGGGGCCAGTGTCATCGGGGCCAGGGCCGCCAGGAGCGCCGGCGTCCATGACGGTCAGCGGTGGCCCAGTACGTGCAGCTGGGCGGCGATATCCCGCAGCGGCGGGGTCGCCGCGGCGGCCTCTTCCAGTGCGCGCAGCGCATCGGCCGCGCCCGCGTCGCCGTCGAGCAGGGCGCCAGGCACCAGGCCACCGAAAATGCGCACCCCGTGCGCTTGCCCGGCCCGCAACCCGGCCGCCTCGATCAGCGCGATCAGCGCGGGCAGCGTAAACCGCCGGGGAACACCGCTCTGGGCGCCGGCGCCGAGCAACTGCCGGGCTTCGGCGAAACGGCCGGCCAGCGCCTGGTGCAGCACCGCGGCTACGGCATTGGCGGCGAGCACGCTGACGGTGGCGGCTGGCCGCAGCACCGCGGCGATCGCGGTCATCGCGTCGGCAGGCGAGTCGACGTACTCGAGCACGTTGTGGCAGATGACCAGGTCCGCCGCCTTGGTACCCACCACGGCGTCCAGGTTGGCGGCCTCACCCTGGACCGCGGTCAGCCGGGCGCCCGCTTCGGCGGCCCGCCGCTGCGCCGCGGCGAGCGCGTCGGGACTCGGGTCCACGACGGTGACGTTGTGCCCGAGGGCCGCGAAGGGCACCGCCAGGCCGCCGGTTCCCCCGCCGACGTCGACGATGTCCAGCGCCTGCCTGCCGGTTTCCGCCGCCCGGGCGGACACGACGCCGCGCAGAACATCCCAGACCATGCCCCCGCGGGGGGAAACCCGGGGGGATGGGTCCCTGCGGGAATCTGCAGCCACGCCAGCCTCCTTGTCCGAGTCCAATGTAGTGCCGCCCGCCGACATTCCGCCGGCCTGGCTTCCGCTACTTTGAGTGCTCGGCTGATAACCCGTTGAACTGAGGTGACCAGCATTACGTTATACACCCGTGCGGAACTCCCAAGCTCCTCTTTACGCGACCTATCGTCATTTCCAGCGCGCCTGCAGCCAGCGCCCGTATGCTCATCGCCATGGCTGAGCACCTCGAGTTGCCCCGCCCGTGGCGGCTGATGCTGACCGCAGGATGGAACCTGGCTGAGTCACTTGGCCTCCCCGTGGCGGGATACTTCATCGGCGCCCAGTTCGGCGGACGGAACCCCGGCATGGTAGCCGCGACCGTGGTCGTGTGGCTGACCGTCATCGGCCGCAAGGTGTTCACCAAGAGCGTCCCGGGCCTGCTCACGATCTCGGCCCTGGTGCTCACGCTGCAGTCGGCCGTGGTGATCCTCACCGGCAGCATGCTGTTCTTCCTGCTCCAGTTCCCGCTGGCCAACCTGGGCTTGTGCGTGCTGTTCGCGCGGACGGCGCCCACGAGGAAGCCGCTAGTGGCCCAGCTGGCCGCCGAGGTGGTGGCGCTCCGGCAACCGTCGGCGCATCACGCCGGGCTACACCGGTTCTTCCAGGGCGCGACCTGGCTGTGGGCCGGGATCTTCTTCATCTCGACCGTAGGCCTGGGCGTGCTGATGGCCTTCGAGTCGGTCAAGGTATTCCTGCTCCTGACCACCGCCGTGACGATCGGCGGCACGGTGGCGGGCACGTTCTTGTCCGCGTTCTGGTTCTTCCGGGTGCTGCACCGCTTCGGCCTCCGGGTGCATTTCGCCCAGCCCCAGGGCTAGCTCTGCGCCCTGTCGGGCATCAGCGTTCCAACCGCGGTCCTGACCATCGTCATGTATTTGCCGCGCGTATACTCTCAGTGTATTCTCTCGGGTATGAGTGTTCCGCTGACAATGCTTGGCCTGCTGGAGCGGGAGCCGAGTCACGGCTACGACCTCAAGCGGGATTACGACAACTGGTTCGGCCGCGGCAAGCCGCTCCCCTACGGCCAGGTCTACGCGACCTTGTCCCGGCTGGCCCGCGACGGCAAGGCGATCGCCGGGCCGACCGAGCCCGGTGAGGGGCCGGACCGCAAGCGTTATGCGATCACCGAGGCAGGCATCGCCGATGTCGAGCGGTGGCTGTCAGAGCCTGCCCCGCCCGAGCCGCACCTGCAGACGGTGCTGTTCGCCAAGGTCGTGCTGGCGCTGATGCTGGACCGCCCGGCCGACCGCTACCTGGACGCCCAGCGCGCGGCGCACCTGCAGCGCATGCGCGAGCTCACCGACCTGAAGCAGCGCGGCGACCTGATGGACACCCTGCTGGCCGACCACGGCCTGTACCACCTGGAGGCGGATCTGCGGTGGATCGACCACGCCGCGGCCCGGCTGGACATGCTCGCCCAGGCGGTGCGCCAGTGACCGGGGGGCAGGCGACGATGATCGAGGCGCGCGGCGTGGTCAAGTCGTTCGGCCAGACACCTGCGCTGCGCGGCGCCAGCATCGCAGCGGGCCCGGGAGAGATCGTGGCGGTGATGGGACCGAGCGGGTCGGGCAAGTCGACGCTGCTGCACTGCCTGGCCGGCATTCTCATCCCGGACGAGGGCGAGGTCTGGTTTGACGGCCAGCGGCTGGACACCTTGCGCGAGACCCGGCGCAGCGAGCTGCGCCGGGACCGGTTCGGGTTCGTGTTCCAGTCCGGCCAGCTCGTCCCCGAGCTGACCGCCGAGGAGAACGTCGCCCTTCCGCTGCTGCTGGGCGGGGCCCGCCGGGCCGCCGCGCTGGCCGAAGCCAGGGCCTGGTTCGGCAGGCTCGGCCTGGACGGGCTGGAACACCGGCGGTCCGGGGAACTGTCCGGCGGGCAGGCGCAGCGCGTCGCGCTGGCCCGGGGCATGGTCGCCCGGCCGCAGGTGCTGTTCGCCGACGAGCCGACCGGCTCGCTGGACTCGGTGTCCGGCGAGCTGGTAATGAGCCTGATGACCAGGGCTGCCCGCGAGCAGGGCACCACGGTCATCTTGGTCACCCACGACGCGCGAGTCGCCGCCTACGCCGACCGGGAAGTCATCGTCCGCGACGGCACGGTCAGCTCGCTCACCGCGGCGGCCCCATCCTCCGGAACAGCACAGTGATCCGCCTCGGCCTGAGGCTGGCGGTCAGCGGCGGTCGCGAGGCGATCCCCCGGCTGGTCATCGTGGCCGCCGCGGTCGGGATCGGCGTCGGCCTGCTGCTGACCGTCATCTCGGCCGTCAATGCCGTGGGTGTGCAGAACGACCGCTACGCCTGGCTGAACACAGGGGCACCAGCGGCTTCGGGCGGCGCGACGGCCAGGACCAGCCGCGACCCGTTGTGGGCACTGTTCACCGCCGATCTATTCAACGGGCAGGGCATTTACCGGACCGACGTTGCGGCCACCGGCCCCACGTCACCGGTGCCGCCGGGGATCCCCCGCGACCCCGGGCCGGGCCAGTACTACATCTCCCCGGCGCTCAGCACGCTGCTGCGCAGTGCCCCGGCGGACGAGCTCGCCGACCGTTATCCCGGGCACCAGGCGGGTCTGATCGGCGAGGCGGGCCTGCCGTCCCCTGACTCGCTGGTCATCGTGGTCGGCCGGCCGGTCGCGCAGCTGTCGCACCTGCCCGGCGCCGCGCAGGTGACCAGCTTCAACACCACCCCGCCCAGCGGCTGCGGCAGTCATAGCACCTGCGTGATCCGGGGCGGCCTCGAACCGGCCGGCGTCGACTTCGTCCTGTCGGCGGTAGCGCTGGCGCTGTTGCTGCCAGTGCTGATCTTCATTGGCACCGCCACCCGGCTGTCCGCAGCCCGCCGGGAGCAGCGGTTCGCAGCGATACGCCTGGTCGGCGCGACACCCAGGCAGGTGTCGCTGATCGCGGCCGTAGATTCCGCGGTGGCCGCGGCGGCCGGCGTCGCCATCGGATTCGGTCTGTTCTTTGTGCTGCGGGTGCCGCTGGCGGCTATCCCGTTCACCGGCCAGCCGTTCTTCCCCGCGGAGCTGTCGCTCGGCCGGCCCGACATCGCGGCGGTCGCCGTCGGCGTGCCGGCGGCCGCCGCTGTCGCGGCCCGGGCCGCGTTCCGGGCGGTCAGCGGCCTGGTCCTGGCGCTGTTCATCTTCACCGTGGCCACCGCGCTGCTCGCCACGCAGAACACCCAGGCGCCCTTCGAGCCCGACGGCGCGGCGGCCAGCAACATTCTCGCCGACCAGTTCTCGAACATCAGCTACGCCAACTCCGTCCCGGGTCTGGCGGTGGGATCCGCGCCGCCGCCGTCCGCAACGGTGCTGACGCGGCTGCGGCAGATCTCCGGCGTCCGGGGCATCGTCGAGGTCCGGGCTGACCCGGGGCTGACCATCACCAGCTCGCAGCTGCAGGACCAGGTCATCCCGGCCGCGGTGGTGTCATGCGCCCAGCTCGCGAGCGTTCCTGGCCTCGGCCGCTGCCCGGCGGGGGCGGCAGCGGCGAAGGTCCCCGCCTCCCTCAACGACATTGGCGGCGGCAACCTCGCCGACGTCACCTGGCCGGCCGCCGATATCGCCGCCCAGCGGCTGGACAGCCTCCCGCTGGGCAGCCTGGACGTGGCGACGAGCGGATCGCAGCCCGTGATCGAGCAGGCCAGGACGATACTGGAGAACGCCTACCCGACCGGCACCGGCTCGCCGTCGCCACCGCAAACGGTCAGCGAGTACAACGCGGCCGGCAACTCGGCGAACAACGCCTACGCCCAGCTCGCCGATGTGGTGATCCTGACCAGCCTGACCGTCGCCGGCTGCACCCTGGCGGTGAGCGTGGCGGGCGGCCTAGCCGACCGGAAGCGCCCGTTCAGCCTGCTGCGGCTCACCGGCGCCCGGCTCGGCATGCTGCGCCGCGTCATCGTCCTGGAGAGCGCGGTCCCGCTGCTCGCCGTCGCAGCGA
>Ga0182030_10008416_pt1 | contig 21350 bp, 22 predicted proteins | sample 812S3MmetaG_FD_121299 | JGI IMG/M metagenome (GOLD analysis project Ga0182030, IMG submission 121299) | Permafrost microbial communities from Stordalen Mire, Sweden - 812S3M metaG (Illumina Assembly) | ecosystem: Environmental > Terrestrial > Soil > Wetlands > Permafrost | place: Sweden...
AGCCTGACGGCGGTGAATCTGGCGCTGCAGGTCGAAATCCGGGATCGGACCATGGTCGATCATCAATTGGCCGCGGCGGTGGAACAGGAAGAAGGTTCTCGCAATGCCGCATTGCATGACCCTTTGACCGGTTTGCCGAACCGGCTGCTATTCAAGGATCGGCTGGAACATGGGATTGCTCAGGCGAAGCGGCATCGATGGATGCTTGCCGTGATGTTCGTGGATTTGGATAACTTCAAGAGCATCAACGATACCTATGGGCATCAGGTGGGCGACGCCGTATTGCGCACTGTTGCAACACGCCTCGAGCGCACTACGCGCAACGAGGACACAGTCAGCCGCTATGGCGGTGATGAGTTCTTATACCTGCTGACTCCGCTTCAAGAGCAAAAGGACATTGCAATGATTGCCGCGAAGATTCTCAAAGCGATTCAAGCGCCCTACGAGGTGCAGGTACCCGATGTCCTAGTCAACTCATGTCTCGAGGCGAGTATTGGAATTTCGGTGTTCCCGAAAGATGGCGCCAGTGCAGCTGCCTTGATCGGACGCGCTGACGAAGCCATGTACCTGGCCAAAGCGAGCAAATCCGGTTTTGCATTCGCATAATAGAAGCTTGCACTCTTATGTGCGGTCCCGAACAGACAACCAGATCGGCGATCCCCTAGCATTTTCGGATGCTGCATGAATTTTTGACCTCGAACCGTCAGCTGTTGATCAGTCGTTGTAGAGAAAAGGTCGCCAAAAGATTCGAGTCTCTTGAGTCCCAGGCGACGATAGATCATGGCGTGCCGCTATTCCTGCAACAGCTGGTCGAAACCCTTCGAGAAGAGCAAAACAGCCCCAATCGGGGTACCGCGTCACAACCGGCGCCGGCGCCTACCGAGATCGGTCGCGCGGCGGCTCTGCACGGCGCTGAATTGCTGCATCGCGGTTTCACCGTCGATCAGGTGGTGCACGACTACGGAGACGTGTGCCAAAGCGTTACGGATCTAGCGGTCGAGCAGGAGGTACCCATCTCCACAGACGAGTTTCGCACGCTGAACCGTTGTCTCGACAACGCGATTGCGGACGCCGTCGCGTCGTTCGGAGCTGCACGCGTGACATCGATCGAGCGTCAAGCGGAAACCTTGCAGCAACGCCTGGTGGCTTTTTCATCCGAACACCGGCGGCTGATCGATATCGCCATCCAGTCACTTACTGCCATCAAGACCGGCAACATAGGAATAAGCGGAGCGACCGGCACTTTGCTCGCTCATGCCTTGGATGAATTACGCTCCCTGACCGACCGGACCCTGCCGCAGATACTTCTCGCATCCCCAAGCGTAAAAGCCGTGTCCAGCTAGGCTAGTCGAAGATGGGCCGCACCCGGTCGTAGAGCACCGTCAGGGATTTCGGCCCGACGATCGCCCCCGCATCCACGATGAGCCCCCCGTCGATCCACACGGACTGGTCCATCACGACACCGTCCGGGTGATTCTCCCCACCACCCTCCTCCCACCAAGGCAGTCCCATGCCGATCGCGTTGGCGCCGAGCGCCCGGATGTCCTCGATGAAGTGCTCCCCGGTGATGCGCGCGGCCGGATGGAACCCAAGGGTGAAGTGAATGAGCGAGCCATAGCTCTGCCCGCCGGCCGCGCGGCGCAGCGCGCGCTCGAAGCGCGGCTTGTCCTCCGCCCCGGCGCCGGAGAAGGAGCGGATGGTGTCGTCGACCTCGATACTGATCGGACGGCGCAGCAGGCGATAGTATTCGTCGAACACGGCACGCAGCACGATGGTGCCCGTCACCGAAGAGCGCGCCGGGTACAGGCTCTGTGCGCCGGGAACCGTATGCATGCCGGGGGAGCGGGCGATGCGCTCACGCCGCAGTTTGACCTTGTCGAGCGTGAACGAGACATCCGTGCCGCTTGGGCACGTAAAGCGCACGCGGGCGCCCGCCATCGTGTCCAGATACTCGACCAGGGCGACCTGGTACTCCATGAGAGCCGCGAAATCGACGCCGCCGTAAAGACGCGCGAAGCTCGCCGCGCCCGCCGTGGCGAGCAGCGCATAGCGCGTGCGCGCGGCCTTCATGGCCTCATCGTGCAGGGTCGATCCGGCGAGATAGGGAAAGCAGCAGTCGAACCAAACGTCGGATGCGGCCGCGGCGGCGCCGAGAGCGTCGGGCAAATACGGATCGGCCAGCGCCCCTTGAAACGGGAGCTGCGGAATGGTCGCCGTGACGGGTCGGGCGCGCGCGTCCGCCGCGGCGGCCGCGATCGCGGCGATGAGCGCCGGCTCGGTGCGCGTATCAGCGGTGATGAGCACCCCCTCGCTCGGTCGCAGGTCGAATTGCTCGCCGATGAGCGTGCGCGCGGCGCGGGCCAACCCGCGATCGCTCACGGTGGCGGGCCTGGCCGGGTCATCTTGAAGATCTCGCCGAGCGCCGAGTACTCACGGTAGCCGAGGCGCGCGATCGGCTGGAGCTTCGCCGCGGACACACGACCGTCGACGATCGCCTCATCGGCGATGTGCATACCGAGCACCCGCCCCATCACCATGCGTCCAATTTCCCCCTCGCACGGCAGCTCGTAAATGTCGACGACCCGGCACTCGAGGTTGATCGGCGACTCGGCGACGCGCGGCGGGCGCACCAGGCGGCTCGGCGCGGCCGTGAGGCCCGCGAGCTCGAACTCATCGATGCCGCGGCCGACCTCCGCGCTCGATGCGTTCACCGCCTGGCGCTGATCCCAGGTCGCGAGGTTGACCACGAACTCGCCGGTCTCGCGCGCATTTTTCACCGAGTCCTTCTCGCCGCCGTCCGCGTGCTCGCCGTTAGCGCAAAACATCACCATCGGAGGCAGCTCGCTGATCGCGTTGAAAAAACTGAAGGGCGCCAGATTGCGATTCCCGGCCGCATCGATGGTCGAGATCCAGCCGATGGGCCGGGGCACGACGCACGCCTTGAACGGATTGGGAGACAGCGCCGGATCGGGCCGCCCGCAGCTGAAAAACATCGTAATTCCCCTATTCAGTGAGAAATATCTCCCCGCCGTCGATCGGGCCGCTTCGCAGCCGCTCGCCGCGCAAGCGGCGCGACAGCGCCCAGCGAACATTCGCGGGCCGCTCGAGCGGCGGCACCCGCGTACGCGACGGTCGCGTCGGCTTTGCCCCAGATGAGCATCAAGCCGGGACCCGCGTCGCGCGCGATCAGGCCCTCGAGCTGCAGGTCGTCGTTGATGTGCTCGAGATAGTAGCGGCCGAGCGCCGCGAAAGCCTCAGCGGCACCTGCGGAATTGCTCATGCGGTAAGTCTGCTCGATGAAGGTTTCCGAGATGGCCTGCGGATTCTCGACCACGCGCCGCAGCCGGTCGGGGATCGATTGCCGGTCCATCCGTCCTAGGTACTCCGCCGTCCAGCGCCGCCGCTCGGGCGTCAACGGCTCGAGCCCGACCGCGCCCACGAGCGTGAGGCTTGCCGTTCTCTGAGCGTAAGCGTTGGCAAATCCCGCGGCCCAGAGCCCGCCCAGCGAGGAAGCCACCAGGTGCACCGCGTGCTCGCCGAGCGCATCCAAGAGCGCGCCGAGCCAGGTGATGTGCCCCTCGAGCGTGTAGGCGAAGCGGGCATCTTTGCTCGACAAGCCGTGGCCCGGCAAATCGACGGCCAGGCAGCGATAACCCTCCGCGGCGAGCGCGGGAGCCACGGCCGCCCAGAGTTCGGCGTGCGAGCCGAGGCCATGAAGGAACAGCACTGCGGGGCCTTCGAGGCCCCACTGCATCACGCGTACCGTCGTGCCTGCGGCGCCGACGGGATACTGGATGGCCACAGGGGTCATGGCAGGCGGCGGGCGCTCGCACCGGGCAGATCGACTGAGACCGCGCCCTGCACCCGGGCGCTCGGCGGGGCGAGCCGGCCGATGCTGTGCTTGATGAAGTGCTGGACTCCGCGCTCCAGCCGCGACATGCGGCCGGGCGCAAAGCCGCTCGAGCCCGCAGTGTTCTGCAGCGATTCAACCATGGAGAAATCCTCGGCGAGCACCTTCTCGAGCATGAGCTTGAATTCGCCGACCACGCGCTCGCGGTCCGGCCCCTCCATGGTCTCGCGTGACCAGAGGACTGCCGCGCTCATGCGCATGGTGCCGACGCTCAACGGCCAGCTCGTGTAGAGCGACACATAGTCCGGCCGCACGAAGAAATTGAGATTCGGCGGCAGCAGCGCGGCCTGCGAGAAGCGCTCCGATTTGCCCTCGAGGGCCGCGATCCGCTTCCCCGTCTGATCGCCGGATTTGGACAGCGTACCGGTGTCGTATTCGTCCACGTACACCTGGCCGCTCGGGCGCAGGTCGTAGTTGAGATCCACCGTCTTCATGAAACGCGCGATGGTATCGCGGTGCAGGACGTTCACGTGGTAGAAGTCGACGAAGTTCTCGACCATGAGCTTCCAGTTGCACTTGAGCGTCACGTCGAGCCGCAGGCCGACCCGGAGCGTCTCGAGCCCGAGGTATCCGAACTTTTCGGCGAAATCCTTGATGTACTCATCGAAGGGCTCCGGTTCGGCATTCAGCGTCGTGAAAATAAAGCCGCCCCAGACCGCGACCTCGAACTCCGGCAGCCGGCACTCCTTGCGGTCGAAGCCGAGCGAATCGCTCATGTAACCGGCGCCCTTCAAGCGGCCGTCGAGATCGTACGCCCAACCGTGGTACGGGCAGACGAATTGACTCACTCGCCCGGCGCCGCTGACCAGCTCGACGCCGCGGTGCAGGCACATATTGGCGTACGCGCGGATCCGGCCGGCTTTGTCCCGGCATAGCAGCACGGGCTCGTTCAGGATGCGAAAAGCGAAATAATCGCCCGGCTGCGAGAGCTCCTCGTCCCGAGCGACGCAAAACCAGTCTTTGCGGAAGATGCGCTGCATCTCGAGATCGAGCACGCGCGGATCGCTGTAGAGAGCTCCGGGCGCGTGGCTCGCCTGCGTCACCTCGCGGAACACCTCGTCCCATGCTCGATCGGTAAAATTCACCTCGTCGCTCCTTTCTGCGCCGTTGCGAGCGCTCGCTCGATGGCTCGATCCGAATCCCCGCAGCCTACCGCTCCTCGGCGAGCTTCGCCACGGGCTGCTTCGGCGCCGCGCCGCGCGTCGCAAGCCACGAGCCCAGTAAGATCGAGGCAAACCCCGCAATTCCGCCCGCACCCAGGCGCTCATCGAGCAGCCACACGCCGAGGAGCGAGGCGACCGCGGGATTGATGTAGGTGATGAGCGTGGCACGTGAGGCGCCCGCGTGGTTGACGAGGTAGAACATGAGCAGCATCGCGAGCGCCGTGCACAGGATTCCAAGCACGGCGATCGCGGCGATCGCGGTGGCCGACGGCGCGTGCGCCGGCAACGCAAAGAGCGCAGGCACGAGCAGCACGGCGGTCGCGATCGTGAGGCACGCCGCGACCGCTCCGAGTGCGTCGAGATCGCTCAGGTGGCGTTGAATGATCAGCGGTCCCATGGCGTAGCCCACGGCCGCCACGATCATGCAGGCGACGCCCGCCCAGCCTTGCAGGCCGAAGCTGGCGCCGAATCCCATGAGCACCACCACGCCGATGAAGCCGAGCGCAAATCCCGCGAGCCGCCTCGCCCCCAAATGCTCATGCACGCCGAACGAGCGCGACAGCAGCACCACCCACATCGGCACCGTCGCGATGAGGATGCCGGTGACTGAGGAGCTGATCCACTGTTCGCCGGCCGAGATGGCCGCAAAGGGGACGGCGAATTCGACCAGCGCGAAGGCGACCAGCGCACCGCCGTGCGTGCGAAGCCGCGGCAGCGCGCCGCGTTTCCACGCGATCGGCACCAGGATGCACGCGGCGAGACCCACGCGGACGAAGGCAACCAGCTGCGGAGAGAGCTCGGCGACCGCCAGTTTGACGAAAAAGTACGGTATACCCCAGATGATGCTGAGCGCCGCGAATGCCATCCAAGCCCGCCAACTCACGATTCAACGAAGCGTCAGGACGACGCGACCCGGCGGCAACGGTTGCGTAGCGAAGCGCAGCGGGTTTGCCAGCCGAAAATAACGCTGGCTCACGCCGCGCGCGTTCCCGCGTTTCTCAGCGTTTGGTGCAGATATCAGCATTGATTCACATGATGTGTTGTCATAGTCTCGAGGCATGCGCAGAAGGCTCCGATGACCGAGCACACTGTATCCAGTATTCGTACGCTGCGCTTGAAGGTCAAGAGCGAGGCTTATACGTGGCTCAGCGCGGCTGCGATCGAAGTAAACACCGTGTGGAACTTTGCCAACGAGACCAGCTACAGGGCAGCTCGTCCCTTTGCCGGGCCGTCTCGGTGGTTGAGTGCGCTGGATCTTGGGCTCGAGGCTATCGTCACCACGAGCGATGGCGAGAAGCTCGAGGCGGGGCGGTTTTATCGCAATATCGAGCAGAAGATCGCGCAAGCACAGCGCCGGGGCCACAAGCGCCAGGCAAAGCGCCTGCACCGGATCGCGGCGCGACGTCGCAAAGACGCGCTGCATAAGTTCTCAAGGAGAATGGTCGACCGATACCAAACGATCGTCGTAGGCGATGTGAGCAGCCTGAAGCTGGCGAAGACGCGAATGGCCAAGTCCGCTCTCGACGCCGGTTGGGGTATGCTGAAGGCACAAGTGCAATACAAGGGCCAGCAGGCGGGCAGGTGTGTTCTGATCGTCAACGAGAGAAACACCACGCGAACATGCAGCAGCTGCAGGGCCCTTTCGGGTCCTTCGGGTCTGGACATGCTCGTTGTAAGGACCTGGATATGTCATGAGTGCGGTGTCACCCATGATCGGGACGTCAACGCGGCCCGAAATATCCCGTCTGCGGAGAGGTGTCCTCCGTCCGTTCGCGGGAACGAGCCACCGGGGTCAGTGGCGGAGCCGAGCCAGCCCTATTGGCGCTGCGAGGCAGGGATACCCGCACTGACCGCGGCGGCGTGAGCACCGGCGCACATTAAAAGATCGAATGCGCCCCCGGGAACATCGCACGGAGAAAACGCAGCGCGTCCACATCGATATCGCGAGGCACGGCTCGGCCGCGCCGCGGCGCATCCGGCTCGGCTCGCGCGAGGTGCTGACCCAGGGGATCCCGCGCGAGATTTTGCTCGACCTGTATCACCATTTTATGACGGTGAGTTGGACGCGGCTGTTCGCGACGATTGCCGTCTTCTTTCTGGTCTTCGATCTGCTGTTCGGCTGCCTCTTCCGTCTCGTTCCCGGATGCATCGCGAACTTGAATCCGCCGGGGTTCCTCGGCGACTTTTTCTTCAGCGTGGAGACGCTCGCCACCGTGGGCTATGGGGACATGCACCCGCAAACCCTCTACGGCCATGTGGTGGCGATGCTCGAGATCTTCGTCGGCCTGATGATGCTGGCGATCATCACCGGGATCATGTTCGCACGTTTCTCGAGGCCGCGGGCGCGCTTCCTGTTTGCGCGCAGCGCCGTGGTGCGCCCGATCGATGGCAAGCTCACGCTCATGTTCCGCGCGGCCAACGCCCGCCAGAACGTCGTTCAGGAAGCCACGGCGGAGCTGCGCATGCTGCGCGACGAGGTGACCGAGGAAGGCTTTCGGATCCGCCGCATCGTGGATCTGCCTCTGGTGCGCTCACAGCACCCCGTGTTCGCTCTCAGCTGGACCATCATGCACATCATCGACGCGACCAGTCCCCTCGCCGAAGAGAGCGAGCAGTCGCTCGAGGCGAGCGCGGCGACCTTCATGTTGACCCTCGGTGGAACGGACGAGACCACGGGTCAATACCTCATGGCGCGCGCGGAGTATGCGAGCCGCTCGATCCGCTGGAACCAGGCATTCCTCGACATCCTGGAATCGAGCGATGACGGCACACTGCACATCGACTACGGCAAATTTCACGAGGTCGAGCCGCTGCCGAAGGGGCCGGGCGCCGAGCTGCGGCACCCATGACGGCGCGGGTGACATACCGTACAATTTGCCGGGGAGGTCTCCTCGCGGCACTCCTCGCGCGGGTGCTCGGGTCGAGACATACAACACCAACAACCATGGGAGCTAACTCGAATGCATCCTATCAACTCCGTTAAGGGCGCCATCACGACGGGCGTGGTACTCGCGATCATCGTCGGCGTCGTGCTCGCGTCGTGGTCGGGCAACTCGATTGCGATTCACCCGGTGCCCGCCGATCGCTGGCTACATATCCTCTCGGGCGTCACGTGGATCGGCCTTCTCTACTACTTCAACGTGGTGCAAACCCCGGGACTCGCGGCCGCGGCGGCCGACAAGGGAGGGCCGGGCGGTGCGGGAGTTACCAAATACATCGCGCCCCGTGCGCTGCTCTGGTTCCGCTGGGCCGCGGTGTTCACCTGGCTCACCGGCGCGGGCTACCTGATGACCGGCTACGGCAGCGGCGACGCAACTGCGATCGTCAGCGCCTTTACGCTGCAATCCGGCTTCCGCACGATCGGCGTGGGTGCATGGCTGGGGACGATCATGCTGTTCAACGTCTGGGTTCTCATTTGGCCGAACCAGAAGAAAATCCTAGGTATCGTGCCGGCGACCGACGAGCAGAAGGCGGCGGCACGCAAGACGGCCGGGATGGCCTCGCGCATCAACTTCATGCTGTCCATCCCGATGCTCATGTGCATGGGGGGGCAGGCCCACGGGTTGCCGTTCTAGTCGAGTCGTCGCCTGGGTAGATGAGTGCCGCGCTCATCTACCCAGGCCTTTATCCACTACTCGACGCTCCGCTGCGCTCGTCCGGTCACCGCCGTGCCATGAATCGGTCGAGCATTTCGGTCACCTCCTCGGGTCGGATCAGGTCCATGACCCCGGGCTTCTCGATCTTCACCGACCAGGGCAACTCTTCCGGCTCGCGGCCCATGAACTTGCGAGCCGCCTCCGGAAATCGGTTCACGCACCACTCGCGGCTCAAATAGGGACCGCTGCGTGCGGGGTTGGTCGGGGCGTAGAGTCCGATGACGGGTGTATTCACCATGGCCGCCATGTGGGCGGGTCCCGAGTCGGGCGTGAGCAGCACGGTGGCCGCCTTCAGCAACGCGGTCATCTGCGGCAAAGTGTCGCGCCCGATTTGATCGGTGAGCGCCTCTGCTGCGAGCGCCGCGATGCGATCGCCCATCACGCGTTCGGCGCGGCTCGGACCGCCGCACAGAACCACGCGCATGTTCCAGCGCCGCGCGGCATGATCGGCGACCTGCGCATAGAAATCGGGTCGCCAGTTGCGCTGCGCATGGCTCGAGCAAGGGCTGATCAACAGCGTGGGTCGGGCGTCGGGGATGACCCGCTCCGCGTACGCAATTGCCTCGGATGGAAGCGGCAGATTCCACTCGAGCCGACGGTCCGCGACGCCGGCCGCTTCGGCGAAGCCGAAGAAACTGTCGAGCACGTGCTGATTGCGGCGCGCTGCAATTTGCCGGTTGGTGAACAGCCACTGCAACTCGCGCGCCCTCGCCCGATCGAACCCCAGCTTGACGGGCGCCCGCACCAGCGTGCTCATAAGACTCGCGCGCAAGCTCACCTGCATGTGCAGCAGGAGATCGAAACGGCGGTTGCGCAATTCCGACCGCAGCCGCAGAAACTCCGAGCCGAAACGGTTCTTATCGACCGTCAGGAACTCGATCTCGGGCAAGAGCGACATGAGCTTCGCTTCGACCCGCCCGAGGATCCAGGTAATCCGGCATTCCGGCCAGGTTCGCTCGAGGGAGCGAATGACCGGGACCACATGGCAAGTATCGCCGATGGCCGAGAGCCGTATGAGGCATATGCTGCGCGGCGGTTCGATCGGTGCGCCGATAGGATCAATGCCCCCCGCGCGGCGTGTAGCTGAACTTCTGACCGGCGATCGTCGCCGCGTACATGAGACCACCCTTGGCGATGGTGAAGACCAGCATGCCCTTCTGGTAGCCCAGGCTATTCGTGGTCGCATCCTTCTCACCGCCGCTCGCGCCCGACACGGCGCCGGTGGTGCCCGCGCTTGCGTTCGCCCCGGCGGTCACTGCGACCGCGCTCGCCCCGGCCGCGAACTCGAAGCTTCCCGACTCGAATTCGTCGAGCGCGCGCTTGTCCTCGAAGAAGATGATCTGGCTGTACGCTTTGCCGCCCGCCTGAAAGCCCGCGCTGAGCTGAGTCATCGACGCATCGCCGGAAAGCACGCCGTGCACGTACACGCGGCCTTTGCCGTGCGCGCCGCCCAGGATGAAGCCGCCCTCGCCGATGGTCGGAAAGACCGCATAGGCGTAGCTTCTCGAGAAGTACGCGCTGCTGTCGCCCGCGTTCTTGAAGAGCGCGATGGTGTCGGAGTATCGATCGGCGTAGGCGGCGCCCCCGGCGAGCAACAACCAGGAGGCAAGCGCGAATCGTCGGATGGGTCTCACGGCGGTTTGTTCCCTTGAGCTTCGAACAACTCGGATATACTGACCTCAAGGGTCGCCGCCGCGCAACTCGAGCCGCGCACGACGCCGTCAGCGCGCGCGGCCCGATCACTGCAACCTCGGGGGGCCGCGCTCACCATGCCTGATAGCACTCTGCCACGCTCGACGGAGTTCTCCCATTACGACGCGCTCGGCCTGGCCGAGCTCGTACGCCGTGGAGAAACCCATGCTGCCGAGCTCTTGGCGTGGGCCATCGACAACCTCGAGGCCGTCAATCCGCGGCTCAACTGCATCGCCCATACCCATTACGATGAGGCGCGCGCGCAGATCGCAGCGGGACTCGCCCCGGGCGCGTTCCACGCGGTTCCCTTCATCCTCAAGGACCTCGGCATCGAGCTCGCGGGAACGGTGACGAGCTGCGGCAGTCTCGCCTTCAAGGACTACCGGCCGAGCGCCGACAGCGAGCTCACCGCGCGCTACAAGCGGGCGGGCCTCGTGATATTCGCGAAGTCGACGACGCCCGAATTGGGTCTTGCCTACACCACCGAATCGAAAGCCTTCGGTCCGACCCGCAACCCCTGGGATCTCGAGCGCTCGGCAGGCGGCTCGTCGGGCGGAGCGGCCGCCGCTGTCGCTGCCGGCATCGTGCCGATGGCGCACGCCTCGGATGGCGGCGGATCGATCCGCGTCCCCGCATCGTGCAACGGACTATTCGGCTTGAAGCCGTCTCGCGGCCGCATGCCGTCGGGTCCGGCGGCGACCGAGCGCTGGCTCGGGCTCGCGACGGCGCACGCCGTCACCGTGAGCGTGCGCGACAGCGCGGCGCTGCTCGATGCCACGTGCGGTACCGAATCGGGCTCGCGCTACACCGCACCGGCCCCGCCTACCGACGGGTATTTGCGCCAGCTCGATGGCCCACCTCGGCGGCTGCGTATCGCCCTGACGCTCGCCTCGCCCATCGGCTCGCCCGTCGACCCGGCTTGCGTCGCGGCCGCGCTGCATGCGGCAAAGCTCTGCGAATCGCTCGGACACCAGGTGGACGAAGCCGCGCCCCGCCTCAACTCGGATGAGATGGCGAGCGGATTCATGGCCGTGATCGCGGCTTCGACGGCTCAGGCGCTGCGCGATCGCGCCGTCGAGCGAGGAGCGCCGGTATCGCCGGAGGAGCTCGAGACAGTCACCTCGATTTACCTGGAGCAAGGGCGCAAAACCACGGCCCTCGCGCTGTTGGACGCCAACAGCACATTTCAACGCGCGGCCATCGCGATGGGTCAGTTCTTGAACGAGTTCGATCTGCTGCTCGCGCCCGGACTCGCGCGCCCGCCGGCCAAGCTCGGTACGCTCGGGCTGTCGCCGGCCGACCTCGCCACGTACGGCCGCGAAGTCACCAGCTACAGTCCGTTCACGGCGCTCGCGAACATGACCGGCCAGCCCTCCATGAGTGTGCCGCTCTACTGGAGCTCGGATGGCCTGCCCGTGGGCGCGCTGTTCACCGCACGCTACGGCGAGGAGGTTACTTTGCTGCGGCTCGCGGCGCAGCTCGAGACGGCGCAGCCATGGGCGCGTAAGCGCGCACCGAACTTTCGGGGATAGCGCCTGCGCCGCCCATCGCGAGACTTAGGAATCGCCCTGCTCGTGCTCGCTTGCGCGACCTCGAGCTACGCGCTGCCGCCATCGTCCAGCCCGGTGCCCGCCGCATCGCCCGTCGTGGCGGCGCCCGCGGCCTCGCCTGCGGCCGTCTCGAACGCGCCGCTCGAGCTCGTCGTGCTCGGCTCCGGGGGTCCGGGCGCCACCGGCCGCGCCTCCTCCTCGAACGTCGTGCTCATCGATGGGATTCCGCGCATCCTGATCGACGCCGGATCGGGCGCGTTTGCCCGGCTCGGAGAAGCCCACCTTGCGCTCGGGCAGATCGACACCATTCTGCTGACTCATCTGCACATCGATCATGCCGGTGAGCTCGCAGGCCTCATGAAGGCGCGCGCGGTATCGAGCCCGGGGCCGATCACGTTTCGAATCTTTGGACCTGGTGGCGCGCCGGGGCGCGGGGGCGGCGCGTACTTTCCCTCCACCCGCCGTTTTCTCGAGCTGCTGTTCGGTTCGCGCGGCGCGTTCGCCTACTTGCGCGACTTCTCCGCGCCCATCGCGCTCGAGGCGCACGACTTTCCCGTCTCGCCCGGCGCCGGCCGCGAGGTTCGCACGATCGTGAGCGAGCCTGCCTGGAGCGTCTCCGCCGTCGCGGGTCATCACGGCGATGCTCCGGCCGTCATCTACCGCATCGACCACGCCGGTGCGAGCATCACGTTCTCCGGCGACATCGATCACCGCGGCCTCGAAGGTCTCACGCGCATCGCTCACGGGTCGGACCTTCTGGTGTTCAACAGCGCGGTGCTCGATCCGCCGGACTCTCCGCAGATACTCTACAGCCTGCACACCCCGCCGCGCGCCATCGGCGAGATCGCGCGCGACGCCGGTGTTCACTCGCTTCTTTTGAGCCATTTGTCGCCCGCAACGGACGAGAGGCGCGACGCCGTCTTGCAATCAATCCGGCGCAGCTACCAAGGCCCGGTACGCTTCGCCGAGGACGGCCTGCGGGTGCAGCCTTGACTTGACTATCCACGAGGATCAGCTCATGCGAACCCGGGAACTTCTGATCTTGATATTTCTGGCGGCCCCCTTCGCTGCGGCGGCGTCGGCGCCGACCTTCACGCTGCCGCAGGTGCTCGATTACCCCTATTCTTCGGATCTCACCGCGGCGGCGCACGCCGATATCATCGCGTGGGTGCGCAACTTGGACGGGGTGCGCAACATCTGGATCGCGCGCGGTCCGGACTTTGCGCCCCGTCAGGTGACGAGCTACCGGGAGGATGACGGCCAGGAAATCACCCAGCTCACCTTTTCGCCCGATGGGACACGCCTCGTCTATGTGTTGGGCGGCGACCACGACGCCAACTGGCCCGCCGAAGGCAACCTCGATCCCGATCCGGCCTCGTCTCCCGAGCAGCCGCACGCGGCGATCTGGTCGGCCTCGCTCACGGGCGGCGCCCCAGTCAAGATCGCCGAAGGCGATACGCCCTCGATCTCCGCGCGCGGCCAGCTCGCCTACACGCATGAAGGTCACGTCTTTACGGCTGGGTGGGACGGCGGCAAGCCGGAGCCGCTGTTCTTCGATCGCGGCAAAGATGCCGCTCTCGCGTGGTCCCCCGACGGAAGCCGCCTCGCCTTCGTCTCCAAGCGCGGCGACCACTCGTTCATCGGAATATACAGCGCCAAGGACGCACCGATCCTGTATCTGGCGCCATCCACCTCGGAGGACGAGTCCCCGCGCTGGGCGCCGGACGGCGCGCACATCGCCTTCGTGAGACAGCCGGGCGAGGGCGGCCCTCCGGAGCCGATCCTCACACAACTACCGCGCCCTTGGTCGATCTGGGTCGCCTCGGCCGTCGACGGCACTGCGCAGGCGGCGTGGCGAAGCCCGGAGACGCTCTCCGGGTCGTACCCCGACGTCGTCGGCGGCGCGAATCTGTATTGGGCCGCCGGGGAGCGTTTAATATTTCTGGCGTATCTCGACGATTGGCCCCATCTTTATTCCGTACCGGCGGCGGGCGGGACGGCGACGCTGCTGACGCCCGGCGCATTCATGGTCGAGCACATCGCGATGAGCCGCGACCGGCGCTTCATGATCTACGATGCGAACACCGGCGGAGCGGCGGGCGACGACGATCGGCGGCATATCTTTCGCGTTCCCGTCGAGCGCGCCGCGCCCATCGCACTCACCTCCGGCGATGCGCTCGAATGGGCGCCGGTCGCCGCATCCGACCAGCTGATCGCGTTCGTCGCCGCGAGCGCGCAACGACCGCCCGCCATCGGCAGCGTCGGAGTCGAGGGCGCGAACCGCCTCGAGTTCTACACCGGTCCACTACCTGCGGATTTTCCGCTGGCGCGGCTCATCGAGCCTAAGCGCGTAACCTTCCAGGCGGCCGACGGCGTGACCGTGCACGGACAGCTCTTCGCGACCGGCGGCAGCGAGCACGCCAGGCCGAAACCCGCGGTGATCTTCGTGCACGGGGGTCCGCCGCGGCAGATGCTGCTCGGCTGGCACTACATGGGTTACTACAGCAACGCTTATGCGGTGAATCAGTACTTGGCGGCGCACGGATTCGTGGTGCTGTCGCTCAACTATCGTCTCGGAATCGGCTACGGGCGGGCGTTTCATCAACCGGATCACGCCGGCTACGCGGGGGCTGCCGAGTACCAGGACGTACTCGCGGGCGCGCGCTTTCTCAAGTCGCTGCCGGCGGTCGATGGTACGCGTATCGGGATGTGGGGCGGATCCTACGGCGGATACCTCACGGGGCTCGGGCTCGCGCGCAATTCGGACATCTTCAAATCGGGTGTCGATATCCACGGAGTTCACGATTGGTCGCTCTTGCTCGAGGCCTGGATCGGCAAGCCCGACGCCCGCTACGAGAAAGGCGATCGCGAGGCCGCGATCAAGGTCGCCTTCGAATCCTCGCCCGACGCCGCCGTGGATAGCTGGAAATCGCCGGTTCTGCTCATTCAAGGCGATGACGACCGCAACGTCCCGTTCGCGCAGACTGTCGATCTCGCGCGTCGCCTCGCGGCGCACCACGTGCCTTTCGAGGAGCTGGTCCTTCCCAACGAGATCCATGGCTTCTTGCGTCATGAGGCCTGGCTGCGCGTCGATCAAGCGACGGTCGAATTCCTGAGCCGCACCTTGGCCGCAACGGACTGAAGCCCGAGCGCATGCCCCCAACAACATTGGCCTTCGAAGTGTTTTGGGGCGCTTATCTGGCGGCTGCCGCAACGGGCATCCTCGTGTGTTTGGCCGCCTCCGTGCGGGCGGCTTGGCGTCCCTTCGCAGCGCGCGTTGCCGGCGGTATCGCGGGCTCGATCCCGGGCGTGATGATCCTGCAGGTGCTCGCCGTGCCGGTGCTGGCGTTGGTCTTCGCGCTCTTTTGGGTGGTTTCTCGCCTGATCGGACCGTTGGACGGCGGGGCCCAGATCGCGTGGAACGTGACGGTGATCATCGCCTTCCTGGCGATACCCTTAATTCTCTCGGTCATGGGATTTATAGTCGGCTGGGGTATCGGCATACGCATGGCTGGGGGCGCGACCCTCAAACGCGCACTCGACGGCAGCCGGCTGATCTCGGCCGCGGCGCGCGTGGATGTTTTCCGATTCCGGTCACTATAAACTCGCCTTGGGGGGTTCAAACAATGGCCAATCGACTCTCGCGCTTTGGCGCTCACATTCTCGGGCTCGCTTGCCTGCTCGTCGCAGGCTCTGCGGGGGCGGCCGACCGCTACGATGCGGCGGTCTCGCACGGCGGCCGCTCCGCCGACGATCTGAAGCGCGACGCCACCGATCATCCGGCCGAGATGCTGAGGCTCGCCGGCATCGAGCCCGGTATGCGGGTGGCCGACGTGCTCGCGGGCGACGGCTACTACAGCGAGTTGCTGAACTACTTGGTCGGCCCGAACGGCAAGGTGCTGCTGATCAATAACAAGCAGTACGACGATTGGAGCGATGGGCTTCCGCCTCGGCTCGCCGGCAACAGGGTGCCGAATGTCGAGCATCTGACCGTGGATCTCGCGCACATGGACCTCAAGGACAAGAGTCTCGACGCCGTGCTCCTGATCAAGGTGTATCACGACTTCTACTGGGTCGACGACCAAGGGCATTGGCCGAAAGTCGAATCCGCCGCAGTGCTCGCGCAACTGGCGCGGGCCATGAAGCCAGGCGGCGTATTGCTGCTCGTCGATCACTCGGCGAAACCCGGCACCGGCAGCGCCGATGCAACCCCGTTGCATCGGATCGACGAGGTGTACGCCATCAAGGAATTCGAGTCGAACGGGTTCAAGGTCGTCGCAAAGAGCAACGCGCTCCGCAGAGCCGATGATCCGCGCGATCAAATCACCTACAAAGGACCGATGCTGGGCAAAACGGATCGGTTCGTCGTGCTGTTTCGCAAGACCGGATAGCGGCGTGAATCCTTGCTGGCCGATGACGGCCTGACGCACGGGTCGTCATGATCGCGGCCGGCGGGGATCGGCCCTGATCCCCGCCTGAACGCAACCTTTTTAGTTGGCGCTAGAAAGCAGGTGAAAAATGGGGCGTTGTAAGCAGACGCTTACAAGCGGACTTTATTTGACGTCGTCTTCTTGCACGCCAGAGCGGTGGTCGTTCAGCAATTTCTGTACGATCTCGATATAGGTACGAATGTGCTTCGCATCGGTTTTGAGCTTCGTTAGCTCATCGGTGCCCGAAGCCCCGCGCACAGCGCGAACAGGATCATAGTCATTCATACGCGAGACGAATTGCGCGAGTAGCTTCGCAGCTTTGACGCTGTGGGAATGATCTTCCGCGTTCTTCACGGTCTCGGCAGCAGGTAGCTCGCGCAATCGCTTGCGCTTCTTCGCGGCTCGTTCGAGGCTCAGCATTTGCGCGAGAGACGAAAAAACGAGACCTCTCGTTTTTGCTCGCGCGGCTCTCATATAGATCGCAGCGGTGACGATGTCGAAAGGAAATCAGTTCTCGACGTGGAACTCCCAGAGCCCATGCCCTAGCTCATGCTCGCGGATGATGCCCTTGTCGGCGACATCGCCCTTGGGCAAATGTATCGACTTCGATACATTTGATCTGCTCTTGGTCACTGTAGATCGAGCCATACTTCCGCATTCCATTTATAGCGCGCTGTGTCGCTTGTTTGCAGGTCGCTCAATACATACCCTCGTGTCTCGATCACTTCGAGCATGCTACGCTTGCCGGCGTCCGAGTGATTATCGAAGTGGTATCCGCCCTGCTCCCGTTTTGGTGAACGCGACGAAATTGGCAACGGTCTTGGGGCTTCTGTCCCGACGTACCAGAAGATATTCCCGTTTGCCGCCGTGTGAATCCATGTTGCGGAGTCGACGCTCTCCCAGCGTATCGCACTCATCATTGCGAGGCCAGTCGTTGCGAGCCCATGGAATTTCATGTGCTGCGACAGCGGTCCGTTCTCGACTTCCTTCACAAAGTCTAGCCTTTCGACTTCGTGCAGGTCGTTGCGCGGAGAGAGCGCGATGTATCCGCACTCGAACGCCAAGCGCTCGAAGTACCCTTGCGGCTCTTCCTGGTGATAGACAGGGAGCACGAGCCCCTCAAAGCGTCGATTCAGGCGCACGAAATTGTCTTGCGATTCGTTCATCGCGCAGGCGACCTCATCGGGGGAGGGATCGACGCTCTTGCTCCCTGGGACCACGTCGAGATTGATGAGCACGAATTCGCAGCAGTCGCTGTAGGAATCGAGAAGCGATGCGAAGGCATCCGAGAGGGCTGCAAGCTCGATGCGCTCGCCCCGACTCCATGCGCTGAAGGCTCCCGAGTCGACCATCACACGCAAGCGCTCCGTTGATTGCGCTTGCCGGACAAGCTCGCAGTATTCACTGATCTGACGAGGGTAGGCGAATGAAAGAAGCCTCGCAGCGTTCCGAGCTATCAGCAGCTCATTGACGCTCTGCCAGACTCCCCTCACCCCTCCCCCCGAGAAGTAAATCAGCACCTCAGGCTAGCTTTGCACCTAAGCCCGCAGCGATTTTTGCATCGAGCGCAGCGTGTCCAGTGACTGCCTTGCCCTGCACTAGATGTGCATACCGCCACGTCATCGAAGGCCCCTTGTGCCCGAGCACGCTACCAATCTCAAGCAACGTGCCTCCATTCTGTGCAATGAGCGACGCACATGTGTGGCGCAGGTCGTGCCAACGGAAGTTCTCGATGCCCGAATGCCTGACGATAGCCCGCCACCGCATGTTCAGCAGAGTTTCCGTTAGGGGATTGCCCTCGGTATTGAGGAACGGATGGGCAAGGGATCTAACATTTCGTTTGCGAAGGTCCGTAAACGCTGCAACGGCGCTCGAAGTCAAATGAACTTGTCGCCTGGTCTTGTTCTTCGATTTGTGGACACAGCACGTCGCTTTTTCTAAATCGATGTCGCTCCATTTCAAGCGCAACAGCTCTCCCTTACGCAGACCCGTGGCCATGGAGATGATGATAGGTGCCCTCAGCACGGGGTCTCGCTCTGCGGCCTTGAGCAACGCCGGGAGTTCAGAGTCTGACAAGAAGCGGGCGCGCTTGCTCTCAGGCGGTTCCTTCATCATGAGTTTCTGGGGCCATACACGCTCTGTCGGCACGAGCCCTGCATCACGGCCCCAGTTCCAAGCACTGCGCAAACACGAAAGATAACGATTGACTGCGAGCGGTCCGCGCTTCGCGGAATGAAGTTGTGCGCGCGCTTGTCGCAACTGCTGCACGCCAAACTCGATCAGTCGATGCGACCCAAACTTGTTGATCACATCATCGAGGACCCGCTGCATCAGCTTATAAGACGCGAGCTGCTGCACGTCAGGGTCTGCCAAGTATTCCCGAATCAACTGCGCGAGCGTAAGCTGCCCGACATCTCCTCGTGCCGACCCACTGGCTGCCTGTGCTTTCAACTCCTTCTCGGAATCTCGTGCCCAGTTGTGTGCTTCAGTGCGCGTCTTGAATGTCTTTGCGGCTGACTTGAAACCCAGACCCTCTAGCCGTACTTGCGCTAGAAAGCTCACTGCCCCGTTTTTTCCTTTTCGCTTCGTTACCCCGATGGCCATTGTCGTTCACCCTATGTCGTCGAGCCTGCGTCCAATCGACGTCGACGCTCATAGTGCACCAATTTGGTGCATTCATCAACATTTCCATCAACATCGGGGGGGAAAGGCGGTGGGTCTCAAGATCGCCCTTATCAGGAGACCCACGGAAAGCAGGCATCTTCAAGCGAAAATAACGAGACCGGTTACGATCGTCATGCCGACGGCCAAAAGTCCCTGTGCGACCCTTTCGATGACATGCGTTAACATGGTTAGGTACTCCGTGAAGTTGATCGAACAGGTGACAGGTTGCTCCGCGGAGTCCGACGCAACAAACGCAATGCCTGACCGTCCGTTAAGGAGAACTTAACATGCCCTCGGCCTATGGACGGCTGCCCCTCGGCGCGCTTCGAGTCTTCGAAGCGGTGGCCTCGCACTTGAATTTCTCGGCGGCCGCCGAGGCGCTCAACGTAACGCCCGCGGCCGTGAGTCAACAGATCAAGACGCTCGAGTCGTACATTCAAGTCCCGCTCTTCCGGCGCAACGGCCGGCGGGTCGAGATCACTGAAGAGGGACTCGAGCTGTTGCCCGCGGTGCGCGCGGGACTCGATAAGCTCGAGTCGGCCGTGCACCTGATCAAGCAGCACGGCCGGGCCGGCCCTTTGCAAATCACGCTGCTCACCTCGTTCCTGCAGATCTGGCTGTTGCCCCGCCTGCGCTCGTTTCGCCGCAAGCACCCCGAGATCGAGCTGCGCTTTCACACCTCACCCGATCTCACGGACTTCTCGCGCGCCGCCGTGCATGTCGGTATCCGCTTCGGGCGGGGCAACTATCCCAATCTGCACGTGGAGAAATTGCTCGACGATTGGATTGTCCCGGTGGGTACGCCCGAGCTCATCAAACAATACGGCATGATCGAGCGCGGCGCGGACTTGAGCAAATATCCGCTGCTCGAGGGCGACGATGCGCCGTGGCGCATCTGGCAGAAGACCGACGAGGAGATCGCCTGGCACTCGCGGCCCCCGCTGATCGACGACTCGGCGGGATTGCTGGTGGCCGCCGAAGAGGGTCTGGGCTTCGCGCTCGCACGCTGGACCACGGTGACGCGGTCGCTCAGCAAAGGCACCTTGAGGCTCGCGAGCAAGGAGGCGCTGCCGTTCCGGTCGGCATACTACTTCGTCTGTCCGCGCGCGTATCTCGCGTTGCCGAAAGTCGCCCGATTCCGCGAGTGGATCGTAGCTGCGGCGCGCGACTTTCAGGGGCCTACGAGCGGCTAGCGCCGGTCAGCGCGCACCGGCGGCGCTGGAATCGGCTGGAAGGTAGATCGCGATGGCGTGTCCGTAGCGCTTCATCAGCAGCGCCGAGGCGCTGGCGCCGACATCGATGGTCCCGCGGGCACCCTCATACGAGCTTCCGAGCCCGGCGCTTACCGTTTCGTCCGCCTCATCGGTAATTTGCTTAAGCAGCACGCCGTTGGCGCCGAGTTTCGCGGCTTGTGCCTTGAGCCGCTTGACCACGACCTCCGCCTTGCCCTGCGAGGTGAACGAGAACGAGCGTTTGCTCGAGGTCTTGATGATCGCGATCTGCTGGTATTCCCGGTTCGGCGGCTCGAGGTAGAGCTGCACCTGGTCCGGCGGGATCGGCGGCCGCGCGTGACCGATGAGCTGATACGACGACGCGCACCCGGCGAGCGCGAGGATGAGCGTGCCCGCGAGCACCCGAGGGTGATGCGAAAGCGCTCGCCAAACCAGTAGAATCACGCACATCGTATTGCTCGCTTCTTTACGTCCTATCTTATGCCGTTTCGATCCGAGGCAGCCGCCATGCCGATGCTCACCAATCTCGATGCGCACTATTACGTCGACGCGGCCGTGTTCGAGGCTGAGCGCCAGAGAATCTTCAAACGCCACTGGCAAATGCTCGGCCCGGCCGCGCGGCTTCGAGGTCCGGGTGATTATCTCGCGGTCGATGTCGCGGGGTGGAAGCTTTTTGCCTTGCGCGGCCGCGACGGCGTGTTGCGCGGCTTTCACAACGTGTGCCGCCACCGCGGCGCGAGGCTGCTCGCGGAGGGCGCCGGTAATTGCCGGCAGCTGCGCTGCCCATATCATCAATGGACTTATGATGATACCGGGGCGCTGCGCCAAGCGCCGTGGTTCGGCGACGATGCGGACTTCAAGACCGGGGACTGGCCGCTCGAACCCGCGCACATCGCCGAGTGGCGCGGGCTCCTGTTCCTCGGCATCGAGCCCGAGGCCGCACTGCTCGATCAGCTTGGCGACCTCCCCGAGGAAGTCGCGGACTCGCCGATCGAGACCTACGTGGCCGTGGAGGAGCAGCGCTTCATCATGCGCAGTAATTGGAAAACCTAT
>Ga0182030_10008418_pt1 | contig 21348 bp, 19 predicted proteins | sample 812S3MmetaG_FD_121299 | JGI IMG/M metagenome (GOLD analysis project Ga0182030, IMG submission 121299) | Permafrost microbial communities from Stordalen Mire, Sweden - 812S3M metaG (Illumina Assembly) | ecosystem: Environmental > Terrestrial > Soil > Wetlands > Permafrost | place: Sweden...
TCTTCGACGCCGGCCGGACACGGGCTATGGTGCACATTGCGGAGCGGGACTACGACGCCGCGGTCGCCACTTATCGGCAGACCGTGCTCGGTGCGATGGAGGAGGTGGAGAACGGCATCACCGGCCTCGCGTCCCTGCGCGAGGCGGCGGTGCAGGCCGACGCGAGTGTCGCCAGTGCGCAGCGCGCGTTCGCCATCGCCAACGACCGGTACAAGGGAGGGGTCGCGATTTACCTCGATGTCCTGACCGCGCAGCAGTCGCTGCTCGGCAATCAACGGCAGGCGGTGCAGATTCACGGCCAGCAATTCCTGACCGCGGTGTACCTCGTCAAGGCGTTGGGCGGCGGCTGGGAACCGCCCACGGCGGGCGGAGCCGCGGGGCGACCGCAGCCCCCCGGGCGCTAGGTCGACGGGGCTTTCGGCTTTCTGGCGAGCGTATCGATCGAAGTCGGCGGCGAGAGGGCGTTTGACTGGATGAAATCGACGCCGAGGGCCGTCAGCCACTCCTGTTCGGCCGCCGTCTCAGTGCGCTTTGCGACGGTGTGCATCCCGAGGACCCGCGCCATCTGTACCACGCCCGTGATCGCCGCCTGAGAGAGTTTGTCGGAGCGCATCTTGAGGGTAATCTCCGATGCCAGCTTGACGTAGCGTACGCCCGGCAGGCGCAGCAGATCGAAACACTCCGTGCGCAGGCCGAAGTCGTCGAGCACGATGGGGCAGCCCAGGCGGTGCAGCGATTCCGCGATGCCGTTGATCCTGGTCCCAAGATGGACCGCGCTCATCACGTCGATCTCGAAACCGATCATCGCCTTCGGCAGTGCGGATTTGGCGAGGCACAACTCCACGAACTTGATGAAATGCTCGTCGTGCAGCGCCGTGGTCGTCAGATTCACCGAGAACAGTACGGCATGGCTGCGCCATACCTCGGGATGATGCACCAGCCAGGCGATCAGTTCGGTGACGACGCGGCGGTCGATCATGGAGCCGAGCCCGTTCTCCACCGCGGCCTTCAGCATGGCCGCCGGCGCCGCATTCGGGGCGACGTCAGACTTGGACCGCAGCAGCACCTCATAGCGCTTCAGCTGGCTGCCCTTGGTCAGCGGGATCAGGCGCTGCACGTGCAGCGCGATGGGACTGCGTCGCAGCGCCGCGTGCAACCGGTCGATCTCCGGCGTGACCTCCGGCGGCGCGCGCTTGGGGCCGGTGACGGCTGGCGACGGGGGTGTTGCCGTGGTCGGGCCGGGGACGGCGGGGCGCTCGGCGCGGACTGGATTTGCCGCCTGAGCGTTAGGCGCCGTGGCCGGTGCGGTCGGGCGGGTGGGTGCCGGGCGCGCCGGGGGCGCGTCGCTACGGGCGGGAGCGGGAGCGGCGGGCGGCCGGGCGGGCGCGGCAGCATCCGGAAGCGTCCTCGGTACATCGGGTTCCAAGGTGAGCATGGCGTCCGAGAGCGACAACTCGAGCGAGGCGGAGGATTTCGGAGGTGCCGGTGCTTTGGCGGGCGCAGCCGCCACGGCGGGCACGGAACCTGGCGCCGACGCCGGCGCGGACTTGTCGGGGGCGTCGGGCGCCGCTCTTACGTCGGCCCGCAGGACCGCGAAGTCGGCAACCGCGCGTTGCAGCTTCGGCGTCATGAGTGCCAGGGCTCCCTTCCCGTCGCGCTTCAGCTGGCGTGTGTCCAGCACGGCCATGACGGCGCCGACCAGGGCGCGCCGCGAGTTCACCGCCCGCATGAGGAGCGCGGATTTCGCATCGCCGAGATCGTAGCTGAGCACCATCGGTCCGTTCGGCTTGGCGAAGGCGTCGAGCGCCTCGCGGACCGCATTATGTTCATCCGGTCCCATCGAGCTTTCGGTGAGCCAGAGCACGTCGCCCGCCTGGTCGTGAATGGATATCGCGTGCGCGCGCGCCGGCTCGAGCGCCGCACGCACGTTCTGGCATACGGAGTCAAAATCGGCGAGCGGGCTTTCCGGCGGGCTGAAAGGCTTGCTCTGCTCCATAAATTCATTGGGTTCCGGAGGGGGTACATATTTACCGTGTTGTGCCGACACTGGCTGTGATGGTCTTCGCCAAACCGCGACAGATCCTCAGCGGGGGGCGGCGGTGTGACATATCATCCCCTTGCATCGTCCCGATGCGCCGATGAGTCCTCACCGCACATGGCGTCCATACCGGCAACGACCCGTCAATATCGCTACTACGACTTCGTCATGGCAGCCTACGTCTGCGTGCTGTTGTGCTCGAATCTGATCGGACCGGCCAAGGAAACGACAATCCACCTGCCGTTCCACTTCAAGCTCACCTTTCTCGCAGGCGTGCTGTTTTTTCCGATCTCCTACATCTTCGGTGACATCCTGACGGAGGTGTATGGCTACGGACGCGACCGCCGCGTGGTGTGGGCGGGATTCGGCGCCCTGGTGTTCGCGGCGGTCATGGCGGCAGTGGTCGTACACCTGCCGCCGTCGACGGGTTCGCTGGCCAGTCAGGCGGCGGTCGAAGCGGTTTTCGGCAACACGCCGCGCATCGTTCTCGCCTCCATTTTGGCGTTCCTCTCCGGCACCTTCGTCAACAGCTACGTGCTCGCGAAGATGAAAATCTGGACGCAAGGGCGCTGGCTCTGGACGCGCCTCGTGGGCTCGACGCTTTGCGGCGAGTTCGTCGATTCCGTGATTTTCTATGTGCTCGCTTTCTATGGGGTGATGCCCGAAGCGGAACTCCTGGTGGTGCTGCTCACGCAATACCTGCTCAAGAGCGGTTGGGAAATCGTCGCAGCGCCCCTCACGTACCGCGTCGTGGCGTTCTTGAAGCGGGCCGAAAACGAGGACTACTACGACACCGACACCAATTTCACGCCCTTCTCACTGAAGACCTGAGGCCGCCAGCTCCCGCAATTCGTCGCGGGGTTGCCACAATCTGCCCTGGGACCCGCCAGCGGCCGCCCGAATGCGGGCTTGAAATAGCTCCCACAAGGGCGGCGAGGGTCGCCGCCCGAGGGTGGAAACTTCGTGGAGGAGCTGTCATGAAATCTGCATGTTCCAGGGTCGTTTGGACGGTGGGGTTGATGGGTGTCAGCGTCGTCGCCTTGGCGGGAGAGACGAAGCCCGCGCCCCCGCAGGAGCCGGTCGGATTCGTCACCGGAGGAATCATCGGGGGATTCGCGGCGGGACCGATCGGCGCGGTGATCGGGGCCGGCATCGGTACGTGGCTGGGCAATCGGGTGCATCGTGCCGGAGAGGCGGCCAAGGCCGAGGCACAGGTCGCGGCCTTGCAAACCGACAAGATGCAACTGCAGACGGAGACTGGGGCGCTGCTCGCGCAGAAGCACGATCTGACGGAGACGAACCAGGCGTTGATGGGGCGGCTGACCGACTTGTCTCGGACGGTCGACGCGGCGCGAAGTGCGAACGAGGCTGCGGCCCAGGAGGAGGCCGCGCAGGTGCTCGACGGTTTGCAGGGCGACGTCCTGTTCCGCACCGGCAGCGCGGAGATCGCACCGGAGATGGCGCAGGGCATCGGGGTCCTGGCAGAAGCGGTGGCCAAGTCCCCCGCACTCAAAGTCAGGGTCGATGGCTACGCGGATGCGCGCGGCACGGCGGCTGCCAACCTCGAGCTCTCCGAGGCTCGCGCGAACGCCGTCCGGGATCTGTTCCTGGCGGCGGGGGTGAGCGACGCGTCGCTCGAGGTCAATGCCTTCGGCAAGAGTCGAAGCGTGGCGGACGACCCCGACGGCCGGGCGCTCGAACGCCGGGTGCGCCTCACCCTGCAGGCCGAAGGCGCGTCGCCCGTCGCGCGCAGCGAGACGAACTCCCCCGCGGATCGCGGTGGGGGGGCGGGGGACGCCGGGGGGCGCAGTCCGACGGGGGGTGCCCAGCCGCCGGCCGGCAACGAATAGGCGGATGCGGCCCGGCGCACGGTGGGCGCCGGGCCGCACTTGTTTCGATGGCCGACACCGGCCTACGATAGCGAATGATCGATCAACCAAAAATCATCCTGCTGGACCGTCATCAGACGGGCGAATCGGCAAATCCCTCACCCGAGAAGATACTGGCCGGCATTCCGCGGATTCGAGTCTCGAATCAGTTCACCGACGCCACGCAACAATTTTTTTGCGGCTTCTGGAGCAGCACCGCCGGCAAATGGCGCATCCGGTACACCGAACATGAGTTCTGCGTGCTCATCGAGGGACGGGTACGCATCGAGTCGAGCAGTGGTGTGAGGATCGACTTGCGGGCGGGCGACGCGTTCGTGGTACCCGCGGGGTTCGAGGGCATCTGGGAGGTGGTCGAACCCTGTAAGAAATGGTACGCCGTGTTCGAGGCTGCCGCCGGCGGCTGAAAGGTGCACCGCGCGCCGTTGCGCGGCGCACGACCGTCCCCTCCCCGGACCTACCTCAGGCGACGGCGCGAATCACCGCGCCCAGTGTTTCGACCAGCTGGGAGATCTGTCCTGGCTCGATGATCAGCGGGGGCGACATGGCTATCACGTCGCCGGTCTGCCGCACCATCACGCCCCGTTCGAAGCATTCCAGGAACACCTCGAAGGCGCGCGCGCCGGGCTTGCCGGCCCTTGGCTCGAGTTCGACGGCGCCGATCAAGCCGAAATTCCGCACGTCGATGACGTGGGGCAGGCCGCGCAGCGAATGCATGGCATCCTCCCACGGTGCGGCCAGCGTTGCCGCACGCGTCAACAGGCCCTCCTTCGCGTAGATGTCCAGTGTCGCGAGCGCGGCGGCGCAGGACACCGGGTGCGCGGAATAGGTGTACCCGTGGAACAGCTCGATCGCGTTCTCGGGCCCCTGCATGAAGGCGTCATACACCTTGCGCTGGGCAAACACCGCGCCCATGGGGATGGCGCCGTTCGTCAGTCCCTTCGCGGTGGTCATCAAGTCGGGGGTGACGTCGAAGGCCACCGCCGCGAACGGCTTGCCGACGCGGCCGAAGCCCGTGATGACCTCGTCGAATATCAGAAGTATTCCGTGTTTGTCGCAGATCTCGCGCAGGCGCTTCAGGTAGCCGACTGGCGGCAATATCACCCCCGCCGACCCCGACAACGGTTCAACGATCACGGCGGCGATGGTCGAGGCGTCGTGCAGCCCGATCAGCCTCTCCAGTTCGTTGGCCAGATGGGCGCCCCAATGCGGCAGACCGCGCGAGAAGGCGTTGTGTCCGAGGTCAAGCGTGTGCGGCAGGTGATCGACGCTGGGCAGCATCGCCGAGGCGAAAAACTTGCGGTTGTTGACCATGCCGCCGACCGACATGCCGCCGAAGCCGACGCCGTGATAGCCCTTTTCCCGTCCGATGAAGCGCGTTCGCTGACCCTCGCCGCGCGCGCGGTGATAGGCGAGCGCGATTTTCAATGCGGTATCGACCGATTCGGAGCCGGAATTCGTGAAGAACACCCGGTCCATGCCAGGCGGCGAGATCTCGACCAGGCGATTCGCCAGCTCGAACGCGATCGGATGGCCCATCTGGAAGGTGGGGGCGAACTCCATGGTGCTCAGCTGGCGGCTCACGGCCTCGGTGATCTCCTGGCGCCCGTGTCCCGCGTTGACGCACCAGAGTCCGGCCACGCCGTCGAGGATTTCGCGGCCATCGGCGGTCCAGTAATGCATGCCCGCGGCGCGTGCCAGCAGTCGTGGATGGGACTTGAACTGTCGGTTGGCGGTAAACGGCATCCAAAACGCGTCCAGATCGTCGTGGGAGAGGGCGGGGCTGGGCTGGGCGTTCATGTCGAGGGCGTCCTTGTTCGTGGCGAAAAAGCGCGGATGGTCGGGCCGAATGCGCGAATGATAAGGAAAATCGACACGGACCTCAATTTTCAATGGCGAATTCGCCCGCAGACGCAATATTTCGCTTTCCCAGCGGGGCAAGTGTTTAATATAATGCACACCATGAGCTTGGATGTCGGCAGTCATTTGAAGTCCGTGCGCCAGATGTACGGCCTGTCCCAGCGGGAACTGGCGAAGCGCGCCGGCGTCACCAATGGCCTGATCTCGCTCATCGAACAGAATCGCGTCAGTCCCTCGGTGAGTTCCCTCAAAAAGGTGCTGGATGGAATCCCGATGGCCTTGGCGGATTTCTTCACGCTGGATTTGGCGGGCAAGCCGCAGGTGTTCTTTCCCCGGGAAGAACTGGCGGACATCGGGTCCGGAGCCGTGGAGTTGCGGTTGGTCGGGGGCCGGCTGAGTCAGCGCAGCATGTCGATCCTCCACGAGCGCTATTCCGCCAACGCCGACACCGGCGAGGAGATGTTGAGTCATGCCGGGGAGGAGGGCGGAGTCGTCGTCAAGGGTCGCATCGAATTGTCGGTTGGCGGCGAAGCACGCGTGCTGTCCGCGGGAGACGCGTATTATTTCAAGAGTTCGATGCCTCATCGATTCCGCAATCCGGGCCGCGAGGAGTGCGAGATCGTCAGCGCAAGCTCCCCGCCGACCTTTTAGCCGTTCCTTCGAGGAGAACACGATTTCATGAGCACCGTGACTGTAGCTGCGACCCAAATGGCCTGCACCTGGGACCGGGATGCGAACATGGCACGCGCGGAGAAACTGATCCGCGAGGCTGCGGGGCGCGGCGCGAACGTGATCCTCATCCAGGAACTTTTTGAGACACCGTATTTCTGCAAGGACCATGCGTCGGAGCATTTCGAGCTTGCCCGACCGCTCGAGGGTCATCCCGCGGTCGAACACTTCTCGGGGCTGGCCCGCGAACTCGGGGTCGTGCTTCCGGTGAGCCTGTTCGAGCACGCCAACAACGCCTTCTTCAATACGGTCGTGATGGTGGACGCCGACGGTGCGGTGCTCGGCAGCTACCGCAAGTCTCACATACCCGAGGGTCCGGGCTACCATGAGAAGTTTTACTTCTCCCCCGGCGACACGGGCTTCAAGGTGTTCACGACGCGCTTTGCCAAGATCGGCGTCGCGATCTGCTGGGACCAGTGGTTTCCGGAGACCGCGCGCTGCATGGCGCTTCTCGGCGCGGAGATTCTGCTGTATCCGACCGCCATCGGTTCCGAGCCGCACGATCCCCACGTCGATTCGAGCGGTCACTGGCAGCGCACGATGCAGGGACACGCCGCCGCCAATATCATGCCGCTGGTTGCGTCGAACCGCATCGGCGTCGAAACCGGCGAGAAATACACCATGACCTTCTACGGCTCTTCGTTCATCGCGTCGCACACGGGTGAGAAGGTGGCGGAGGCGGACCGGACCAGCGAGACGGTCCTCACCGCGACCTTCGATCTCGAGGCCGTCCGCCGGTACCGCCAGGCGTGGGGCATCTTCCGCGACCGGCGGCCGGATCTGTATTACCCAATCTTGTCGCTCGATGGGCGGGGCTGACGCCCGCATCCCACCGCAGGACGCTACGCTTCCCGGGGAACTGGTTTTCGTCGATCTCGAGACGACCGGCGGCAATGCGGCGCATCACCGCATCACCGAGGTCGGAATCGTCAGGATGGCCGGCGGGCGGGTCATCGAGGAGTGGAGCTCCCTCGTGAATCCGGGGTGCCGGATCCCCGCGTATATCGAGTCCTTCACCGGCATCACCAATGCCATGGTGGCCGGTGCGCCGCGGTTCGCCGAGATCGCTGCGCTGGTGCTCGAGAAACTGCGCGCACCGGTGTTCGTCGCGCACAATGCGCGCTTCGATTATTCGTTCCTGCGCACCGAGTTACGGCGGGTGGAGCTGAATTTTTCGGCGAAGGTGCTGTGCACCGTGAAGCTGTCGCGGCGACTGTTTCCGCAGCACCTGCGCCACAATCTCGATGCCGTCATGGAACGCCACGGACTCACCTGCAGCGCCCGCCACCGGGCGCTCGGCGATGCGCGTGTCCTCGGCGAGTTTTGGCAGAAACTCCTCGGTGAAATCCCTGCGTCCCAGCTCGGCGCGGCGGCGCAGGCGGTGATCGGTGCCCACAAGCTGCCGCCGCACCTGCCGCCCGATCTCGCGGACGAGCTGCCGGAAGGCCCGGGCGTCTATCGGTTTTTCGGCGAGGACGATGTTCTGCTCTACATCGGCAAGAGTCACTCGCTGCGCACCCGCATCCTCGCTCACTTCGCGGCCGGGCAAGGCGATTCCCGGGAGCAGAAAAAGGCCCGTCAAACGCGGCGCATCGACTGGGTCGAAACCGCCGGCGACCTCGGCGCGCAGCTCAAGGAGGCGGAGTGGATCAAAGTGCAGAAGCCGCTTTACAACAAACGGCTGAAGCAGGGCGCCGGCAGCTTCACACTGTGGGGTGGGGACGGCGCCGACGGCGTGACGCCGCGCGCCATCGACGATCTCGATCCGGCGGCCTTGGCGTCGTGTTTCGGCGTGTTTCAATCGCAGAAGGACGCGCGCAAGGCGCTCATCGACATCGCGCGAGCGCACTCCCTTTGCTTGAAAACCCTCGGTTTGGAGGAGGGCGCCGGTTCGTGCTTCGCCTTCCAGGTGGGAAAGTGCAGGGGAGCGTGCCTCGCCAGGGAACCCGCGGCGCTGCACGACTTGCGGCTCAAAATGGCCTTGTCTTCGCTGAAACTGCAGGCGTGGCCCTTCCCCGGACGCATCGCGCTCAAGGACGGACTGGCCGAACACCACGTGCTCGATCACTGGGTCTATCTCGGCACGGCCCAATCCGAGGAGGAACTCGCGGTGCTCAAGGAACGACCGGTAGCCGCCGGGTTCGACGTCGACGTGTACCGGATTCTGGTGCGTCACTTGAAAAAGACCCGGAAGATCGACTGGGTGTCCCTGGAATATCCGTGTGCATTGTGATTGGCGTTCATGTAAAAGGGCTGCGCCATGCCGGACGCCCCTTTGACTGACAACGTGCTTTATTGGATCGCGACCGCGCCGGTCGGCGCGGCGGCGGTGCTCGCCGAGGAACTGGCGCAGTTCGGTGCGATCGACATCCGTGAGCGGAGTCATGACGTCAAGTTTCAGGGCACCCTCGAGGTCGGCTACCGCGCCTGTCTCTGGTCACGCACGGCGACGCGGGTGCTGCTGAGCGTGGGCTCGGTCGATGCGAGCAGCTCGAAGAACCTGTTCGAGGCTGTGAAGCGAATCGATTGGCGAACGCACCTTAAGCCTGGGGCCACGCTGGCCTGCGACTGCAGCGGTGGCAACGAGTCCATCCGCCACACGATCTACGGTTCGCAGCTGCTCAAGGACGCGGTATGCGACAGCCTGCGCGACGCGACGGGCGAACGACCCAACATCAGGCCGGAGCGGCCGGACGTGCTGCTGCACGTGCACGTGGAAGGGCCGACGGCCCTCGTGTCCGTGGATTTCTCCGGCGAGAGCCTGCACCGCCGTGGCTATCGCGTCGAAGGCGGCCGCGCGCCGCTCAAGGAAAACGTCGCCGCGGCAGCCTTGCTGCGCGCGGGCTGGCCGGCCGTCGACGAGCGCGGCGGGTTCCTGGTCGATCCGATGTGCGGATCGGGAACATTCCTCACCGAGGCGGCATTGATTTCCGCGGATGCCGCGCCGTCGCTGGATCGGGAGTATTTCGGTTTTCAGGGGTGGGCGGGGCACGATGCGGCGCTGTGGGAGCGGCTCTGCGCGGAAGCGCGGGAGCGTCGCGCCCGCCGGACCCCGCGACGCTGTATCCTCGGCTCGGACATCGACCCGGATGCCGTGCGCATGTCGCTCCTGAACGCGGAGCATGCCGGCCTGTCCGGCTGGATTCACGTCGAGCGGCGCGGCGTGGACGAGGTGGTCCGTCCGCCGGGCGAGCCGGGACTCATCGTGACGAACCCGCCCTACGGGGAGCGGATTGGCGCCGAGACGGGGCTGCCGGAGTTGTATTCGGCGCTGGGGACCGTGCTGCGCGACCAATTCCAGGGCTGGTCCGCGGCCGTGCTCACCGGCAATCCGCCGTTGGCGCGCAATCTCGGCATCTACGCCCGGCGCACCCATCGCTTCTACAATGGCACGATCGAATGCCGGCTTCTGCGTTTCGATCTCGACGCGGCGAGCGCGCAACGCCCCGCGGCGGAGGTGCGCGCCGACTGGTCGGCACGTCCGGGCGCACAGATGTTCGCGAACCGCCTGCGCAAGAACCTGAAGTCGCTGGATGCCTGGGCCGCCCGGGAGGGCATCGAGTGCTACCGCGTGTACGACGCCGACATGCCCGAGTATGCGTTCGCCATCGATCTGTACGGACGCGAGGGCCGCCACGTGTACGTGCAGGAGTTTGCGCCGCCGAAGAGCGTCAATCCCGAGAGCGCCCGCGAGCGGCGGCGGGAGGTGTTGTCCGTGCTGCCCGAGGTGCTCTGCGTGCCGCTGCCGCAGGTGCATTCGCGGGTGCGCAAGGCGCAGAAGGGTGCGGGGCAGTACGAGAAGCACGACAGTGTCGCGGAGCGTCATGCGGTGCGGGAGGGCGGCCTGAAGTTTTGGGTGAACTTCCGCGACTATCTCGACACCGGACTCTTCCTCGACCACCGCATCATCAGACAAATGCTGCGCGACTGGGCGAAGGACGCCGATTTTCTGAATCTGTTCTGTTACACCGGCAGCGCCACGGTGTATGCCGCCGCCGGGGGCGCCCGCAGCAGCTGCAGCGTGGACCTTTCGAACACGTACCTGGACTGGGCGCATGAGAACCTCCTGCTGAACGGGCTCGGCGGACCGGAACACGAGCTGTTCCGCGACGATTGCCGGGAATGGCTCGAGAGTCAAACCGTGTGGGGGCCGCGCTTCGACCTCATATTCGTCGATCCCCCGACGTTTTCGAACTCGAAGCGCATGGAGGGCGTACTCGACGTGCAACGGGATCATGTGGGCATGATCCGCCGGTCGTTGAAGCTCATGCGGCCCGGCGGGCGGCTGGTTTTTTCGACCAATTACACGCGGTTCAAGCCGGACATGGAGGCACTCGCCGATCTGGACGTGGAGGACATCAGCGAGCGCACGATTCCGCGGGGTTTCGAGCGCCACGCGAGGATCCATCGCTGCTTCGTGGTGCGGTTCCGGCGATCAGAGCAGGTCGCGCAGCCGGTAGTAGAGCATCGCAGCCACCAGTGACGGTCGGCGGAAGAGCCGGCCCCCCGGAAAGTCGCGTTGTGGGATGCGTGCGAACACGTCCAGACGTTCTGCCGTGCCCGCCACCGCCTCGGCCACGATCTTCCCTCCCAAGGCCGTCAGCGTCATCCCGTGGCCGGAGAACCCCTGCAGGTAGTACACGTTCCGGCCCAGGCGCCCAAAGTCGGGAGCGCGGCTCCTCGTGATGTCGAGGAAGCCTCCCCAGGTGTACGCCACGCGCACGTCCGCGAGTTCGGGAAAAACCGCGACCATTCGCCGCCGCATCGATTCGGCGAGCCGCGGCGGCTCGAAGGCGCTGTAGCTCACCCGGCCGCCGAACAACAGGCGGTTGTCGGCCGACACCCTGAAATAATCGAGGATCCAATTCATATCGGCGATCGCGGCGCCGGCTGGCAGGAGGGCCCGCGCGCGCGCCGGATCGAGCGGTTCGGTGGCGATGATGTAGGTGCCGACGCCGAGGATCCGCCGCGACAGTGCCGGAGCGACGCCGCCGAGATACGCGTTGCCGCACAAGATCAGCTGTTTGCAGCGGACCAGGCCGGACGCGGTGCGGACCACGACCCCACCGCCCGACTCCTCATAACCCTGCACCGCCGAGTTCTCGAAGATGCGCACGCCCTCGCGCTCAGCACCGCGTGCGACTCCCTCGCAGTAGTTGAGCGGATGCAGATGGCCGCTGCGCGGGTCGAGCAACCCCGCGAGGTACCGGGGGCTGCGAACCTGGGACTGCAGCGCGTCGCGATCGAGCAGCCGGATCGACTCGTAGCCATACTCCTCGTGCAGTTCCCGGGCCCAGTCGGCAAGTTCCCGGACCTGGCGCGGCTTGGTCGCGACATGCACATGGTTGGGCCGGTAGTCGCAATCGATGTCGTATTCGCGGATCAGCGCCTGGGTCAGATCCAGCGCCTCGATCGACATGTCGAACAAGCGGCGCGCGGTCTCGTGGCCGACCTGGTCGATCAGCGTTTTCTGGGCGACGGCAAGCCCGAAGATCGTTTGTCCGCCACTGCGGCCCGAGGCGCCGTAGCCGACATGGTGCGCTTCCAACAATGCCACGCCGTAGCCGCGCTTCGCCAGATGGAGGGCGGCGGAGCACCCCGCGAGGCCGCCGCCGAGCACGGCGACATCGATGCGCAACTCGCCCTGCAACGGGCGCCGATCCGGGCGGGAACGAATCCCCGCAGAGTCGGCGTAGTACGAGGCGGCGGGTGGAAAAGATAAGCGCAAGGCGTCTCGTGAGGCAGTAAAGTGTTTAAGATTTTGTTGCTATTGACAGCTTTCGGTGCCTGTGAGCCTACCGGGTCAGAGCGCCTCCGCGCAACTTTGATGCAACGCAACAATGTCCGCTAAGTCCCAGATATGCTTGATTCTTAGCCATATCTGCAGGGTCGTATGAGACGAGGCGGCGCCGGTGTGGTGTAATACGGTCGTTAAGAAAGCCTGGTCGTTCATCCAGGCGTTTAATATATTAAACATGTCGCGCGCGCCGCTCATCGGAATTCCAGCCGACCGCCGGCTCTGTGGGAAGCACTACTTCCACATGGCCGGCGAGAAATACATCGAAGCCATCGCCGTCGGTGCGAATGCGGTTCCGGTGCTGATCCCGGCGCTCGGATCGGACCTCGACATGGCCGCCTTGTTCGAGGCGTGCGACGGGTTGCTGTTCACCGGAAGCGAATCCAATGTCGAGCCACATCATTACGGAGGACCGGCGAGCGAGCCGGGCACACAACATGACCCAAATCGGGATGCTACGACGCTTCCGCTGATTCCACGGGCGGTCGCCGCAGGTCTGCCGGTCCTGGCGATCTGCCGCGGTTTTCAGGAAATGAACGTCGCCTATGGGGGCACCCTGTGCCAGCGGCTGCACGAGGTTGACGGGAACCTCGATCATCGCGAGGACGAATCCGCGGCCCTCGACGTGCAGTACGGGCCGGCGCACGAAGTGCTGCTGGAGCCCGGAGGGTCACTCCGAGGCATTGCGGGCCAGGAAAGGCTCGCGGTCAACTCCCTGCACTGGCAGGGCATCGACACCTTGGGCGGCGGTCTCGCAGTCGAGGCGCGCGCGCCCGACGGATTGATCGAGGCATTCCGTGTGGCGGAGGTGCGGGGCGGCCCTGCGGCGGGCCAAACGCCGAGTTTCGCCCTCGGGGTGCAATGGCATCCCGAATGGCAGTTTGCGAAGAATCCATTTTCCAGCGCGCTGTTTGCCGCTTTTGGTGAAGCCAGCCGGCAACGCGCATCAGGTCGAAGGTGATCCATGGCGAGCACGATTCAACAGTTTTTGAAGGAACACGGCATTTCGGAGGTCGAGGCGATCATCCCCGACATGGCAGGCGTCGCCCGCGGCAAGTTGATGCCCGCCCAGAAGTTCGCTGAGGAAGAGGGCATGCGCCTGCCCGAGGCGATTTTCCTGCAGACGGTCACCGGCGACTATCCGGAAGACCAGAGCGCCATGAACCCGTCGGACATCGACATCGTGCTGAAGGCGGATCCGAGCACGGTGCGCGTCGTTCCCTGGGCCGCGGAGCCGACCGCCCAGGTGATCCACGATTGCTTCTACGGTGACGGTCGGCCGGTGACGATGGCGCCCCGCTATGTGCTGCGCCGGGTGTTGGAGCTTTACGAAGCCCACGGCTGGGAACCCGTCGTGGCGCCCGAACTCGAATTCTTCCTCGTCGAACCGAACATTGACTCCGATTATCCGTTGAAGCCGCCGGTGGGGCGCTCCGGCCGCCCCGAAATCGGCCGCCAGGCGTACAGCATCGCGGCGGTCAACGAGTTCGACCCGCTGTTCGACGACATGTATTCATTCTGCGAGGCGCAGGACATCGAGATCGACACGTTGATCCACGAGTCGGGCGCGGCGCAAATGGAGATAAACCTGCTGCACGGGTATCCGATGAGCCTCGCGGACCAGGCATTCCTCTTCAAGCGTACGGCGCGCGAGGCGGCGCTGCGCCACAAGATGTATGCGACCTTCATGGCGAAGCCCATGGCCAAGGAACCCGGCAGCGCGATGCACCTGCATCAGAGCATCGTCGATGCCAAGACGCGACGGAACATCTTCAGCAACGTCGACGGATCGCCCACATCGCTCTTCTTCGGGCACATCGCCGGGCTGCAGAAATACCTGCCTGCCGCCATGTCGCTGTTCTGCCCCAACGTGAACAGCTACCGGCGCATCAGCCGATACTCCTCCGCGCCGATCAACGTCCATTGGGGTTATGACAACCGGACGGCCGGTCTGCGCGTGCCGATGTCCGGTCCCGAGGCACGGCGGGTGGAGAATCGGGTGGGCGGCGCGGACGCCAACCCCTACCTCGCAATCGCGGCCTCCCTGGCGTGCGGCTATCTCGGCATGGTGGAGGCGCTCAAGCCCTCCGAGCCGATCTCCGGCAGCGCCTACGATCTGGCGATCGCCCTGCCGCGCACCCTGGCGGAGGCCCTGCGCCTGCTGCGCGAATCCAAGCCGCTGGTCGACTTGTTCGGCGACCGGTTCGTACTGGCGTACACGGCGGTCAAGGACGCCGAGTACGAAACCTTCGCTCAGGTCATCAGTTCCTGGGAGCGGGAGCATCTGCTGCTGAACGTTTAACGACCAAGGCTCTGTCGCCGAGGCGCCGGCTGCGATATAAAGTCATGTCGCAGGCAGTCTCGAAAAATCAGAGGGGATTCGTTTGATGTTCAGTTCTCGTCGGTCGGCGATTCTTGCGCTTGGATGCGCCTTCCTGGTGAGCGCCTGCGGAGGCGGCAAGCCGGGCTCCGACAGGGCCGACGGCGACGCCTCGGCATCACAACAGGGGGCGGGCGAAGCCGCAACCGCGTCCACGAGGGCCGCCGCGGGCGGCGGCAAGTCGCTCAACCTCTACATCTGGTCCGACTATCTCGCGGCCGACACGCTCTCGAACTTCGAGAAGCAGACCGGCATCAAGGTGCACGTCGCCTACTTCGACACCAATGAGACGCTGGAGACGCGCCTGCTCGCGGGCAACAGCGGCTTCGACGTCGTCGTACCCACGGCCTCGTATTTCGAACGCCAGATCCGGGCCGGGGTTTACCTCGCGCTCGACCCGGCCAAGCTGCCGAACCTCAAGAATTTGGATCCCCAGCTGATGGCCAAGGTTGCCCAGCACGATCCGGGCAATGCGCACGGCATCATCTACACCTGGGGGACCAACGGGCTTGGCTACAACGAGAAGCTGATCAAGGCGCTCATGCCCGACGCTCCGCTCGACAGCTGGCGGCTGGTGTTCGACCCGGCGGTAGCCTCGAAAATCTCGAAATGCGGGATCAGCGTGCTCGATTCGCCCGCCGAGATGGTCCGCGTGGTCTTGAGCTACCTCGGGCGCGACCCGAATTCTCAAAAGCCGGAGGACCTGGCGGCCGCGGAGGCGACGCTCACCAAGATCAGACCGTACATCCGAAACATCAATTCCTCCGAATACATCGAGTCCCTCGCCAACGGCGACCTGTGCGTCGCCGTCGGCTACAACGGCGACGTGTTGCAGGCGCGGGACCGGGCGCGCGAGGCCAACAAAGGCATCGACATCAAGTACATCGTCCCCAAGGAAGGATCCATCCTCTGGTTCGACATGATGGCCATCCCGAAGGATGCCCCGGATCCGGACAGCGCCTATGCCTTCCTGAACTACATCCTGACGCCGAAGGTGATCGCCGACATTTCGAATTTCAAGCGCTATGCGAATGCCAACACGCAGGCACAACCGTTCGTGCAGCAGTCCGTGCGCGACGACCCCGGCATCTACCCGCCGCCCGAGGTGCGCCAGAAGCTGGCGGTGCAACTGGCGGATTCGGCCGAACAAACCCGCCTCATCACCCGCATGTGGCAAAAATTCAAGACGGGCCAATAGCCGTGACCACTGCCGGTGCCGTGAAGGCCGCGCCTTGGAGAGACCCCTCGGCGCGTCCCTACGTCGAGGTCGAACGCGTCACCAAGTCCTTCGGGGACTTCAAGGCCGTGGACGACGTTTCGCTGAAGATCTACAAGGGCGAGATATTCTGCCTGCTCGGGGCGTCCGGCTGCGGCAAGACCACCTTGCTGCGCATACTGGGCGGCTTCGAAACCCCGAGTTCGGGCCGTATCTTCATCGATGGCGAGGACATGACTGGCGTGCCGCCCTACGAGCGGCCGGTCAACATGATGTTCCAGTCCTATGCGCTGTTTCCGCACATGACCGTCGAACAGAACGTCGCCTTCGGCCTGAAACAGGACAGGGTGCCGAAGGGCGAAATCGCCGAACGCGTGGCGACCATGCTCGATCTCGTCAAGCTCGGCAGTTTCGCGCGACGCAAGCCGCATCAGCTGTCCGGCGGCCAGAAGCAGCGCGTGGCGCTGGCGCGCTCGCTGGTCAAGCGGCCGAAGCTGCTGCTGCTCGACGAGCCGCTGGGTGCGCTGGACAAGAAGCTGCGGGAGCACACCCAGTTCGAGCTCATCAGCCTGCAGGACCAGCTCGGGGTGACCTTCGTGGTCGTGACGCACGACCAGGAAGAGGCGATGACGCTGGCGAGCCGCATAGGCGTGATGAACCAGGGCGAAATCGTTCAGGCGGGCACGCCGTCGGAAATCTATGAATTCCCGAGTTCCAAGTTCGTTGCCGACTTCGTCGGCTCGGTGAACATTTTCGAGGGCAAGCTTCTCGAAGATGAACCCGAATACGTGCGCATCGCCTCGGAGGAACTCGGAGGCACCCTGTACGTGAGTCACGGCATCAGCGCGGCGCCGGAGGCGACCGTGTGGGCCGCCGTCAGGCCGGAGAAGGTCTTCATGTCCACCGCGCAGCCGGAAGGCACCGACAACGTGGTGCGCGGCGCCGTCCAGGACATCGCCTACCTGGGCGATCTCTCGATCTACCTCGTGAAACTGCCCACCGGCAAGGTGGTGCGGGTGACGCAGCCCAATACGTCGCGCCACGCCGAGGCCATCACCTGGGACCAGCAGGTGTACCTGACCTGGGATTCAACGAGCCCGGTGGTCGTGACGCGCTGATTCGATGAAACGCACCTCATATTGGCGCCGATTCGGCATCACCGGACGCGGGCTCGTCGTCGTGCTGCCGTACGTGTGGCTGCTGCTGTTCTTCGTCGTCCCATTCGTGATCGTGTTGAAGATCTCGTTCTCCGACATCGATCTCGCCATTCCGCCCTACAAGCCGCTGCTCGAGTGGGTGGGTGAGAACTCGCTGGCGATCAAGGTCAACTTCAACAATTATGCGTTCCTGTTCACCGATTCGCTGTATCTGAACGCGCTGCTGAACTCGATCAAGGTCGCGTTCATATCGACATTGTTTTGCCTGGCCATCGGGTATCCGATGGCGTACGGCATCGCCCGATCCAAGCCTTCCACGCGCAACGTATTGCTGCTGCTCGTGATCCTGCCGTTCTGGACGTCGCTGCTGCTGCGGGTGTACGCCTGGATCGGCCTGCTCAAGGCAAACGGGGTGATCAACAACGTGCTGATCTGGCTGGGGGTCATCCACGAGCCCCTGAGCCTCCTGTACACACCGTTCGCGATGTACGTCGGCATCGTCTATTCGTATCTGCCCTTCATGATCCTTCCCCTGTATGCGAATCTCGAGAAGATGGACTGGCAGCTGCTCGAGGCGGCGGAGGACCTGGGATGCCGCCCGTGGCAGGCGTTCTACAAGATCACGGTGCCCTTGTCCCGCAACGGCATGCTGGCGGGTTCGATGCTCGTGTTCATCCCCGCGGTGGGCGAATTCGTGATTCCGGCACTGCTGGGCGGCCCCAATGCCCTCATGATCGGGCGCGTGCTGTGGGATGAGTTCTTCTCGAACCGTGCGTGGCCCGTGGCGAGCGCGGTGGCGATCCTGCTGCTCATCATCCTCGTGCCGTTCATGATGTGGTACCAGAGCGTCCAGGCCCGGGAATCGGCGGGGCGATGAATTACCGCCGCTCCGTCTTCATCATCAGCTGCCTCGCGTTCGGCTTCGCGTTCCTGTACATCCCCATCCTGTCGATGGTCGTGTTTTCATTCAACGCCTCGAAGCTCGTGACCGTCTGGGACTCCGCCAACTCGCCGACGTTGAAGTGGTATTCCTCGCTGCTGCACAACGAGGAGATTCTCGATGCGGCCTGGATCTCGCTCAAGGTCGCGCTCATCAATGCGTCGGGCGCCGTGATTCTGGGCACCCTCGCCGGATTCGGGCTGGCCCGGTTCTCGCAATTCCGCGGGCGCTTCACCCTGAACGCGATGACCACGGCACCCCTGGTCATGCCCGAGGTGATCACGGGATTGTCGCTGCTGCTCCTGTTCGTCGCCCTTGAACAGCTGATCGGCTGGCCGGCCGGCCGCGGCATCACAACCATGACCATCGGCCACATGACGTTCTCGATGGCGTACGTCACGGTGGTCGTGCAGTCGCGCCTCGCGACGTTCGACACGGCGCTCGAGGAGGCGGCAATGGACTTGGGCGCCCGGCCGCTCAAGGTGTTCTTCGTCATCACGCTGCCGATCATTTTCCCGGCGATCTTCTCCGGATGGCTGCTCGCCTTCATACTGTCCTGGGACGATCTGGTGATATCGAGTTTCACGTCGGGTCCCGGCAGCAGCACTTTGCCGATGGTCGTTTTCTCGAAGGTGCGGCTCGGAGTGAGTCCCGAGATCAACGTCCTTGCCACGATCACCATCCTGGTCGTGACCGCGATGATCGTCGGCGTGAGCGTGTGGGTGGCCCGGGCGGCCAAGGCAGAGGCGGCGGCGACGTGAGGGTTCCCTGATGGCCGCGATAGACCCGGAGCGCGTGCTCACCGTCCACCACTGGAACGAGACCGTGTTCAGTTTCACGACAACGCGTCACGCGAGCCTGCGCTTCGAGAACGGGCACTTCGTGATGATGGGGTTGATGGTGGACGGCAAGCCGCTCATGCGTGCCTACAGCATCGCGAGCGCCAACCACGAGGATTTCCTCGAGTTTCTCAGCATCAAGGTGGCCGACGGACCGCTGACCTCCCGCCTGCGGAACATTCGGCCCGGCGACGAGGTGCTCGTAAGCCGCAAACCCACCGGAACGCTGCTGCTGCACGACCTGAAGCCCGGCAGGCGGTTGTACCTGTTGAGCTCGGGCACGGGTCTCGCGCCCTTCATGAGTCTCATCAAGGATCCGCAGACGTATGAGCGCTTCGAGAAGATCATCCTGGTGCATGGCGTGCGGTACCGCAGCGAGCTCGCCTACCGGGACTTCATCGAATGGGAACTCACCCATCACGAGTATCTCGGCGAACAGGTCAGAAATCAGCTGGTTTACTTCCCGACGGTCACGCGCGAGCGGTTCCGTTATCAGGGCCGCGTGACGTCGCTGATCGAGTCGGGAAAGCTGTTCAGCGACATCGACATGCCGCCGCTCGATCCGGCGGAGGATCGCGTGATGATCTGCGGAAGTCCGGCGATGCTGTCGGACCTTTCCGCCATGCTGGACGCCCGGGGCTTTCGCATCTCCGCCCACGTGGGCGAGCCCGGCGATTACGTGATAGAACGGTCCTTCGTCGCCCGATAGGTGTCAACATGAGTGAATCGCAGCATTTGGTGCAGATGGCGAATGACATCGGCAACTTCTTCCGCGCCCAGGAAAACCGCGAGGATGCGATCGCCGGCATCGCGAACCACATCAAGAATTTCTGGACCCCCCGCATGCGCGAGAAGCTGACGCAACAGCTGGGTCACGACGCTGCGGGGCTCGACGAGCTGCCCCGCGAGGCATTGAGACGGCTCGCAAGCCACCAGGAACCCGTCACCGCGCCGCCGCCGGGCGGAGATGCCGGCTAGCGGGGTCGGTCGGCCCTGACGCGTGACGTCAGGCGTCGAGACAGGAGCCCGCGGCGCCCCTGAGCGGGAGCGGTCCGGTGGTGGCCACCGCCTCGCGGGGCGGCGGCGCGTGGATGAACGACAGGCTGATCCAGACGGCGACGCTGAAGTACAACGACATCCAGGCAATCTCGTTCTGCCAGTCCATCCAGCGGTGCGACACCACGCGCCGGTGCATCACGTCCGACAGGCCTTGGGCGACCGTCAGATAATGGTGTGCGCTCGCCTGGTCCGCCACCCAGCGCGCCCAGTACATGGGGACGTCGACGGTGAACATGAACGTGACATAAGCGAGTCCCGCAATGCACCACGCGGCAATCAGCGGCCTGCGGTTGCGGTTCATGCGGGGCAGCATCAACAAGGCGCTGACCACCAACAACCCTGCCGTGAGGCCCCAGATGGATTCTTCGGCGACGTGCCCGATGTTCGACGTGGTCAGCACCGAGTACCAGGAGCAGGTCTCGGCCACCGCGATCAGAGGCACCACGGCCAGCGCCGCGACGCGGCCGACACGGCTGCCCGCGGCGGTCGCGACCTCGCGCAGCATCACCGCCCATTGGGCCACGAAGCAGAGTTCCGCCACGGTGGCAACGGACCGGCCTATCATGACGCTCGACAACCAGGTGTCGACGAAACACAACCGCGGCACGTCGTACACGGGGAGCGCCGAGCGGAAGGCGCATCCCACGACATAGACCGCCGAGAGGATCAGCTGGAGCCGCCGCGTGCGGTGCGCAGCGCCGGACAAGACACCGCGGCGGCGTTTCAAGGCTGCCGCCGACATGGCCCAGGCGACGATGTTGAAGGCACCGAGGGCACAGAGAAAATACCACCAGGAAACGAGTCCGACTGTCATCATCCCGTCATGATGACATGATATAGGCTCACATCCAATCAGCCGGAAGCCGATGGGCGGCTTGGCGAGACGGTCGCCGGGGGGGCAACTCGGTACGGGATCCGGCCGCGCGGACATTCAGCCGGCGAGGGGCGATCCCGCGTCGTGCGGCAGACGGACGTAGCCGACCACCGATGCCAGGATGACGGCGCCGGCCGCCGCGAACGCCCAGCGAAAATCCTCGAGCACAAAAGCGCCGGAGTGCGGACCGAACCGGTCGGGATGAAAAGCCGAGGACAGGCGCAGGCACAGCGCCCCGAAGGCGATGCCCATTCCGATGGTCATCTGCTGTGCGACGCTCCACAGCGTGCTCGCCGCCCCGCGCTGTGCGTCATCGACGTCGGCGTAGGCCAGCGTGCCGAGCGTCGTGAATTGCATGGAGCGCGCCATGCCGTAGACGAACAGGACGCCGAGCAGCGCTACCAGCGGCGTTCGCGGGGAGAGCAGGCCACAAGCAGCGGCAAACACAGCCGCCACGGTGCTCGCGACGATGGCGACCCGGCGGAACCCGAAGCTGCGCAGCACACGGCTGGTGAACACTTTCATCCCGATATTGCCCGTGGCCGTTGCCAGCAGCAGCAGTCCCGAATGAAA
>Ga0182030_10008419_pt1 | contig 21347 bp, 19 predicted proteins | sample 812S3MmetaG_FD_121299 | JGI IMG/M metagenome (GOLD analysis project Ga0182030, IMG submission 121299) | Permafrost microbial communities from Stordalen Mire, Sweden - 812S3M metaG (Illumina Assembly) | ecosystem: Environmental > Terrestrial > Soil > Wetlands > Permafrost | place: Sweden...
AGAGGCCAAGGAATGCCTGGAACGTTCGCTGGCTCTCAGCGAGGCGACGAAATCTCCCTGGTTCGAAATTGCCGCGCTGCTCGGGCTGGGAAGAGCCCACCTTGCGCTGGGCGAAACGGCGCAGGCAGTGCGGAGTTTCGAGGCGGCTCTGGAACTGGCGCGCGAAGCCGGCAACGTGCGCGCCGAAGCCAACGCGCTGACACAGTTGGGCCGCTGTTACCGGCGCCTGGGGAATGCGGAGAAAGCCCGCGAGCATCTGAATTCCGCTCTCACAACCGCGGCCCGGATCAACCTGGTGGAGGTCACGCTGGCGGCGCGCCGGGAATTGGCGGCGATGGCGAGCCGCGAAGGCCATTATGCGGTGGCCTTCGAACATCTGCAAGCGGCCGCCGCCACCGTGGAAGCCCTGCGCGGAAGGATTCCCACTCCGGACCTGAAAGCGGATTTCGCCAGGGAGAACGCCAAGCTTTATGAAGACCTGGTCGGGGTGCTCGCCCGCCTCGACCGGCGCGAGCCCGGTAAGGGCTGGGACCGGAGGGCCTTCGAGTACGCCGAACGCGGACGTGCGCGCTCGTTTCTCGACCTGCTGGCGGAATCGAAAGCCCAGATCACGAAGGGGCTCAGCACGGCCCAGGTGCAGCGGCGCAACGAACTGGAGAGTTCGCTTTCGCGCGCCATGGCGGCCCTGGCGGAGCGGGACTCCGCCGCCAATCGGCGGGCAGCGGACATGGCGGAAGGCAATATCGAGGAGTGGATCCGGTCGATTCGCACCACCAATCCCGAGTATGAGGCGCTGCGCTATCCGCGGCCCATCGATGCGGTGCACGCAGGCGCCCTCGCCTCCGCACAGAGCGCGGCGATTCTCGAGTATGCGCTGGGGAACAGCGAGTCGTACCTGTGGGTGATCACACCGCACCGCTTCCAGATGTTCCGTCTGCCCGCGCGCGGGGTGATTGAAAAAGCCGTCTCGCAGTATCGCGCCACGATCGCCAAACGCCCTCAGGGCTCTCAATTCGACGCCTGGCTCACCCCCTCCGCCGCGCTCGGTGACATGCTGGTGAAACCCGCGCTGCCGTACCTGGAAGCGGAACAGACGCTCCTCATCGTGCCCGACGGCATCCTGCACTACCTACCGTTTGAGACCCTACGGATTTCCGATGTGGATGGCATGGCGCGCTGCCTCGTCGAGAAGTTCCCGATGTACTACATGCCCTCGGTCTCCGTGATGGCCCAACTGGAGCGCCGGCCTACGGGTTCCGCACGGAGGTTCGATCTGCTGGCGTACGGCGATCCGGTGTTTTCACTGCGCAGTGCGAACGCCGCGCCAAACGCCGACTTGGTGCGCGGCGTCTACGAATCCGCCGGCATCCGCTTCCCGCCGCTGCCCAACACCCGGAGGGAGGTGGAAGGCATCGGCCGCCTGTTTTCCCCCGAACGGCGCATCATGCGCCTCGGCGCTGAGGCGACCGAGGCGTCGGTGAAACGCACCAATCTTTCCGAGTACAGGCTGCTGCATTTCGCCACCCATGCCGTGATCGACGATCGCAGCCCCGCGCGCTCGGGCATCGTTCTTTCGTTGGTAAACACCGGCGCCGAGGATGGGATCCTGCGGATGAACGAGGTCTACAACCTGGAGATGGACGCGGACGCGGTGGTGCTGTCGGCCTGCCAGACCGGCTTGGGCAATCTGGTGCGCGGCGAGGGAATGATCGGGTTGACCCGCGCCTTCCTCTATGCCGGAGCGCGTCATGTAGCAGTCAGCCTGTGGGACGTGGCCGACCTCACCGCCCCGGAGTTCATGCAAGCGTTCTACCAGCACCTGCGCAAGGGTGAGCAACCCGGCGCCGCCCTCCGCGCCGCGAAGCTCGAAATGCTGCGCTCCGGCTCGGCTGTCCGCACCCACCCCTATTTCTGGGCGCCCTTCGTCCTGGAAGGCGCGCCGGATACGCCCGCGAAAAGATATTAAGCGTGCGTGTGGAATCACGGGCCGGAAGTTTGTTCTATAAACGTTCGGGTCCTGTCGATCCGTCAGACTTGTCTGGCCCATCGTGTGGCAGCACACCCCCGCGAACCTCGCGGGGGCAAGTAGATTCAGGTTAAGGAGCATTTGATGTCGCTACTCCGAGGTTTCTTACTGTGCTTTGCAGTGTCGCTCTTTGTGCCGGCGAGCGCGCCAGCGGGTGTGATTACCACCGTATCCGCAACGGCTGGCCCATGGTCATACGTTCCTGGAGGATTGAACACCCTGTACCAGTACGGTGTAGGCGACCAATCCGCACCCGCGCTTGTCAGCGCGGCCGACGGCCTGGCATTCGTGGCTGGAGACGTTTTGACGGTCACCTACATCTCCGGCTTGACGAACCCCTACGGCCTCGCATGCCCCGGCCCATGGTGCTACACAGCTGCAGGTTCCGCGGGTGCTCGGAATAACTTCATCGAAACCTCGTCTGGGACCTACATGCCCAGTTACTTTATCCCCTCAAGTGAATACGATATAGGCGACATGGCACTGGTGGGTGTCTTTGCCGACAGCAGCGGCGCTCTCGTCGGCACGCCCCACAACGTGGGCATTGGTCCAACATCCCTGATCATTCCAGCGGGCGCAACCAGGTTTCAAATGGGGATCAACGACGACATCTTCTCCGACAACTCCGGCTCACTTACGGTAAACGTAAGCGAATCTTCGAGCGCCTCTCCCGAACCATCCACTTGGGCACTTCTCGCCAGCGCAATTGCCGGTATGGTACTCAGCGCCAGACGCCACCGCAAGTCCTGACGTGGGCGGGCAGCAGTTTCAGCGGCACGCACACGACGGTGGCGATCCGGCTGCGGTTCAAGGCGTCCCCCGGCAACCGGCCGCCTGAACCCCGGACCCGATCCCACCGGAGCCGGTAGATCGGCCCACCAGACCTCGCCTTGGGAGATCACCATTCGCTTCGTTCCAGAATGCGATGGCCTGCCGCTGCCACGAAATCATCGCCGGCATTCCCCAGTTCGGCACTGACTCGATCCATGGCATCCGCCACATCGTCCGACGCGTGGCGCGCCAGGTATTCCCGGACCGCATCGCTAAACAACTGGCTCCGCGATTTCTTCGTGCGCCGCGCCAGCCGCTCGGCTCCTGCAAAGACATCGTCTGGAATGGAAACCGCCGTCTTCATGCCATTAGTATAACCGCGGCGGTTTGGCCGCTTAAACGCTCGGCAGTGAAACTCCGCCGCGCTCCCCAAAAAGGGGCGCGGCTTTTTTATTGCATTCTGCTACACAATAGGAAGAGTGATCCCGCCGCCGCCGTTCCAATCGCCGCTACTGGCCACCGAAGCCCTTGCCGGTCTCCTGGACGGTCTCTATCGCCGCCAACTGGAACAGCTTCCCCAGGATCCTTACCTGCGCGCCCACAGCGACCCCGCGTTCCTGCGCGGCACCCTGGCCGTGTACCGCTGCTACGAGCCGTGGCTGCCGCCCCAGGGACGCCTCCTCGATTGGGGCTGCCGCCACGCTCCCGATGCCTGCCTCATCCGCTCCCGCTTCGGGTCCCGCTTCACCCTGGATGGCTGCGACGTCTTCGATAGCGCCCCCTACCCGGTCTTCTTCGAATACGCCGGATTGCGCTACCAGCCCCTGTCCGATGCCGTACGCCTGCCTTACCCCGATGGCAGCTTCGATGGCGTCATCGCTTCCGGCGTCCTGGAGCATGTCCCCATGGACTACGAGTCACTCAAGGAACTTTACCGCGTGCTCAAGCCCGGCGCCCGCCTGATCGTGTCCTACCTGCCCAACGCCGCATCCGTCGAAGAGTGGAGGCTCCGCCACCGCGGGCGCGGCGCCTTTCACCGCCGCCTGTACTCCCCCTCGCAACTCCGCGCCCTGCTGACGCGCAGCGGATTCTGGCCGCTTCTCATCGCCTACCAGACCCAACTCGATGCCCTGCCGGCCGATCATCGATCCCTGCAATGGGTGCGCCCCCTGGCGCGCGCCGCGCAGCTCCACCGCCTTACTTCCTGCCTCTGCGCCGTCGCCGAGAAGATCACTAACTTCTGAGGTCCGCACCCGCCTTCGTGCGCCGTTTCCCCAGCGTCATCCCGGACCACGTCGCATCCACCGAGCACACTTTGTAGTCCACCAGGCCGAATCCCGAGGCCATCCCGCGAATCCGCACCATGGTCAGATCGCCCGCCACCCCCGATGTCTTTTTCGGCCACAGCACCCACACCCGCCTGCCCTTGCGCATCATGCCCGCCAATCCGGGCAGTTCGCGGCTCAGCTCGGCGGAATTGCGCACGAAGATCATCACCACATCGGCTTCGTCCACCTGCTTCCCGGTTCGAATCCCCGGCAACTCGAACCCCTCCGGAGCGTGCCGCACCGCCGCGCGCGACGATTCGCCGATGCCCAGCTTGGCCAATAGCGGGGTGCCCGCGTCAAGCGGCGGCGTGGCTTCCCGCGGCGCCTGACGGATCGCCCTGGGGATCGCCGCCGCGACCTTCGCCCAGGTGGTGAACACCGCATCCGGCAGCACGGCGCGCACCTGCGCGGCTTTATCCGGATCGCCTTCCACAAACACCAGCGGGATCGCGCCCAGCGCTTTCTGCTGGCGCAGCAGGACTCCCATGGCCTTGCCGTAGGATGGCAGCCGGGTCAGGTCGATGAGGATGGCCTGCGGCGGATCCTGGCGGATGCCGCGGAACCCTTTGGCCCCGAGGCTGAGGTACGCGGCCGCGTCAAAACCCAGCGCGCGCAGCCGAGACGCCCACGCTACAGCCTCGTCGCTGTCCCTGTGAATCACCAGGACGCGGGTCACAAATCCTCCGTGAGGGAGCGGTTTCCTGTCCTACGCCCTGACTACACCGCTCACGGGCATCAGCCGGCTGCGGATCTGGTTCATTACTTCCGAGGCCAGGAACGGCTTGCGCAGCACCGGGAAATCGTGCTCCTCGCAGAGCGCTTCCTCCTCCGGCGGCAGTATCGTCCCCGTCATCACGATCACCAGCATCTGCGGGACCGATTGCAGAAACTCCACGCCCAGTTCCACCCCGTTACCGTCCGGCAACATGTAATCCAACAGCGCCGCGTTGGGCTTGTGATCCTGCATCAGGCGCTTGGCGTCGGTGGCGCATTCGGCGGTGAGCAGCGTCCACCCGGCGTCGGCCATCAGCCGCTCCAGAAAATGCAGCAGGTCGCGGTTGTCGTCTACCAGCAGCACCGTCGGATGCGCCGGCCCCATCGCCCCGTCGCCATCCTGCGAGCGCAGGTTGAGCTTGCCGTCCTCCCCCAGTTCCGCGCGTACCATCGCCCCCGGGCTGATCTGATTGGTGGCGACCATGGTGGCCAGCGGCTGCGTCAGGAATCGGTGGATGGTGCGGTTCAGCTCGCGCGCACCGTACTCCGCGCTGGTGCCCTTTTTCAGCAGGAACTGGCGCGTCTCGAAGGGCACGTCCAGCGTGAAGCTCCGATTGCCCAGCCGCGTGTTCACGTGGTTTTGCAGATCCACGATGTGCTGATCCAGAATGATCGATAGCGATTCCACCGTTAGCGGCTGATAGGTGATGATGCAATCGATCCGGTTGACGAACTCCGGCGAAAAACGTTTGCGAACCGCGCCCAGCCCGATACCCTGCAATTTACTCGTCAGATCCGCCCCTTCGGCGCGCCCCGCCGATTGGAACCCGAACTCCGGATTGAGCTCGCGCAGCATTTCGCGCGCGCCCAGGTTGCTGGTGAGAAACACCAGGCTCTTTTCGAAATTTACCGTCGAGTTGTCGCCCAACCGCAGCGTGCCTTTATCCAGCACCCCCAGCAGCAGCCGCGTCATCGAAGGCGCGGCCTTTTCGATTTCGTCGAACAGCACCAAAGATAGAGCGCACTTTTCGCTGGTCACCGCATTCAGTTTCTGCTGCGTCAGCATCGGCTGCGTTTCGCGGTGTCCCAGGTATCCCGGCGGCGCGCCAATCAGTTTCGCCACCTCGTGTTCCATCTGGAACTCCCCGCAATCCACCTTGAGCACGTTCTTCTCGCTGCCATGAAGCACATCCGCCAGCGCTTCGATGGTTTTTGTCTTCCCCGTGCCGGTAGGCCCCAGCAGCAGGAATACTCCCACCGGACGGCCCTCCGGCGCCAGACCCGCCTGGAACATTTGAATGTAAGGGACAATCACTCGCGTGGCCGCCGGCTGCCCGACAACTTTCCTTGACAGGACCACTGACAGGTCTTCCACCGGGCCGTCGGCTTGCTTACGCGGCCGTATCTGCGGGCTCTTGGGCTTTTCCACGTTATTCTCCGCCTTGAGTATAGCGGTGGCGAGTTTCCTAACCCGCGGGCGCGGACGCTCTCCAGGACGCTCAGGCTCTTTCATAAAAACCCTCTTTGCCCATATAAATCAGCAATTTACCAGGGAACACACGGTTAAGCAAATTATTTCTAATGTTGCTGTGACTGACCTCACACCTGTCTTGTAACACGAGGCGCGAACGGCGTGTGGGTCGGTTCGTACCTAGACGGTACGGGAGGTGGATTTCTTGGATGGGAAGGCACGGATCGAACTGCTATCTGTGCCGGAAAGTAATACGGCCCTTGGTCAAATCGTATGGGGACAATTCCAAGGTGACCTTGTCGCCTGCCAGAACCCGGATGCGGTTGCGCCGTAAACGGCCCGCCAGGTGCGCCAGAACTACGCGCTCGTGTTCCAGTTGTACGCTGAAAAGTCCGCTCGGGAACTTCTCCAGCACCGTACCGGTTACTTCTATGCTGTCCTCTTTGCTCATATACCTCCGAAAGTGAGATGGGCGGGCCGGAGCAGCGTACCGCCAGTACGCGCCCCGGCCCGCGGCCGCCAGCTAAGCCGCGGTGACGTTGGTGGCCTGCAGACCCTTGGGGCCCTTCGTCACTTCGAACTCCACCTGGGAGCCTTCATCCAAGGAGCGATATCCCTGCGTTTGGATCGCCGAGAAGTGAACGAAGACGTCCTCTCCGTTCTCCCGCTGGATAAAGCCGTAGCCCTTGGCTGCGTTAAACCACTTCACCGTTCCTTTTTCTTTCATCTGCCTATATTCCTTCTTGACTTTAGTACTGATCTGCACCGAACCCCCGCTGCCACAAAGTCGCGCCCGACAACAAAAAAGGGGCTGCGGAATGGACTCGCGCAACCCCTCTTAACTCTGTACGAAGCGGAAAACAAGAGTCAAATGCCTTACCATTATACAACAGGAGCCAGTTGCGCCAGCCGGCCACATTGTGACGACATTCGAGTTTTACCGTTTCCGCTTCCATTTCCGCGCCCTCGATCCGGTCTGTTTCCCCCGGGGCAAGAGCGCCAACGTGGTGCGCGGCGCTTTTGGCACCGTCCTCCGCGACGCCGTGCCCCCGGACGTCTACGCCCGCCTCTTCGAGCCCGGATCTTCCCTCGGCGCCGCCCCGAGCGGCCTCGCCGATTGGCCCCGCCCCTTCGTCCTCCGCGTCGCTCACCTGGACGGTCTCACCGTGCCGCCCGGCGATAGCTTCTACCTCGACGCCCATGTCTTCGACCTGCACCAGCCTACCCTGGTCCACTTCCGGGCCGCGCTCAGCCGCCTTGCCGAGAAGGGTCTCGGCCCCGGACGCGGGCGCGCCGAACTGGAACAAACCGAACAGCTCGATGTCACTGGCGTCGGCCAGGCCGTCTGGGAAACCGCCGCCGCCCCGATCGTCGCCTGCCTCGACCCGGAACCGTACCCCGTCGCGAGCGTGACCGTCCGCTTCCAGACCCCCACCGAGCTCAAATCGGCCGGCGGCCTGGCCGAGCGCCCCGAGTTTCCCATCGTCTTCGCGCGCCTTCGCGACCGCATCAGCACCCTGCGCGCGCTCTATGGCGCCGGCGCCTTGGACATCGATTTCAAGGGCCTGGGCGAACGCGCTGCGCGCATCCAATTGCGCCGCGGCGATCTCGCCTGGGAGCAGGTTAAACGCAAGAGCGGCCGCACCGGCCAGGTCCACCCCATCGGCGGCTTCACCGGCGAGGCGGAATACGCGGGCGATCTCGGCGAGTTCCTCCCCTGGCTCCGCGCCGCCCGCTGGGTGGGCGTCGGCCGCCAGACCGTCTGGGGAAAAGGCGACGTCCGCGTGTTGTAAGGAGCGGGACGGTGTGGCCCGCCGCTTCAGTTGCGCGGGAGCCCCTGCGCGGACGAAAGAAGCGTCAGTTTGAGCGCGGACAACCGCTCGAACCCGGTGTCAAGCGTGACCAGCGAGTACGAGTGTGCTTCGGCAAAAGCGGCCAGGTAGGCATCCGTCCAGGAACTCGGCCCAACGCCAGCCTGGGTCATGAGTTGGCGCCAAGCGGACTCGATACGGTCCGGCTCAGTTGCGAAGACCAGCCTCCGATCGGCGCTACTCGGATAATGCTGAGAGGCGACCGTCCGCCAAACGCCGTTCACGTCGCCCGGCCTATACTGTTGGTATGACGTTCAGAGTGGTTCTGGAACATGATCCCGAGACCGATGACTACTCGGCGGTGTGTCCCGAACTCCCCGGTTGCGCGTCAGCCGGGGAAACCGAGGAGGAAGCCCGCGCAAATATCCGGGAAGCCATTGAACTGTATCTGGCGCCCGGCGATCTCGAACTGCCCGAGAACGCGAAGCTGGTCGAGGTGACGGTTGGGTGATCGCGGCACGCCGCGCCTCAATTCAGATCAGGTGATCGGTATCCTGCGGCGTCACGGCTTTCAGTGGGTTGGGCAGTCAGGGAGCCATCAGAAATGGCGGAATTCTGCCACCGCGAAGCAGGTCATCGTGGCCTATCATCGCGGTCGTGTTCTCCCGCTTGGCACCATGAGGGCGATCATCGAAGGCAGTGGCATTGCGCTCACCGAATGGTCAAGATGAGCCGTCGCCGTACCGCCCGGGTATTCCTCCCGGATAAACGCCATTCCCTGAAACAAACCGCGTGAAGCCATCACGCATTTACCGAAGATCTCGCCCCTTGGTGGTTCTGATCGGATCGCACCCCATCCGGAAGTTGCGCCGATACCCCGGCCGGGCGAGTGTCGCTCCCATTCGGCAAACGGAAGACGCCCGCGCAGTCGAGGCCGCCTCCTCACCCCGTCCGCGTGAACACCAGCGCCACCGCCGCCACCGTCAATAGCGCAATCACCACCAGGATCGCCCGCCGCCGCGCCGGCGTCAGCCACTCCATCGCCGTCGCCGCCGCTTCCGTCTCCATCAGCGCCTGCATCCATCGCCGCTGTGCCGGACCCGGCACGTGCCGCATCGCCCTGGCGATCTGTTGACGCCCGCGGCGGTCCGCGATCAGGATCGTCGCCGAATTCGCCCCGTTGGTCGATTTTAAAAGCCGCGTCCGCAACCCGGCCGGCACCTCATCCACCGAACGGTACACCTGGTCCGTTCCGCTGGCCGAAATCAGCACCGTCGAGGTCTGAAACATCCCCGCCGCTTTCTCGTTGACATCGCCGCAGTGCGGGCATTTCGTCTCGAATTCTTCGATCTTCTTGTGGCAGCGGCGGCACGTCATTGGGCGGCAACCCTGGGGGCCTTGGGCTTCTCTTTCGCGGTCCCCGACTCTTCCCCTACATTATCCAGCACAATCTGGATAAATCCCAGCGCCGCCTTCGACAGCGCTTTGTCCTTGCGGTAAATCAGTCCCAAACGCCGCACCATCGGTTCCGGCGCCAGCGAAATCGCCCGCAGTTTGCCTGCCGCAATCTCTTCGCGGCAATTCGATGCCGCCACGAAGCTCACACCCAATCCCGCGATCACGAAGTGCTTCATCATCTCCGTGGAATCCAGCTCCATCGAGATGCGTATGTCTTCTTCCACCACTTCCAGCCACTCGTTCAGGCGCGTGCGCGTCTTGCCGTACTTGGGCAGCACCAGGTAGTACTCCGTAACTTCCTGCGCCGTCACCGACGCGCGCCCGGCCAGCGGATGCCCCGCCGGCACGATCAGGCGGATCTCGTCACGGTAGATGTTCACCACCTGCAAGCGCTTCTCTTCCACCGGCAGTTGCACCAGCCCGAAATCGGCCGAATTCTCCATCACCGCTTCCACCACGCGCGAACCGTAGCTGCGCAGCACCTGCAATTGCACCGACTGGAACTGCTCCCGATACTCCGAAAACACCTTGGGGAGCACGTAAATGCAAGTGGCCTCATTGCCGGCGATCACCAGTTCGCCCCGCGGGTTGGTCTCCAGTTCGGCGATCGCGTCCTGGGCGCGGCGGCGGAGGTCCAGCATCTGCTCCGCGTACTCGGCGAAGATCTTTCCCGCCGTGGTCAGCGAAATCCGGCTGCCAAACCGTTCGAACAGGTCCGCGCGCAGCTCCTGCTCCAGTTGCCGCACCTGCGCGCTGATCGCCGGTTGCGTCCGGTAGCACGTCTGCGCCGCTTTCGAGAAGCTCTTCAGCCGGACGATTTCCAGAAACGTGTGGAGCTGATCAAAGTCCATAATTTACCGGAGCTCTTGGCGCCCCCGTCTTCCCGGTTCCGACCCCAAGAGGCACTGCCGCCCTGCCGGGAGGTCAGTCAAACTTCCAATCGGTGGCATAGAAAACTTCGATTTCCCATGCGCCGCCCGGTTTGGTAAGTATTATAACAAGGGGTCCGGGTGGTGCGGCTTGGATAATGGGATTGGCGAAAGCGCAACCGTCTCGTGGTCATAGACGCTGCTCCCCGCACCATTCCCCGGCTCCGGACTGCTAACATTGACCCTGTGCGCTCTTTGTTGCTGTTGCTTCTGGCTTGGTGTCTCTATGCGCAAACCGGCGAAAATGTTCTCCTGGTAGTCAATCGGAACGTCCCCGTTTCCCGCCAAATCGCCGACTACTACCGCCCCCGCCGCTCCGTCCCGCCGAAGAACGTCTGCACCATCGAGACCACCGGCGACGAAGAGATCCAGTGGGGGGTCTACGAACAGCAGATCGAACGCCCCATCGGCGATTGCCTCAAACGCTCCGGCCTCGTCGAAAAAGTCCTCTACATCGTCACCACCATGGGAGTTCCCCTCAAGGTGGATGGCCCCGGCGCCCGCGACCTCGCCGAGCGCGCCAGCGTCGATAGCGAACTGGCCCTGCTCTACGCCAAGCTCCACGGCCAGCGCTACCCGCGCATGGGAGGCGTCCCCAACCCCTTCTTCATGCGCCGCGATTCCCCCTTCCTCCATCCCGCTTATCCCATCTATCTTGTCACCCGCCTCGCCGCCTACGATCTGGCCGACGTCCAGGCCATGATCGATCACTCGCTCGGCGCCCGCAATCGCGGCAAATTCGTCATCGACCTGCAATCCGAAAAAGACGAGCCCGGCAACGACTGGCTGCGCACCGCCGCCATGCTCCTGCCCGGCCGCCGCGTGGTCCTCGACGAAACCACCCGCCCGCTCTATAATCAGAGCGCCGTCATTGGCTACGCCAGTTGGGGCTCCAACGACGATCACCGCACCCAGCGCCTGCTCCACTTCCAGTGGCTGCCCGGAGCCATCGCCGCCGAATTCGTCTCCACCAGCGCGCGCACCTTCCAGCGTCCCCCGGACTCCTGGGTGCCCACCACCGACTGGGCGGACAAGTCCCGCTACTTCGCCGGAACCCCGCAAGGGCTTGTCGCCGACCTCATCCACGAGGGCGTTACCGGAGCCTCCGGCAACACCTACGAACCCTACCTCAGCTACTGTGTCCGGCCCGACTACCTCCTCCCCGCCTACCAGCAGGGCCGCAACCTCGCCGAGTCCTACTACCTCGCCCTGCCCTGGCTGAGCTGGCAAAGCGTCATCCTGGGCGACCCCCTCTGCGCGCTGAAGCCATAGCGCGCGCAGGTGCATACGTGACCGATGGGCGGCGCTTATCCCGGTGAAAATGTGTTCTCTGCGCTTATTTCTGCGTCTCTGCGGTGAATCTCATGCTCCACAAAATCAGGTATGCTGGAGTCCGAATATGTCACTCCTGCGTCTCCTTTCCGCGCTCCTCTGCCTGAGCGCCTTCCCCGCGGTCTCCGCTGAACTCGACCTCATTCAAAATGCCTCCGCCCGCCAAGGTGTCAACCTCAACGGACTGTGGCGCGCCATCGTCGATCCGTACGAATCCGGCTATTACGACTATCGCTACAAACCGCAGGCCGATGGCGGTTTCGGCGCCAACCAGAAACCGAAATCTCCCAGCGACCTGATCGAATACGATTTCGATACTGCCGACCGCCTTCAGGTCCCCGGCGATTGGAACACGCAGCGCCCCGACCTCATGCTCTACGAAGGCACCGTCTGGTACAAACGCGATTTCGATTTCGCCGTGCAACCCGGACACCGCATTTTCGCCTGGTTCGGCGCCGCCAACTATCGCGCCATGGTCTTCCTCAACGGCGTCAAGCTTGGCGAGCACGCCGGCGGCTTCACGCCCTTCCAGTTCGAAATTACCGGCAAGGTGCGCGAGAAGGGCAACGTCCTCATCGTCAAAGTGGACGACCAGCGCAGGCAGGAATTCATCCCCACCGTCATGACCGATTGGTGGAACTACGGCGGGCTCACCCGCGCCGTGCGCATCCTCGACGTGCCCGCCACCTTCGTGCAGGATTACAGCATCCAGTTGCAGAAGGGCTCGCAGAGCCGCGTCGCCGGATGGGTCCGCCTCAATGGCGCGGACCCCACCCAGAAGGTCACCGTCCGCATCCCCGAAGCCGGCATCGCGCAGACGTTCACGCCCGATGCCAGCGGTTTCGCCCGCGTGGCCTTCGACGCGCGCCTCGATCTCTGGTCGCCGGAGCGCCCCAAACTCTACGACGTCACCGTGGAAGCCGGCGCCGACCGCGTCACCGACCGCATCGGCTTCCGTACCATCGAGGCCCGCGGCCGCGACCTCCTGCTCAACGGCAAGCCCGTGTTCCTGCGAGGCGCCTCCATCCACGCCGAAGCACCCTTCCGCGCCGGCCGCATCTACAACGAGGCCGACGCGCGTGTCCTGTTTCAGTGGGCCAAGGAAACCGACTGCAACTTCGTCCGCCTGCCCCACTATCCGCACGATGAAGTCATGACGCGCCTGGCCGACGAGTTGGGCCTGCTCGTCTGGTCGGAGATCCCGGTCTATTGGACCATCTCCTGGGAGAACCCGGAGACGCTGCGCAGCGCCGAACAGCAACTCGCCGAAATGATCTCGCGCGACAAGAACCGCGCGTCCATCATCCTCTGGAGCGTGGCCAACGAAACCCCGCGCGGCGATGCGCGCCTGAAGTTCATCACCGCCCTGGTGGAACGCGCTCGCTCGCTCGATTCCACCCGCCTCATCACCGCCGCGCTCGAAACCCACTACGCCGACCCGCGCACCATCGTCGTCGAAGATCCGCTCGGCCAGTCGCTCGACGTGGTCTCCTGCAATGAATACATCGGCTGGTACGACGGACTCCCGGACAAGATCGATACCATCGCCTGGCAGACGCCGTATGAGAAGCCGTTCATCATCAGCGAATTCGGCGCCGACGCGCAGGCCGGCCGCCACGGTAGCGATCTGACGCGGTTCACCGAGGAGTATCAGGCCAACGTCTACCGCCGGCAGGTGGCCATGTTCCGGAGGATTCCGTTCCTCAATGGCACCATAGCCTGGGTGCTGGTGGATTTCCGCTCGCCGCGCCGCCCTCTGGCGGGCATTCTGGACTACTACAATCGCAAGGGGCTGTTTTCCGATCGCGGAGAGCGCAAGCCCGGGTTCTACATCCTGCGCGACTACTATAGGTCTATGGAGCCTAAGTGAGCTCGGAGTTTCTGATTGCCGGCCTCGTGTGGTACGTGGTGTTCCTGCTTTCCACTACGTGCCACGAGGCCTCCCACGCGTGGGCGGCGCGGCTGGGCGGCGACCTCACCGCTTTCCATGGCGGGCAGGTCTCGCTCGACCCCATTCCCCACATCCGCCGCGAACCCTTCGGCATGGTGATCTTCCCGCTGCTGACCTATGCCACGGGCGGTTGGATGATGGGCTGGGCCAGCGCGCCGTACGACCCCCGCTGGTCGGAACGCTTTCCGCGGCGCGCGGCCTGGATGTCGCTGGCCGGTCCCGGAGCGAATTTCTCCCTCGTCATCCTCGCCGGCATGGCGATCCACATCGGCATCTGGACGGGCTTCTTCCGCTACCCGGAATCGGTCGGCTTCATGCACGTGGTGGAACCCGCGGCCGCCGGTGTCGCCACCGGAGCGGCCACGTTCGTGAGCCTGCTGTTCTCGCTCAACCTGCTGCTGGGCACGTTCAATCTATTCCCCGTGCCGCCGCTCGATGGCTTCGGCGCCCTCGGGTTGTTGGTTCCCGAGGATCTGGCGCGCCGCATCCAGCATTTCGGCCGCTCGCTGGGCGTCCTCAGCATGATCGGCCTGCTGCTGGTGTGGCAGGTGTTCGGAGGAATGTTTCAGCCCGTCTTCGCCTTCGCCCTGCGCGTCCTCTACCCTGGCCAGGAATACGGCGCTTGAGGTGGCATAAGGCTCTGCCTTGTGCATCCGCTTCGAAGCTCGGACTCTTCTTCTCAGATTTCCCATCGCATTCCACCATGGTCCATCCGCCGCATTGGGCTTGGCGTCCCCTATTCGTAGCGGTACACGGCCACGCGCAGAATCGTGTTGGGCCGCAGGGTGAGAATCTCGCCCTGCCCGATGTCGTCACCGCCGAGTTGCCGCAGCACCGTCCATTTGCCCTCCACGAATTTCCCTTCCTGCACAATCCCCAGTCCTACCATGGCCGGGCCGGGCGTGTTCGGCGTGAAGGAGATGCGCAGGCCGCCGCCGCCCATGTAGAACTCGTCGGGGCCCGATGCCACCAGGAGCGCCGCCGCCTCCATGGGCGCCGCGGCACCGGCGGGTCCCGGGGGCGCGGCCGCGGCTACGGCAGGCGCGCCCCGCTGCGCCGCCGGGGCCGGATCCGGTGCGATCGGCACACGCCCTCTGCCGGTGTAGCGGAAATTTAGCGTGTAGTTGCCCAGGCGGACCTGTGGCGGCGCCTCGCCCTGCCTCAGCAGCACGGCCGTCATCGTGTCTTTGCCCTGGTGCGCCGCGATCAACGGAGCCATCTGCGCAATCAAGCGGTAAGCCGCCGCCAGTTCCGTATCCGCGCCCACCATTCGCTCAATGCCGAAGGGCGAGAAGCCGATGGCGCCATACTTGCCAAACGCCACCAGCGCATTGGCCCCGCTGGCGCGCGTCTCCGGAATGAATAGCGGATTCCCATTGCGCGTGTACCGCTGGCAGACCTCCTCGAAGTACTCCAGATAGAGATCCGGCGCGAGCATGTCGATGGCCGGCGCGCCGGCACGCCACACGTCGTTCACCTGCGGCAGCGGACCGCCGCTCGGATACGTCCCCGGCCACGCCATGTTGGGCTGCTGCAGCCACCCGTTCACGTACATCGGTATGTTGTACTCCGCCTTGCCCTCTTCCACAACCTTGTTGACAAACTTCGCGTAGTGCCACGCCATGAAGATCTCGTCCACCGGCCAGTGGAGCTTGCGCCACCCGCCGGCGTGCTCCTCCGCGCTCATCGGCGGGCTGGTAGTCTGGATCGGCATATCGACGCTCGCGGGTTTGCCGGCGCCGAAAACTTCTTCCCACGTGCCAGCGGTCTTGGATCCATTGGCGGCCCAAACCTCGCGCAGTTCCGGGGCGACGGTGTCCTTGTGCTTCTCCAGGTAGGCCATCAGCTCCCGCGGTACCTGCCCGGCGAAGGCGCTGTTAGCCGCCTCGCCGCGGTCGCGCGAGTCGCGCAGCACGCCCACTTCGTTCTCCACCTGCACCATGAGCAGCGTGTGCTCGCGCCCATCCACTTCCTTGATGTGCCGCATCAGCGCGCGATAGGCGCGCGCATCGGCATCGCGCGTGGCGGGTGCGAACGCGCTCAGCAGCTCCAGCGTTCCGCCTCCCTTGATGCGTATGCGCGGGAACCGCTTGTAGTCTTTTTTCACCCAGTAGGGAGCGTAGCTGGAGAGGCCGTTTTTCCAACTCCCGAACCACAGAAATACCAGCTTCAGATGGTTGCGCCGCGCCTCCTGTAAGAGGCCATCGACCAGCGCAAACTCGTACTTGCCTTCTTCCGGCTCGATCTGCGCCCACGAGACGGCTGCCAATACCGAATTGAGGCCGCCCGCCACCAGGCGCGGCCAGACCGGCTGCATGTTCTCCAGGCTGCTGGCGGTGTTGTTGCCCAGTTCTCCGCTGAGCGCCAGGAACGGCCGGCCATCCACCATCAACTGCGTCGCGGTTCCTTGTTTGCGGAGATAGGGAGCGGCGGAAGCGGTCTGGCCGTAGCTCCGGACCGCCAGGCAGGCGAGTGTAAAACAAATCACCAGATTCTTTCGCATCATGTGTCCTCAGCGCGTCACCGCGACCGTCTTTTCCAACTTCACATCCGCCGAGGATGACCCAAGCATAATGCCGGCCTTCCCCGGTTCCACCACGAAACCGTGCGCGGCGGCATCCCAATACGCCAGTTCGCTGCCTTTGAGCGCCATGCGCACCGTCTTGGTTTCGCCCGGCCCCAGCGTGATGCGCTCGAAGCCGCGCAATTCCTTGATGGGCCGCTCCACCGCGGACTCCAGGTGCTTGACGTACATCTGCACCACCTCGTCGCCGGCGCGTTTCCCCGTGTTCCTGACGTCTACACTCACCGTAATCTCTCCCGTGCTCTGCAGGGATTCGGCCGACGTGCGCAGGTTGGCATACTCGAACGTGGTGTAGCTCAGGCCGAATCCGAAGGGATACAGCGGCTGCCCCTTGAAATACATGTAGGTGCGGCCCTTGCGGATGTCGTAGTCCATCATGGGCGGCAGATCGTTCAACGAGTTGACCCATGTGGCCGCCAACCGCCCGGCCGGATTGTAGTCGCCAAACAGGACATCGGCCAGCGCGTTGCCCTCCTCCTGGCTGTTGTGCGCCAGGTGCAGAATCGCCGGAACATTCTCCTGCACCCACGTGATGGCATACGGGAAGCTGGAGATCAGCACCACGATGGTCTTGGCGTTCGCGGCTTTCACCCGGCGGATCAGGTTGAGCTGCGCCTGGTCCAGGTCGATGGCCTTCCGGTCGATGGCTTCCTTGCCCTCGCTGGGCGACGCGCACCGTCCGAACGGCGCGTTGCAGGTTGGATGATTGCCCACAAACACGATGGCCACGTCGCTCTCGGCCGCCAGATTGGCGGCGTTGCCATTGTTGTCGTCCGGCGCATAGCGCACGCGCACGCCCGGCCCCACCTTGTTGCGTATGCCCTCAAACGGCGTCACCGTATAGGGCGGCATCCCCGCGTACCAATCCACCAGCACGTTGTCGCCATACGGCCCGATCACCGCGATGGAGCGCAGCTTGCTCTTATCCAGAGGCAGAAGGTTATCGCCGTTCTTCAGCAGGACGATGGATTCCTGCGTGACCTTGCGAACCAGCGCCTTGTTCTTCTCGCCGTACCAGGGTTCCTCCGTTCCGGAGATCTTGCTGTACGGCACCATCTCGGGGGGGTCGAATTCGCCCAGCCGCATGCGCATCCGGATGTTGCCCCGTATGTTGCGTTCGATATCGGCTTCCGTCAGCAGCTTCTTTTCCAGGGCATCTCTCAATGGCGCCGCGTACTGATCGAGGAACACCGTAATGCCCGCCTTGACGCAGCCCACTACCGCGGCCGTCGGATCCGGATAGTAGTGAAACTGGCGTGTGAGGTTGGGCAGCGAGCCGGCATCGGTGCACACCATTCCATCGAACTTCCATTCCTTCTCCACAATCTCCCGGATGAACGGCGATACCGTGTCGGGAATCTTATTGACGGCGTTGTACGACGCCATGAAGGACTGCGCATTCCCCTCCTGTATGCCCATACGGAACGGCACCAGGTAGTATTCGCGCAGGTTCCTCTCGTCGAAGTCGGACGACGAACTGGTCCGGCCATCTTCGTTGCTGTTGGCCAGAAAGTGCTTCATGGTCGAGGCCGATAGCAGGTACTTGGGGTCGTCGCCTTGCAGCCCCTTGATAAAACCCACCGACATTTTCCCGACGAAGTACGGGTCTTCTCCGTACACCTCCTCGGTGCGGCCCCAACGCGGGTCCCTGGCCAGATCCACGTTGGGCGCGCGGATGGCCAGGCCCACGCGGGCGCCGTTGTACTTCTTGTAATAGACCCGCGCCTCATACCCTTCGACGGCCCCGGCCTGGCGAAGAATTTCCGGATCCCACGTTTCGCCCAGGCCCACCGACTGCGGGAACGTGGTGGCCGTCACCGAGCCGCCGCGCACCCAGCCCAGGCCGTGCAGCCCTTCGGTCCAGTTGGTGAAGGCCGCGATTCCCAATCGTGGGATTGCCGGCTGCACTTGCCCCAGCATCCCGATTTTTTCGTCCAGTGTCAGGCGGGAGACCAGATCGTCCACGCGCTGCTCCAGCGGCGCCTTGGGATCGCGGTATGGCTCGGCGGCCACCAGCGCCCACGCCATCCCGGCCAGGATCAAAAGAGTAGATACGATTCGGTGCATTGAGGACCTCATCATATGGCGCGGCGCGAAAAAGAGCAATCGGTCTGAATGCCTTCACCGCAACTCCGGCTTGTGCCGCTGCCATAAGCCTCTACCTGGCGGCCCTGTTGCTATTGTGACCCCCGCGGAACGCCGAAACCGGGGACACGAGAAACCGGGAGAAACCGGAGAAACCGGGGAGAAACCGGGGACAGACGGAACGTTTCCCGATTCCTCCTGTGAACCGCCGTTCGCGTCGCCAGCAAAACAGGTACTTGCCAATATGTGCCATTTTTGGCACAATAGAGATTGATTGACCGTTCCAAGAAGCTCCCGGCGTTCTTCTATGAATCCGCCCTCGGCAACCGGCCCGTGCGGGAGTGGGTCCTGGGGCTATCCTTGGAGGATCGCAAACTAGTCGGCCGGGACATTCAGAAGGTCGAATTCGGTTGGCCGCTCGGCATGCCCTATTGTCGCAGTCTCGGCAACGGCCTGTGGGAGGTTCGGAGCGACCTGACTGATGGAAAGATCGGGCGGATTATTTTCTGCGTGGCGCGGGAACGCATGGTGTTGCTGCACAGCTTCGTCAAGAAAACGCGGAAGACCCCAGCCCAGGATTTGAGACTGGCACTTAAGCGCATGAAGGAGGTGCTCTGAGATGACGCGTCAGAGGAAGGGTAAGGTTGGTTCGTCTTTTGATGGCTTTCTGGCCGAACAGGGCATTCTGGAAGAGTGCGAGGAACAAGCCGTCAAACAGATCCTCGCCGATCAGATCAAAGCCGCCATGGAGAAGGATCGCCTCACCAAGGCGGCAATGGCCATCCGCATGCAAACCAGCCGCAGAGCACTCGACCGTCTGCTCGATCCAACCAATACCAGTGTCACGTTGCACACTCTTCAACGCGCTGCGGTGGCTATCGGCCGCCAACTCCGGCTGGAACTTATCTGAAGCGGCGGATACCAGTTCATCTTGATCACCCTGGAAGGCGGATGCGTCGCGGATCGTATGCACCCCCTGACACGGCGATCACGGCGCTTGGGCAGGCAAAGTGGGTTCGAGGTGTCCCGTTCGCGGGTGGCTTGCCGCCGGCCGATGCGGCTTCGGCCAACAGTTCCCCTACTTCGATGTCGCGCGCCGCGGTGCCAGGCGAGAGTTACCGCTGATCTCCGCCAGGAGATACAGTAAGGGCTCTCGTTTGTGCGCGGACAGGCTGGATCATGAAACTTCCGTCAACCCGCGAAAGGAACGTTGTGATCGACACCCGCCATCTTTCTCTCATCCTCTGCGCCGCCCTGGCGCTCATCTGGTGCCCTCGCTTGCAGGCTCAAGTGGACCGGCCGCCCGGCCTTCTCAACGACCTCGTCGATGTCAGCGCCGACTTCCACGAATACCGCAACACCTTCTTCCTGGCCGATAAGCTGACCAGCTTCGACCCGGCCACCGGCGCCGGCGCCGTCACCTGGGCACGCAATCAACTGTCCCCCCGAATTGCCTTCAGCAATATGGAAAATGTGCTGCGGCCGTTCGACGGCGTCACCTTCCCCGAGGGCGAATACGCCATCAACCCCGCCCTGCCCTTTTCCATCCAGTTCGTCTCTCCCCGCACCGTCCGCATCCGTTTGCAAACCGGACCGCAAGTGCGTCCCGAGGAACCCTCGCCCATGCTGGTGGCCGAGCCGCCGCGGGACAACTCCTGGAAGCTCTCCCGCATCGCCGGCGGCTACCGCTACACCAGCGCCTACGGCTCCGTCACCATCCTGGAAAACCCCTGGCACATCGAATTCCGCGATGCCCGCGGCCGCCTTCTCACCAAAACCAACCACGCCGCGGATAACGCATCGCAGCTCGAACCCGTCCTGCCCTTCTCCTTCATCCGCCGCACTTCCGATTATTCCCGCAGCATCGCCGCCGTCTTCTCGCTCGCGCCCGGCGAAAAGCTCTTCGGCTGCGGCGAAAGCTTCACCCGCCTCGACAAGCGCGGCCAAAAGGTCGTCCTCTGGGCCAACGACGCCAACGGCGTCGAGACCGGCCGCATGTACAAGCCGATTCCCTTTTTCATGAGCAACCGCGGCTACGGCATGTTCGTGCACACCTCGGCGCCGGCCACGTTCGATTTCGGCGCGTCTTACGGCAACACAAACGCCCTGCTGCTCGGCGACGACGCGCTCGACCTGTTCGTCTTCCTGGGCGAGCCCAAAGACATCCTCGGCGAGTACACCGCGCTCACCGGCAAAGCGTCCATGCCGCCGCTGTGGAGCTTCGGCCTGTGGATGAGCCGCATCACCTACTTCTCCGAGGATGAAACGCGCGCCGTGGCCGCCAAACTCCGGCAGAATCGTATCCCAAGCGACGTCATCCACCTCGACACCGGATGGTTCGAGAACGACTGGCGCTGCGACTACAAGTTCTCCACCACCCGCTTCAAAGACCCGGCGAAGATGATCGCCGATCTCAAGCGCGACGGCTTCCACATCTCCCTCTGGCAGCTTCCCTACTTCGTCCCCAAGAACTCGCTCTTCCCCGAAATCCTCGCCAAGGGCCTCGCTGTCCGCGACGGCAAAGGCAACCTGCCCTTCGAGGACGCGGTGCTGGATTTCACCAACCCCGCCACCGTGCAGTGGTACCAGGCGAAGATCGCGGGCCTTCTGAAGATGGGCGTGGGCGCCATCAAAGTCGATTTCGGCGAAGCCGCGCCGCTCACCGGCATCTACTCGAACGGCCGCAGCGGGTTCTACGAACACAATCTCTATCCGCTGCGCTACAACAAAGCCGTGGCCGATATCACCCGCCAGGTCACCGGCGAGAATATCATGTGGGCGCGCAGCGCCTGGGCCGGCAGCCAGCGCTATCCGCTGCACTGGGGCGGCGACGCAGGCAACACCGATACCGGCATGGCGGCCGAGTTGCGCGGCGGCCTCTCCTTCG
>Ga0182030_10008420_pt1 | contig 21347 bp, 20 predicted proteins | sample 812S3MmetaG_FD_121299 | JGI IMG/M metagenome (GOLD analysis project Ga0182030, IMG submission 121299) | Permafrost microbial communities from Stordalen Mire, Sweden - 812S3M metaG (Illumina Assembly) | ecosystem: Environmental > Terrestrial > Soil > Wetlands > Permafrost | place: Sweden...
GCTCCGCGAAGCGGTCGAGTTCTTCCTGCGGCATAACCGGGCCGATGTGCCCCGGCTGACGCTGGCTGAAATCGCGGAGCAATTCGCAAAGTCACGCGAGCAATCGGGCCTCTCGGCTCATTATGTGAGCCAGTGCCGCAAGACGGTGAATGATCTTGCGAAGGCGTTTCCGGGCAAGACGCTCCCTGATCTGAGAACGGCGGAATTGGATGCATGGCTGGGCGGTCTCACGTTTGGAGCCAAGACCAAGAACGGGATGCGGATCATTCTCGTGGCCTGCGGCAATTGGGCTGAGGGTCGGGGTTATCTGATCAAGGGCGGAAGTCCTTTCCCTGCCATGGTGCGGTACAAGGAGACGAAATCCGCTGTCTCCATCTTCACGCCGGAAAATATCGAGTCCTTGCTGACTAAGGCCGATAAGACCCTGCGGCCTTTCCTCGCTCTGGGTGCGTTCGCTGGCCTTCGGACGGCCGAATTACAGCGACTCGATTGGAAGGAAATCGATCTGGATCGCGGCTTCATCACCGTCGATGCCAACAAAGCCAAGACTCGGCAACGCCGGTTGGTTCCGATCTCGGAAAATCTCAAGCTCTGGCTCACGCCGTGCAAACAAGCCTCGGGGCCGGTTTGTCTGCATCAACGCCCGCAAATTGCGGCGGCACGGCTCTGCGAGGGCTTCGTATGGCAGGAGAATGGCCTGCGCCATTCGTTCATCTCGTACCGGCTGGCCGTTCTGCATGACACGGCGCGGGTGGCGCTAGAAGCCGGCAACTCGCCGGAAGTAATCTTCGGCCATTACCGGGAACTAGTCACCCCGGAAGCGGCTCAAGCATGGTTCGACGTGACGCCCGCATAGGACTTCACGTTCAGTCTTCAAATTCAACAAACAAACTAAACAACAGAAAGAACACTTAATTTATGACTTCACCTCAACCCGCCCGTGACCTGGGCCACCTGATTCTCACCTTGCTCGGCCAGCGCGTCCTGCTTGATTCCGATCTGGCGGCAATCTATGGGGTTTCCACCGGCAACCTCAACAAGGCTGTTCGGCGCAACCTCGACCGTTTCCCGGAGGACTTCATGTTTAAATTGCACTCCGAGGAGGCGGAGGCTTTGAGATTCCAATCTGGAACCTCAAACAAAGGCCGTGGTGGTCGCCGCTATCTCCCCTATGCCTTCACTCAGGAAGGCGTCGCCATGCTCTCCAGCGTCCTAAGCGGTCCCAGCGCCGTTCAGGTCAACATCGCCATCATGCGTGCTTTTATCCGTCTTCGGCAGATGGTTCTTTCCGTCGAAGAGCTTTCTCGCAAGGTCGCGGACCTGGAACGGGGCTATAAGGAACATGGCCAGCAGTTCGATGTCGTCTTCAAAGCCATTCGCCAGTTAATGGCTCCGCCGCCAGAACCACCTCGTAAGAAGATTGGTTTTTGAGATCGTTAATTGCGATTTCAAGCACGAACCACAGAAACGCCTACACAACCCGACACGGACGCCGCCAGCGTGCAAGCAGCGACCAACGGGAGCCCTCATCCCCGCGTTTTGAACCCCGGCCCCTCTTCCTCTTGGGCCGGGGATCGAAACGCGGCACACCAACCGCAGAAAAAAGCAACCGACGTGACGCGCTTCTGGCTCGGCAGAAGCGGGGCGCGGCGGTTGCTTGGCCTCGCAATCCGCGGAAGAGCCGGAGAAAACATCCTACACCGAAGGGAAAGACATCCGTTGCTTGCGGAAAATTTGCTCACGGGCAAGGCGGCAAAGTCTTCCAACAAAAGAATAGGAAGGAGAAATCTAACGTCAGGGTAATAGCTAGGCCGCTCGGTTAGGCATATTTCTCATTCTTCTTTTCAGGAAGGTTTCGAATCGTACCCCAATACTCCCCACGAATATCCTCATCAATCACCACAGGCACCCTTTCTCCGTAAAGTCGATCACTGCCGTCTTTCTTGGGACCAGAAATCCAATATTCTTCCCCTGTTTCAGTCTCAAAGTAATTCGCCTTGTAACCTCCCTTAAGCGACTGGAAGGCTTTATCTCGGTAATAGATCGTACTGCCAGTCTTGGAGAATGTGACCAGACCTATCCGAGCTTCGCCGCCAGCTAGTCCGCCTGACTTATTCTCAATGTACATGATCCGGGCATTTCCCTTTTTGCCCGCCTTTCGATCAGATTTCTCTGGCTGGGATGGCAAGAAAGCGTTATGGCGATGGGCAGCTTCGATCTCTGCCAGAGGTATTTTTTTGCGCGGCATATTTCGTCAGAGGCCAAAGTTGCGTCATTACCTTTCCAGATTCAAGATTAGCGTTCCTCGTTACCAAGATTCTCTTGTATTCCTCCCACGATCACAGCGACAGGATATGCAATTGTTGCAATAATCATGCGGAGTTTATCGATTATCGATTGGCTATGAAATTTGCATTGCTGTCGGTTTTGTTATTGGCGATTTTTGCGATGCCCTGCAAATACGCTTACGGAGAAGCAGCGCCGCTCGACTCAGGCTCCTTTGTTTCGCCGGACCATCGCTTCGCCTTCCAGCTTTCATCGGCGAAATACGGCTATCACGCCAAGATTGAGGATCTTAATTCTAAAAAGAGCAGCGATTCCGTGCTCGCCGTTCCTGAAACGGTGGAATCCGGTGGCGGAATGGTTCTCAACAGCGCTAACCGGGAATACAGCCAGCCTATCGACTTTCAAACTGCGATCTACCGGGTGGACTGGACGAGCGACTCCAAGACGTTCGCCGTGGTCTATCATGTCGCGGACGGCTCCACTGCGAGTCTTTTCCATTTTGACGGCAATGCCTGGCACCAAATCGATCCTGCGCCAACGCCCGTGTATCCGAAATGCCCTTACGTCGATTCCACCGAACAGTGGGGCAACTCTTCCCCGATCCATCTTCGTGGCCCCTCCTACACCGAGACGATCTTCGATGAGAAGGTCGCTTCGCACACGGTCTGGCTTTCCTACGGAGTGGAAACGGACGAATCGCATCGTCATTCTCACTTCTACATTTGCAACTTCGACTTCGACCCTGTTTCGAAGAAGCTCAGTCATATCCAACTACGGTTGGTCTCCGTTCCAGAATTTCTGCGCTTGCGGGCGAGGCGTGATTATAGCCGTTCGATGTATCCACGCCTTTGATGATCGGCTCTTGCGTTTTACCGTTGGCTCTAGGCGGCAATAAAGAATTGATTGAGCAACCGGCTGCAAGATGGTCAAGAGATCACCTGATCTTGGGCTTTTTCATCTCGATGTGATGGGAGAATTTTTGGAGGATTATTCCTGCGACCTGATCGCAAGAAACTACTTCGTGCTTTCCTCTCTCGGTCCAGTGAACGCCCCGATCTTCGAAGAGGCGAGGTTGAAAAGTTAACTCTTCCAAGGTCACGGCAGGCGTATTATTCCACTGCATTTCTTCTGTCAGAAAATAGATCGTGGCCGAAAAGTCCGCGTCTCGCGCCGAATTGATGACATTATTATTATAGTCGAGATAGAGGCCGATTCCGTAGGGTCCCCGCACGGACATTGTTTGAGGCATGCGTCCCGCGACGATGGAAAAACGTTGAGTTCCTGAGTCTTGATTCACGCTTTTCACGTCTGACTCCAGTTTCGCCACGATTTGACTGCCGGCCGCCTCAACGTCTTGAACGCCTTCGACGGAATTCAGTCTTTTTCGTTCATATTCGTTGGCGACTATAGAATTGGTCAGGGCGAGAAGGGCCTCCTTGCCGGGGTTGACCACTGCGACCTCACGCGTTCGTCCCGACGCTGAAATGGCTTGTTCGATCAAATCGACGACGGCGGAAATACCCTTGGCCCCATCAGCGGCCAGCCGTCCCGCTAAAATCGGAGATTGTGCCGTTACTTCAGCCAGGGTGATCTGATGCCAGACGGGAAGGATGAGCTTGTGGGTTGAAGTTTCCAACGACAAGAGACCATCGAGTTCGGCCTGAGTCCACTTTTTCGTGAAGAACGCCGGACTGAGCACGACGATGCCATAGTCGGCTTTGCGGAGCCCTTCATCAATTTTCGCCCGAAGGCTGTCGCCTATCCTTAGTTCGTACTCGTCATACCAAACATCAAATTTCTTGCGGAGCGCTTCGGCTAGAGGCCGAACGAAGGCGTCTTTATCCTCGCTCGCGTGGGAAATGAAAAGAGTCGGCATAGGTGTCGTCTGCTTTCGCGATGATAGCAGAATTTTCCGTTAAATGGGCTCCCTTTTTTCCCAAAGTCGTTGCGCGAAATTCCATGACTGGCGCGAAAGCCACTGGAGTAAGCCTATGGCCCCTACCAACACCGTCACGCCTTCCCACCAGGGCATATGAAACGACATTGCGGCCATGAGAATCCCTGCCAAAAAGCCAGTTGTGATCCAGTTGGCACGGGCCTCCTTGCCGAACTGCCTTCTGAATGCCTGATTTTCCTTATGGAGCAATCCCACTTCCACCGCGATTTCTTTGGCCGACTCCCGGTGTTGTTTCAAGTCATCAGCCACGGGAGGCAAATCTCGGGCGATTTGCTTCACCGTGGCAATGACTGGCTCCATTTCACGGGCCATTCTGGAAGCCTTTTCGCCCATGCGAAGGGTCTGATCAACGGTTTCGCGCAAAGCGGTGGAAGCGCGGCGGGTCTCATCTTTGAACTCAGCCACAACCCCATGATTACTTAATTCGACTCGCTCCCGGATACGCGCCTCCATTTCCCGGCCCTCGGCCAGCATCCTCCCAAACTCCGCTACGACCTTTAGCAATTCCTGCGGAGTCTTCGCAAATTGCTCAGCGCAGGAGTTCAACAGGACGGCGAAGACCACTGGCCCGCTCTTCGGATCGCCTTGGGCGGCTTCATAGTAGCATTGCGTGATCATATCTCGCTTTCGCCCTTGGGAATCGCCCAGCAAGTAGATCAGAACTTGATCACTCATGGATGTCGAGCGGGTTGAACTCGTCGATGGCGAGGCGAGTAAGGCTGTCTTTGACTCGAACTACCTTGTTCTGGATTAGAGCCGCGTCGGGTACGAGAATGCCGGCAGCATCCTCGCACTGAACGAATACCCGATTCAGGAAGTACTCAATTTCCTTTCGGCAAATGAACGGTATGGAAAGCGTCTTGGCCGCCTCGACATAGGGTAGATGCCGTTTATTTCCTGCACTGGCCGTTTTTATCTCCTCCAACGTGGTATTGGTGATGGTGGGCAGTTCGATCACCGGCACATGCTGGCGTTTGAACATCTCGGCCATTGCCGTCTCGTCAAATGCCTGGCTGCGGAACCGGGCCGGATTCTTCACGAGGACGTAATCGACCCGGTTGCCCAGAGCGCGGTAGGTCTTGGCCATGCTTGCCGTCGCTGTCGGGTCATCCGCCGCAAACATGAGGATGGTCATGCGTGTCTCGTGTTCGTCCAAGGCATCGAGGACACGAAGCGACTCCATGGCTCCGAGAAGGAAGTCGGTGGCTTGGGCCGGAAAATCGGCCACGGCCAGCGGTACGTCCGGGAGCGACATAATGAGTTTCAAAAACTCATCGGTGGAGCGGGTGGCATCGACAAACGCCGCCTCCGGGAATTTTTTGCTTAGGGTCAGGTGCTCGGCGTCGCAATCGACCATGGCGACGGGTATCCCGGCGAACCTCGCCCAGGCGATAATTCCTTCCTGCATGGTGGATTTGCCGATGCGTCCGCTGGATTGAAAACAGGTAACTAAACGATGATTGATTTTAAGGTGTGTCATTTTCTTTGGGGTTGGGGTTAAGAACGGTCCAGGGGGACCGCTTTCTAACCTTGATGGAGGTTGTCAACGGGTCGGAGGCGAACTCGCTCGCAGATGGCGGCGATTCGGTCAATTCTGGTAATTCGGATATGGCCGATTTGGATGTCGGATGGCGAACCGGCTCCGCTGCCGGAGCCATACCGAGTGGATACCGTCGCTTTAGTCGCCGTTTCATAAAGGCGTGGATGGCCTGCTTGGTCGTGGTGATTCCCTTCTCGGCCAATAACCGAGCGATGGCCTCCCACGTTTGCCGTTTACGCCTCGCCTCAAGGATGAAATCGAAGTGAGGCTCCAGTTTGCTTTGAAAAGGTTTGCCGCCGTTCATACCCATAGCTGGCAATGTCAACCGTTCGCACAAATCTACGGTTGTCTCCAGATGTCAACGCTTCGTGCCAGTGTCAACCTATGCGAGTATTGATGAGCGGAGATAAGCGATGACGGAATTGGCTCCCAAATCGACCTCAAGCAACGCTTAGGGACATGTGTGGATACTACTACTTCGATCTGCTTATGCTCCTGTTCAACATGCCACTATTGAGCCGTTTTTAGGCTGAGTTTGAGTTGGATGATAAGATTACAACTTGGATATTATAGAGGTAAGGAGATGCCGTATTTATGACTCTATAAGTATGGATAGGTAAAGAGAATGGTTGGCTTAAAAAAGCGCCTTTTTATGAGGTAAAGTAGGCCATGGTTTCCAAGGCAGTATGCACTTCGGCTCAAGGCGCGATTGATTATTTCAAGAATCATCTCAACGCGGCCGATTACTTCGTCACCAGTGAAAAAATGGATCGAGGTGAGTTCATCGGCAAAGTAGCGGAACGGTTAAACCTCTCGGAACAAGCCATCACGCGGGATGAGTTTGTCGCTTTCGTGAACTGCGACATGAAAGCATTGGGAGCGGAGTCATCAAGGCCCAGAGTATCCGAAATCAAGTATATCGAATTCACCTACAGCCCTCCCAAAGCGGTCAGTGTAGTCGCGGCGGTCGATGATCGGGTTAAGGGCGAACTCTACGCAGCGGTCAAAGAGGAATTGAAATGGTTCGAGCAGCAGGTCGATGTGCGTGACCGCCGTGGAAATCTGGCCAATGAAGAGATGACGAAGCACACGGGGAAAGTGCTGGCCGCCTTGTTCCAGCATGAAACCAGTCGCACCAACGATCCTGACTTTCATGTCCATGCGCTCATCGGCAATGTGACATGGGATCACGAAAGGCAAAAATATCTGGCGGTTCATTACGGCCAAATGCTGGAACTGCGCACGACGCTGGACGCGAGGATTCACAATAACCTGGCCGCTCGCATGGGCAATCTCGGCTATCAGGTCGAAACGGCTCCCTCTGGCTTTGGCTTGAAAGAAATCGCGCCGTCCGCCGTGGCCATGTTCAGCGAACGGGGCAATCAGGTCAAAACGGTGAAGTCGCTGCTCCAGCTTGGCTATACCGCCAAACAGATCAGCCGAAATTTGCAGGGAGAGCCGGAGATTGAGAAACGACGATTACTGGCCAAGCCTGAACTTCTCAAAGAACGATTGGGGAGGCCAGAGGGCAAACCCCTCTTGGCGATCAATCACAAAATCGATCAAATCGCGGTCAAATTGACGCGCCCGGAAAAAGTCCGCATTACCAGTAAAACCTTACGGGAAGATGTCGGAAAGCGATTGGAGCAAACGGGCCTCAAGCTGGAACAACCGTTGTCATGGGCCGTCAAACCCACCCTGAATCTGCCACTCGCCATCGAGCAGGGGACGAAGATCGCCTTCGACAAGGAAAGCGTCGTCCGTCTGGATAAGTTGCAGGGTGAAATCGTCCGACTGGCTCCGGGTCAGGTTGCCAATGACGTGATGACACAACAATTACGGGATGACCGGCAATTTCTCATCCGTCGAGTGGAGGGCCATGAGGTAGTGACGACCCGTCAAATCCTCGGAGAAGAGCGGACGCTGCTTCATGCGGTGACGATGGGTTTTAATCAGCGTGAACCTCTGGTGCAGGATTATGTCACGCCTCCCGCGCTGGTCGCTACTCCTGAGCGGGTCGAGGAAATCGTCAAGGACGCTCAGGCACGGGGCGAGCAACTGAGACCCGCTCAGGCCGAGAAGTGGCTCAACCAATTTGCGGCCATCGACCGATACGTATGCACCTCGAAGGATCAATTCCTGAACATTCGCGGCGGTGCGGGTACAGGGAAAACTTTCTCGTTGGAACGGCTCGTTGACCAGAGCCAACAGGGCGGGCGTCCGGTCTATCTGTGTGCCCCCTACGGCGAGCAAGCCCGCGTCACCCTGCGGGAGGAAGCCTCCCGGATCGAAGCGGGAGGGCGTCATGAGGTTGCCCGCGTCTTTGCCCAAGCAAACACAGTCGATCATCTGTTGCTCAAGGCGGAAAACGATGCCCAGCAGTTTCGGAGAGCCGACATTTACGTCGATGAAGCCGGGTTACTCGATACCCGCAAAGCCCTCGCCTTGGTGCGCCTGGCCGAGCGGGTCGATGCCCGGGTGATTTTTCAGGGCGACACCCAGCAAATGGCGGCGGTGGGCCGGGGCCAGCCAATCAAACTGCTCCAGGACGAGTTGAAGCTGGGAATGCACGTTCCTCGGGCCTCGATCTCAAGACGACAACTCAGCGTGGAAGACAAAAAGCTCTCGAAGGACTTGTCCTCGGGAACGCCGGAAAAATTCGCGGCTGCTGTCCAGACCATGATGGATCGGGGCATGATCCGCGAGACTGCGCCGGACATTGCCATCGAAAAGGTCGCTCGGGAAATCGTCGAGGCGCGCGCGCTCGGCAAAGAGGTGGTGGCGGTTTCATCGGTGCATCGCATTAGCGAAGCATTGTCCAATCGGGTGCATGACCTCGACGTCGAACGCACCGGGCGTGGCGGTCAAGCCGTGCTCGATGTCCATCTCCGGCGCGATTTACAGCCCGCCGAGTTGCGTTCGTCGCAATTCTATCGGGAAGGCGACATCGTGGAATTCAAGCGGGATGGCGAAGTGACACGGGCGGCAGTGACCGCCGTCCGGCCTGACGGTCTGCTGGTGCAAGATTTCTCCAGCCCGGTGCCTTTGCGTGAGGTGCGCGGAGTCTTCGACCGTGCGACCCTGAAACGCGGCTCGGGTGAAAAAGTTCTCCTGCAAGAAAAGATCAAGCAGGGTGAGCGCATTTTTGAAAAGGGTTCCCGCCATACCATTGCGGAAATCAAGAACGGGATAGTTTATTATCAGAGCGGTCTCAAGCTCAGCGTGGGCGATGGCCGGGTGAGGCAGGGCGATTGCCTGACCGATTACAAGGCCCAAGGGATTAAGGGCGTGGAAGTGCGCGGCATCGAAGACAACCGCTCGGCTGTGGCCATGGCGAACATGGAAGCCTTCCACGTCAAGGGAACGCGCCACGTCCAAAACGTGGTGATCCATGTCGAAAACAAGGCTCTTTATCTTGAGGCCATCCAACGCTCGAACGTCAAGTTTTCCGCCCTGCATTTGGAGCGACTGCCCGCCTCACCCGTTCGTCCTGAGATTATCGAGGCTCCCTCCGTCGATAAGGGAAGACTGCTCCTGGCTGCCCGCGAGTGGGGCAAAGAGTTCGTGGGTCGCATCAACCTCCAGAAAATGGCAGAGCAGTTTCGCCAGCATCTTTCCCGCGTCTCGGCTCTGCGTCCTCGGCCCGTCGAATCTCCCAAAGAAAATGCCGCCGTCAAAGTCGGTGTGTCTGAAAAGATTGCGCCCTCCGTCGAGGAAATGGCGCAAAAGCTCCGCGAAAAGGTTCGCGAAAAACTTTCCCAGAAACAAAAGACCACGCCCGCGCCTGCGGTGAAGACGAAAATCGACTGGAATCCAGTTCCTTCTCACCGGCAGGGGCGAGGCATCGGCCTGTAATCCATTTAACTTATGTCACTCAATCTTAAATCATCAGAAACGGCCTCTTACCAAAGCGACTCCATGGCGATAGCTCAGGGGATCACCTTTCATTTACCGTCGCGCCGTCGGTTTATTCCTTATTCCTGGCTGCTTTATGCCGAAATGAATGAGGCCGAAACCGAACTCTATTTGCAGTACAATCATTGCGTCATCACGATCACGGGCACGGAACTTCGCGTCCTGCATGAGGCGATGGAACATTTTCACCTGCATTCGGTGCGGGAAGTTCCTTCGTCCGGTGGCTCTCGGAGGTCTGCCACCGTAAGCCGAATCGAGATCGCCGAAAAAGTCTCTGATTAACGGAGCTGGCGTCCGGGCACGCTTAAAATGGCTACAAAGTAGCCTCCAACGGAAGGGCTTTTTCCGTGTCAAAACGGGCATGCGATTTGTCGTGTCCGCGAGTGGGAATGACTACCTCCCCACTTTCCCTCACTTTTTCTCACTACCCTTCCAAAGCACCCTAACGGCGAAGCGAAATTCCCTTCAAGATGTAACCACGAGCATTTTCGGGCAGGTCGGAACCACAATTCGTGAATATGGAACTTAACTCTCCCACTGCTCGCTAACGGAAAAAACTTAAACCCTTCATTCTTAAATTTATGAATTCTTTAGCAAACACCGGCACGCTCGGAAATCCTCCGGTTTCCGAGGACGTGAAAACCTCATCCCAAGAAACAGATTCGGAACTATGGACGACGGAAAGGGTCGCCAAGTATCTCCATGTCAGTCTCAAGACCGTCTTCAATCTGCGAAAGAAGGGCTTGCCCTACGTCCAGTTGGGCGGGGCTGTCCGCTTCGTCCCGCAGGAAATCAAAGATTACCTTGTGACCAATCGCGGCCTGACGGCGCACCGTTTACGGCAAGTCGTGCGGAAAGGAGCCGTCAAATGATAATGCCCCGTTACATGCCGCCCGATGCCTACTTTGACGATCCGGCGACGAAGCTTGATCCTGCGCCTCGCGATGACAGTTTGGCCTTCGCCCTGGCCGGTGGCGGGATCACCCGTGTCCAGGAGTGGATCACACGGGGGCGCGGTGGAGCAAAGCAGCGGGGCCTGCGCTCCGATCTCGTTACCTTGTGCATCTGCCCTCATCTGTTGCCATGCAAGCGCCCCTCCGCGAGCTGGTGCGCGCGGCAACATGGCGTTTCCCGCCAGCGGGCCTCGCGTCTCCAGCAAGAATTTGCCCGTGAACTAGGCGCTAATATCCAATTTCGCGGTCAGCGCTTTCTTAATCGGGCGAATGCCTGAAAGGCGACGGGGTCGGGTGCGGCGGGGAGAACAGGGGCCGCAGTCCGACCCGGTCGCAGGCGCATAGCCCCACCACCGAAACCGCCGCGGTGCCAGCAGGCACGGCGGCGCTCCCTTATTATTCCATCAACCTTGAATCATTTTCATCAGGTTGATGCCCGAAGGCAGGACCTGTTGATTTTGCGGAGTCTTTCCTGACTCGAAAATGGTTTGCCAATACTCCGGGTTCTGCTTTCCGCCGAAGACTGTCTGTGAAAGTTCCCGATTAACCCAAAGCGGCATTTTGGTAAGGCTTGTCAAAAAATTCTCTATGCTGTCCCAGAGTGGTTCGGGGAAGCGATATTGGAATAATTTATCTTCAAGGATTGGCTTACCAACTGTGATGAAGTAATTTTGAACAATTTGTCGAACCAGACGCAGCCAAGCGTAAAGAATCTCCTCGCGACTTAGACGGTAAGCGCAGAGGTGACCTTCTGGTATATCTGTCCCTTTTTGAATTTGGCTCTCGACGCGGGCCGTGCCAATTGCGGGATCGTATCTTCCGGCATAAATCTGATCCGCAACCAAGTTCATGAGTTTTTGGATTTGTGCTTTCTCTAACTCACGAGGATTTTCGCCTTCTTCCATCATGTGATTTAGTGGCGTCTCCAAGGCATCCCCGTAAATGAAGAACGAATAAAATGTCTTCTCAACAGCACTATACGAAAGCGGACGTTCCTTCCCCTTGCCGCCAAACTCGATGTAATCTTTTAGCTTGTTGTCAGGATGGTGAGTGATGGCATCACGAACGGCATCCAGAATGTAGCGCCTCATTTCTCGCCATTCGCCTTTGAAGTGGTTTACCAGATCACGTTCCGAAAAGTTTTCCGCGTCGAGCGGCAAGCCACGGTCTTTCCGGTATCTTTCAAGGCGATCAAGGAATAGGGCGCTGCCGAGGTGACGCTGCACCGATTTGTCGAAGGCAATTTGCCGCAACGTCGTGCCGGCATTCGTATTTGCTGTCAGCAAAATGTCGAGGTTGGGATTCAGGAAAACCCTTATGGGAATTTCGCGGACACCAAGAAGAACTTGGGCTGTTGCCTTATGCTGACCGTCAAAGACAAAAATCTTGGTTTTAGTTTCACCCGATTTTAATTCAGCCCACGCCAGACAAACTTGAAGCTGTGGCCGTTTTTTATGAAATTCCTCGATAAGGCCATTCAGACTGCCGCCAACGGCACGGGGGTTAATGCGGTCATCATGAAAAAGATATTCGATTGGCAGCTTCACAAAGAAATACTGCAATCCGCTTAATTCGTCTCGGTAGAGGGGGACACGGGCAACGTCATTTTTCTGAATGTCGGGCAGCGTGTAGCACACCGAACCGTTTTCAACCCGCATAGGCAGCTCGCAGGTCGCGCCTTTGTAATGCTGCAAAATATCTCCTAGATTTGGAGTTCTGTTTGCACTTGCTACTTCGTCCCGAATTGCGAGAAAGCGGGCAAGAACGCGGGCAACGCGTAGATCACTTGCCTGTTTCGAGCGATTACATGAAGCGTGAGTTAGGGCGAAATTGCTTGGATCGTCTTTGCCACCAACTTTGAGCGGCTCTACATGGTCAATGTCAATTGCGTCGGCATGGAGCACCAAATCAATCGGTTTTTCGCAAATGAAGCAATTGCCCTTTTGCGTTTCATGTAGCCGTTTTTCCAGTTCCTTCCGCTGGTCGGAGGATAAGGCGTGAAGATAAAGAGAACTCATGTGATCTGATCCTAAGCGAGGCTTAACAGAAGTAAGAAGTAATTACAGAAATTCGACTCAGAGGTTTTGCGCCCCGGCTGCTGCCCCCGCTTTGGCTTTTTGCTCGGTTATTTCTTTGATTTTGGCGTCCACTGAATTACTGCTGAAAATGGCGGTACTGCCCTCGCCTATGGCGTCGATAGTAAAAGTCAAAACGCAGTCGTCGCCATTCCAGGTGTCAGTCTCACCCATCATTTGGGAAGTATCGTCCGGTTGACCGTAAGCTGCTATGAGAGCGTCCTTAAGAGCGAGAGAACTCTGCTTTCCCTTAACGCTGACTCTTATGCTTTGGAGAAGGTCTTGAAGGAAATTAAGTTGGATTGAATCAATTTCGGCGGCGCCCAACTGCTTATCAAAAACTTTCACGCCGTAAGGCTTAGTATCTGATTTCTCGAAGAAAGTCTCAGCATCTAGATCGTCTGGATTGAATTGGGAGAATGGTGTTCCGAGCTTATACGTCCGAAAACCCATTTTAGCGTCAAGTGCTGGATGTTTGGGGGCTGGCGGTGCCGATGGTTGAACGGCTGGGGTTGGTGGCATAACAACGGGGCTAGCATTTGTGGGTGACGAAGAGTCAGTCGTTGAAGTTGCCGACGCGGGTGTAGTATCGGACGTCGGTGTGACAGTTGGCGCGGGTGTTGATGAATCAGCTACATTGACCGGAACGTCGGTGTGACTACTTGTGGGAGGAGCGAAAGAAGCAAGGGCCGTACTTGCCCTCTCACTAAACAGAATTAGTCCAACAATCGTCGGAACGACGAGGCTGACTAACAGCAAGATCACGCCTCCCGCCACTCGCCCTTGCGCCATTGCCACCACGCTAAGGATCAACGCGACGAAAAAAAGCGGTCCATAAAAAATGAATGAGAACAGGGAGAAATACATAAATCCCATCCCGAGGAGGAAACAAACCAGACCGCCCAAGAGAGCACCCTGCTTTACGTTTGTTTGTACCACCCCGGTATAGGGTACTGATGTCATTGCCGCTGCTGGTGCCGCCATGGTAACGACGGGTGCAGCAATAGGCCTCTTTACTGGAGCTGGCGCAACTGGAGTTTGAACGGGAGGTATTTCTTCCAAAATTGTGCCAAGTTGCACCCAGTCAGGTAACCCATCATACCAAGCTGGCGATTCATTCGTGAGTTCGCCTTTAGCAAGACTTTCGTGCAGCTGCTCGGCGGTGTAAGGCCCAACTTGCTGACCATCAATTAGCAGATAATATTCCTTCATATTCTGGTTCCCGTAGGGCAATTGCTTCGATAAGAATTGAATTCAACAACCTGCCTGCGCTCGCAGGCCCTATGGCCAAGTAAACTCTGTTGGCCATGTTGGGTTAAGAAATTTATCTTCTCTTTTTACAACTGTTGCAATTCTATAATTTCTCAAGCTTCTTAGCCTCCTCCGATAGATCGCATTGACCCGTCATCCGACGAATCCTCATGGATGATAATAACCTTCGGTTTTGCGGCGGCAGCAGCGGCGGCCTGCTGAGCAGCCTGCCATTTAGCGGCATCCAGCTTGGCCTTGTCGGCTGCTGCAGCTTGAGCGATTGCCTTTTGTTTTGCCGCAATCTCAGCGGCGATCTCAGCATCGGCGTCAGCCTGTTGCTTCGCCCTTTCGTTACTCGCCGCCATAGCATTCGTAGGATCGTAGTTCAGTCTCTTCCTTAAGTCGGGCGGCAAATCGGCGATCATCACTGTGCCAATTCCACCGTCGTAGGTGATGTGCACCCGGTCAGCCTCGACCTGGATAACCTTGACGTTATGGTAGTCCTTGCCGTCCACCGACCAGTCGGCGTCAGCGGCGTTGCTAGGTGGCGTAGGAGTAGGGGATTCTTGGGGCGAGATACTCGTTGAGGTGGCATTCGTCGTTGTGGATGCTTGGGCAACTATTGGAAGTGCAGCAGGCAGCATTTCCAAGTGCACAAGCGCGGTGCCACCTGAAAATGCTATCGTTACGACCTTATTCGAGGGGTCTCGTTCAACAATCTTGGCATTCTTTAGAACCGTACCATCGGAGAGCGTAATGTCATCGGCGCGTAAGGGCGGAAAGATCGCCATCAAACCCAAGACAATTGGAAGCAAGTTTTTGTTCATGGTGTACTTCCAGATAAGACACTTACACAGCTTTTGTCCCATATGTGGATCAACATCTCAATAAAAATGTCTGAGTGCGAAAATCTATCTCTTACGAGAGACAACTGGCGAATTACCTGCGGCGGAAGCGGGGTGATGAAACCTTTCGGGCCTTCGCAAGAAAGTTGGGCATATCTGCCTCCTCGCTACAACGACTGGAGCAGGCAGAGCAAAACGTGACGTTGCGAACGGTTCGGCAGATCACCACACGCTTGGGCGTATCCATCACTAACATTTTCACGGATTGATAGGGGTAGGGCGAACGAATCGCAAATGCCCTCCCTGGACACTTCCACGACTGATCGCACCAGTAGAGCGGACAGCCTCTTAAAAAGTTGCTCATCCGAAGGTTTGACTGCATAGCAGGATCACTCTGGACTGCATAACAGGGGCTTGCCTTTTGGTGCAAAAATTTACCAAAATAGACTTGTAGGTTATGCAGTAAGACGTTATAGTATAGAAACTTAGGAAAGGAGACGGCGGGATAGCATCCATCTATGACCGCCGTCAGTAGGTAGCTGCCGCTGTCCCAGCGGCAGACCGTCGCTAGGGACAGCGACGGCTACCACGGATTGTTGTTTGTAAATTTATAGGTCTTTCAAAATCTCCTGCCGCTTGGCGGTATATTCTTCGGGCGTGAGCACGTCGCGGCGCTTCAGGCGTTCGAGTTCGTCGAGGCGGTCTTCAATGCTTCGCTGGAATGCTGGATGCAAACCTATTGATTTGGTCCTGGTAATTGACAAATGCGGAGGCGCAATGATGTACCAGACTCCGATCAGTAGTAAAAAGACACCGGTAAACTGCAAAACATTCCAAAACGGTTCGAAGTGATTAGTCTCGAAACCCAACCTCAAGGTTGCGCCCAGAACAACAACAAGCATTACCATCATGATGCTTGTCAGTTTAACGAGCTTGATGATCATATATTAAACCCCCGCCGCCTTCTTGAGGTCAGCGGCCTTATCGGTCTTTTCCCAGGTCAGCGCATCGAGATCATCGGTGCGGCCAAAGTGACCGTAGTTGGTCGTCTTGCTGTAAATCGGGCGGAGCAGATTGAGCTGCTTGATGATGTTCGCGGGCTTAAAGCTGAAGACCTGCTTCACGGCGTCGGCGATCTTGTCGTCGTCAACCTTACCGGTGCCGAACGTGTCGATGTGGACCGAGACCGGCTCGGGATGGCCGATGGCGTAGGCGAACTGGATTTCGACTCGATCCGCGAGGCCTGCGGCGACGATGTTCTTGGCGACGTATCGGCCCATGTAGGCCGCACTGCGGTCCACCTTGCTAGGATCCTTGCCCGAAAACGCGCCGCCGCCGTGACGGCCCATGCCGCCGTAAGTATCGACGATAATCTTGCGGCCCGTGAGGCCCGAATCGCCTTCCGGTCCGCCGATGACAAACCGGCCCGTGGGATTGACGAGATAGCGGGTTTTGGCATCGAGGAGTTCCTTCGGCAGCACGTCCTTGATCACGTTCTCGATGATGAAGTGTTCGATCTCCTTGTGCTTGACCGTGTCGCGGTGCTGGGTCGAGACGACGACCGCGTCGATGCGCTCGATTTTCGTGCCGTTGTATTGGAGCGAGACCTGCGTTTTGCAGTCGGGACGGAGCCAGCCAACTTTGTTGCCTTTCCGCAACTTGGTCAGGCGTTCGCCGAGAGCGTGCGCGTAATAAATCGGGGCTGGCATTAAATTCGGCGTTTCGTTCACGGCAAAACCAAACATGAGGCCCTGGTCGCCCGCGCCTTGCTCGGCTGTTTTCTTGCCTTCAGCGGCTTTTTCGTCGACGCCCTGCGCGATGTCAGGGCTTTGCGCGGTAAGCGCGTTCATGATATGGACGCCGCGCGCGTTGAAAGATTCGCCGTGCTCGGTGTAACCGATTTCCTCGATGGCGTTGCGGACGACCTTGTTGTAATCGAAATCGGCCTTGGTGGTGATTTCTCCCGCGACGACGACGAGATTCGATTTCACCATCGTTTCGCAGGCGACGCGGCTGTGTTTGTCCTGGGTCAGGCAGGCGTCGAGCACCGCATCGGAGATCGTATCGGCGACTTTGTCCGGATGACCTTCGGTCACCGACTCGGAAGAGAAAATATAGGATTTGGCCATGGGCTGGACAATACGTCAAAATACGATCTCCCTGCAACTAAAAATATGAACGTATCTGGATGCGTGGATATTTAAATTACATAGAAACGAGCTCAAAGGTATTGTGGCTTAGAGCAAAGCACTGTCGCCCGGGGTTCAACGGCTCTGTCCCGCTTACGGCTTGCTCACCTTGTAAAGATGGACATCCCAAGGCGCGAAAGTATCGGTAAACACGCAATCCTTCGCGTCAATCGTCCGGTTCTCGTCGATGACGGTCACTTGATATTTGTCCAGGCCCTCGCCCTGCACAAGCCGCTGGAATCCGGTCTTGACCGCCACGCCACGCTTCTCGACCGCGAAGATGTAGGTGGAACGGTCGAAGTGCTTGACCAGAAAATCGACGGGCGCTTTCGGATCATCCGTGATAAACTCACCGCCATGGGGAAGGGGCGGTGAATTCAAGACCGGCGCGAGTGAGGCGATTTGTTTATTCAGGGTCGTCACGGCGGCAAGCATCTCGGGGTCATCAAGCAACGCGGCCTCGCGGAATTTCGGCTTGAATTGATGGACGAAATAAATCAGTCCCTGCGAACCGTGGATCAGCGACATCCACGCTTCACAGCGCACTTGTTGCGGGGTGGCCTTCCGGTCCGCCGCGTCGATGTGGGTGCATTCGATGCAATTCCAGACCACCTTTTCGTCCTTGGCCCAACTGGTCAGGCGGTCGACACCCTGCGCCACACACCAGAGTTTTCCGGCCACCACGGGGCTTTCGTGCACGACCGGGTAGATGTCGAACGAAGCAATATCCGCGCCCTTGAGATACTCGGGATAATCCTCTGCATGTCCCGTGCGTGTGCCGCGTCCGTAGTAGTCATTCCAGGCAACGCCTTGCCCGAGGTTCAGCATCACGGGACGCGATGGGTCAGCTTTGACAATTTGCGCGTACTCCTCGACAATCTTTTCCGGCGCAATTGGCGGGCCGTAACCTTTGCCTCCCGGCAGGGCCTGGGCGTTGTCGGGTTCGTCGCCATGCATCCAACCGATAATGGTCGGGTCGTCGAGATGTCGAAGCGCGACATCATTTTGCTCGCAGATGACCTTCATTCCCGCCTGCTTGAGCGCGGCGAGTTGTTTTTCAGTCGGGCCTTTCCACAATGCGAGGTAGGTATTGATTCCTGCCTGACTATATTTGTCCGCATTGACCGGGTCCTGGCACCAGACGGAAATCGGGAAATACCTTGGATCGGTTGATGGCCCGTGAATCCATTTTTGATAGGGGCTGGAGACGAGTCCTTCCGTCTCTGCGCGGCCAACAATCGCTATCGCGAAGAGGAACAGGATGGCTAAAAACGCGGAAGTGAGTTTCACGCGAGTTTTCTCCCTCAATTCAGGGACGGAATTAAAACGTACCCTTCAGGGAAACCGAGACGCGCTGTTCCTGGCCGATGCTGCCGGGAGCGGGATCCTTGTCCCACCGATTGCTGTATTCAATGCTGGCCGAAATGTCCTTCTCCAAACGGAAAGAGGGGCCGGTGGAAAACGTCAGGGTCTGGTCATCGAGCGAAACGGGCAGGGAACTGGTCAGGCTGGTGTTGCTGCCGGGAGCGGTCGCCTGGGGAGTGCCGTTGGCGCCGGAAGCGATGGGTGTCAGGGGTGCCTGATCGATCAGGCCACGCGAGTTGAGGACTTCCGCATAGCTGTGCCAGCTGAGATCGCCCACGACTTTTTGCGACCAATCGGCAAAGAGCGCCTCGTTGATTTGATTGATTTGGTGATCGACGCCGGGATATTCCTGGTACTGTTGCTGGCGCAGGCCCGCCTGGATCGTGGTGTCCTGCAAGGGCTTCCAGAGGAACGATTGCTCCAGCGACGGGAGGCTCGTTGCAGGCGCACCGCCGTTGGATGTCTCCTCATAATGGCCCTTGAGGATGGCCGAGAGCGGCAGTTGGCCGATCGGCTGCTTGAGTTGCGCGTCGTAGGCGTTGGTTTGGGTCTCGAGGCCCGACGGCACGTCGACGCTCGTGCGGTCCGCGCTGAGGCCAAGAGTCAAGACCGCGTTGAGCGGCAAATGGCCCTCCGCGGAGAATCCGGCACCGCTCGTGGTGGTCGATGCACTGGGTAGCGGGGCGTCGTACATCGAGTCATGAATATCGCCTCGCAAGGTCAATTCCTCAATCGGTTGAAACTGAAAGCCGACTTTTTGACCGCGCGCGAGGTTTTCCGAATCGTCTGTCAGCACGACCGAGTTGGATTCGCAGGAAAGCGAGAGCGTGTCGGCCAGCCGCCGCGTGTAAACCGCGCCGTATTTCTCCTGCCACAGGGAACCGGTTGATAAAACGGTGAAGGGATCCTTCACGTCCTGACTCATCGTGGCATGGAATGTTTCGCCCGAAGCAGCCTGGCGCTGCTGGTCCTCCGCAGGCTTCAGCCAGTCATAGCGCTGCCATCCATTAGCGGAACTGTCACCGGTTTGGACCGCTTCCTGGGCCCGCGCCCACCCCATCAGAATGAGGGTAAGCCCGAAGACGGAAAATCCCCTCCTCATCCACGGTTTGATGGAAAGGCTCGCGTGCATATTAGTATTCGTAACAGTAACATCGTCTTCGACGGCAGAAATCTTACGCCCTCTGCTGATTTTTGTCTCTCCCCAAGCGAGGGGCATACCTTGTCTTACATAAGAGAGACGCTGATAATATCCGAAAAGTTCAAAGAAAGTGCCGCATCTGTCCGAGATGGCGATTCTGCATACGATCCTCAATTTAGTGCCGCTAGGTTATGAACGAAACACCGCTCTACACCTCGAAACGCACGGCCTGGAATCTCTGGCAGGAATACCGCATCTACCGCGACCGGTTGGAATTGCAGTCGTGGTTCTTCTTCCACACGATTGTTGTGCAGACAAATGAAATTCAGGCCGTCGAAGTCCGCCCGTCCTTTTTCATCGGGGGGTGGAAAGGTAAGACGCTGGGCGTAAAGATCGACAACTGCGATTTGTGCCGCCATGTCTTGCTGACGAAAAAGCGAGGGATCCTGAAAGGCATCGCCTTTTCGCCCGATGAACCGGAGAAGTTCGTTGGGATTTGTAAATCAATTGTGCCGGGACGGTGAGCAGTCGCTGTCTTAATGCGTAAAGCGCTTTTCCTCGGCGTCGAAGATGTCGAAGAAATAGCGGATATGATGGATGACTTGCGGGGGCACATTCCCGGGAATGTAATCTTCCATGAATTCCTGCATCCCGTCGGGCATCTCGCTGATTCGCTTGTAACGCCAGTCGTTGTTCCATTGGATGATCTTGATGCGGGGACGTTTCTTCGCATGTTTCACGATCCACTTGGCCACGGCTTCGTCATCCGCGCCCGTGGCGACGAATTTTTTGAAGTCGGCGCCTTTCAGGCCGGCGAACCCGAAGAAAATATTGTCCAGCGGACAATCGAAATGATATTCGCCCGCAGTCCCGGCCAGTTCTGCGCGGCATTTGTCCAGCGCGCGTTTGGCCAGGATGTAACCGCCCAGCATCGCGTGGGGACTGTGGGGAAAATCCTTCTTGAGGTTCGGGGCCAGTTTTTTCACATTTGCATTGAGTGTGCTCATAGATTTTAACTTAGAACCTAATTCAAAAATTACCAGAGGCTCACGATACGAATACTGCCCTCCGCGGGAGCACACTTACCACGTCGCCGCCAGTTCCTTGAGCGCGTTTTCCGCCAGCTCGCGCGAGTGCTTTGCCGCGTCCTCGCCGAGATTCGCGCTGTCCGCCGCGATGAACTGAAGATTGGTCAGGCCAATGAAACCGAAGATCACGCGCAGATAGGGCTCCTGGAAGTTGTAGGACGCCATCGGCGTGCCCGGCGCATAGGAACCGCCGCTGCTGGTGATGAAAAGAGCCTTCTTATTTTTGACGAGTCCCTCGTAACCATTGGGCCCGAGCGCGAAGGTCTTACCGGCGCGCACGATTTGATCGATGTAGGCCTTGAACGTGGAGGGGATGTTGAAGTTGTACATTGGGACGCCGAAGACGTAGCGGTCAGCGGAGAGGAACTCGTCGACCAACTGGTCCGAAACCGCGATGGCGGCCTTCGATGCGGCGGTCTGCGCGTCAGCCGGGGCGAATGCGCCGACCACCCATGGCTCCGTCACATGCGGCACAGGGTGATGGCCGATGTCCCGGAGAAGAATGGTGTCCTGCGGGCGACGTTGCGCCCGGAGATCGGCGAACTTTGTGGTGAGCGTGCGCGTGACGGAACGTTTGCCGCGCGGACTGGCGGTGATGATGAGAATGGTGGACATGGGGGAATGGCACTAAGATAAGCGTTTTTTGAATGGTAATGGAAGCAAAGGGAATAGAGTTTGCTTAGGGGGTAGATGCCACCAACCACCCCGTTTTTCAAAGCGTTTGGACCGTTATTATTTGGCC
>Ga0182030_10008422_pt1 | contig 21346 bp, 17 predicted proteins | sample 812S3MmetaG_FD_121299 | JGI IMG/M metagenome (GOLD analysis project Ga0182030, IMG submission 121299) | Permafrost microbial communities from Stordalen Mire, Sweden - 812S3M metaG (Illumina Assembly) | ecosystem: Environmental > Terrestrial > Soil > Wetlands > Permafrost | place: Sweden...
ATGATCAAGCCAAACTCGATCACATCTCACGACTGGCATGTTCAACCAATTTGTCAAAGATCCGTGTGAGCTACCCGCCTGAGCGGAGCCCCTTTGGATCGAGGCCTGGGCTTTCGCCTGGGTGTCCTCGAACTTGTTGCGCATTGGCGAGTGTGCTATTTACAGCACCCACCGCCGTTTTTGCGCGAACCTTCTAAATCTACTAATCTTTGGACCTCATGTCAAGCTCAAACTTGTTGAGCGGAGAATCCGATTCAGGAGCTTCGCACAGCGCAAAAATCTCAATGAACGACCAGCACACATACGCCTGAGCCGCTAGGGCTCACAGGAGATTAAACTCCTGGGTCTTGCAATGGCTTGTTCTCTCTAGGGATTCCCTACAGGGGTTCAGGGGCGCTTGCCTCATCTGACCCAAAGAACTGTTCCATCACCTGGCTTCCCACTTCCCTCAATCGGGGCAGGCCATACGGCCACCGGGAGGCTCTACTGCTCATCTGCAACTTTCAAAGAGTAGCACATGCCACTCCTTATTGCAAACGGCAGGCAATTAAGCCTTAATATCTCCCGTTGCAACTGTTTGAGAATAGCAACCCATGGGCCGGAAAGCAAGCGGATGGGCCTGTGGAAAGAGGCATGCTTCTGTGGGAAACGGGCAGCATCAAAGGCCGTGTTTGGGGATTAAACCCAAATCCGTCAATCCGTTGACGAAGAACTGCATGGCCAGGGCTACCAGCAGCAGCCCCATGACGCGGACCAGGATTCTTATGCCGGTGTCGCCCATTACCTGGCGGACGCGGCCGGCGGCGGCGAGCACCCAGTAGCTGACGAGGCTGGTAAAGGCGATGGAGCCGAGGATGGCGCCCATCTCCCAGTGGAGGAGGGAGGGCACCTGGCCTACCAGCACCATTACAGAGGAGATAGCGCCGGGGCCGGCCAGCATGGGGATGCCGAGCGGGACAATGCCGGCGTCCTCTTTGGAGGTGGCTTCCTCGGCGTCGCCGTGGGTTTCCTGGGTGGGGCTGCGCTTGGCCTCGAGCATGTCGAGGCCTATCAGCAATAGAATCAGGCCGCCAGCCACTTCGAAGGCAGGCAGAGTGATGCCAAACATCTTGAAGAGGAGCTGGCCGCCGAGCGCAAAGCCGGTGAGCACGATGAAGCAAGTGAGCGCGCCTTTGCGGGCCATGCGCTTGCGGCGGGTCGGGTCGGCGCTCTCAGTAATGGCCAGGAATGAAGGGATTGCGGCGAATGGGTCGACGAGAAAGAAGATGGAACTGAGGGCCAGCACGGAGAAGCGCACCAAGGGCGCGGTGCTCAGCTCGTTCAATGCGGCTTGGGCTGGATTGGTCCAGATCACTTCTTGAGGCTAGAACATTTGGGTGAAAGGCCGCCACTCGGAACTCTATGTATATGCCGACGTTTTGCGGCGATTTTCACCGCGGTGCGTGTGCTAATGTGTTCAGGCAAGCGTGTGACAAATAGTGCAAAATAGCGCAAACGAAGGCCGTTTAAGCGCGATTTAGTGCGTTTTCGATGTACTTTTGCATACGTTTTTGCGCACCAAAATGGCTGATTGGGGTGGGAAAGTGATAGCAGTGATATCAGTTTCTGCTATTAGCTTTCAGCTTTCAGCTCTCAGCTAAGGCGCGGGAACCCGACCCTCGGACCTGGAGGAGTCAGCCAATCATTTCGAAAACAAGTTCGCTGATCTCGCGGCCAGAGTCTGTGGTCTGCAGGTATTCTCGAATGCGCCGGCGGGACGCTGCGAAGTGGAGATCCGGATCGATGGCGAAATTGGCCACCAACAATTCGCAATCGGCGCTCAATTGCGCGATGCGCCGATGGCTGGGGTCGGCCGGATCAAATTCGGGTATTGGCAGTTCCCAAACATGTTTATGAATGTCCCGTTCGTCCTTACCGTAAGACATCAGGGGTCGGGTTAAATCCGTGGTAGCTGGAGCATTCAGAACGCCAGAGAGATAGTTGGCTTCGTCCTCAGAGCGCATGGTCGCCCAATAGAGGCCATTGGCAATTACTGCCCGTCTGTTACGAAGCTTTGAGCAGCAAACGTGCATCCCCGACCTGTTGTATACGATTCGAAGATCCGGAATCGGAAGCTGCTTGGAAAGCTTTGACTAAAAGTCAAGGCTTTCTGATAAGGTCCTAACACTCGACGAGCGATTGGCATCCCATACGCTTAATGCATGGGCCCACCATTGCTGGAGACCTACCTGTTCCTCAATCTCCTGGTGGGAAAGTAGCCGCTCCCTTGTGCACGGAACCACGGCCAGTGACGGCTCGCCTACTCGAAACGGATAAAGATTCTCCCCATTGATCATCGGGCGCACAAACTCGCTCTCGACTACTGCCGAAATGCTCGGTAGATTCTTCCAGGGTTTCTTTTCTTGAACGCTCCTCGAAGACCGGACCGCGAGTCTGCCTTGCGGAAGTCCCAATGGGCCGGAGGCCTGAAGATCGACCATGAATGCCATCCGCGGGACTAAGGTCGCCCCCTGAGTGAAAAAGGGTGAGTATGGCGATCGCTCAATCTGGCCCGTTCTTCTGACAAGACCAGGCGTTCTGGTGAGCCATTCCGATGCGGTGACCCATGTTGCATTGCTCTGTTGCAGGCGTCCCTTCCACACTTCGGTTCGTTCCGGCATTCCCTGCGGCGCAGGGGTAGTCTCGTCGCTGCTGTTTGACCCCGCGTAGTCAGTTCTGGTTCCGAATACCACGCTGGCCGCACGAGGGAAAAAGTGAGGCCTGATCCGGCGCAGATCCCAAGATGGGGAGAATGAAACACTCAGGACGCCGGATCGACCGCCGTAGACGCCAGTTCTAAAACCGGCATAATGCTCGCGATCAATTGCAGTGTTTGGCAGGACGAATGCGAATTTGCCGCCCTTTCGCAAATACAATTCACAGACGCGCACAACGAATAAGGCAGAGAGGTCCTGATGCGGCGCAAACTCAGCGCCCGCCCATAAATCGCGCCGCTGGCTCAAGGAGCGAAATGCTTCCTGCGTATCTGCTGTCATGTGACTAAACGCTAACCAAGGTGGATTCCCGATGAGGAAGTCGACTTGGTTGCCTGGCATTGAGAGCCATAGCGGTCGGGCCAGATTGCGGATGTAGTAGCCCCAAATGTGATTCCTGCCTTGATCGTGAAGGCGACACATCGTCTGAAAGGTCGATTCGATAGTTCCCTGATACTCTTGCGGGATGGCAAGTCTTGAGAACAAGCCACGCAAGGGGGGAGCCGGGGAAGTGGCCTTTCTTCTGGCCGCGCGATCCGCGAGTTCATTCACCAGCTGGTCGAACAGCCCGGCATTTTCAAGAATCGCGTCCGGGAAGGACAACTCAGACTCGAACAGTTCGCGGCGGTCGTCCGTCTGAATCACGAGGTTGCCCGCTGACCAAAGGTTGATGCTCTGTTCTCGCCACTGCATCGAATCCCCGAGGTAAACGGGGATTTGAAGATCCCCTCGACTGGGGTCTGTCAAGAGGTCGGTGCCAATTGCCAGGATGTAGGTTACGCGCGCAAGCGTAACAGCCACTGGGTGAAGATCCATGCCTATGATGTGGCGCGTTACTCCGGTCAAAACGTCCGGGGTTGTGAATCTCGCTGCCTCGGCTGCCGAAATGTAGTTCCTGATTGCGTGAAATAGGAACGTGCCTGAACCACATGCTGGATCAAGGACTTTCGAGATCAGGGGCTCGGAGACTGTTTCCGAGACGATCGCATCGGCCAGCCAGTCCGGGGTGTAATATTCTCCCATCCGTTGGCGTGTTTCGGTTCCTATGAAGTTTTCGTAGAGAACTTTCAATACGTCTTGCTGTACGTCTTCCCAGCTAAACCGGGCCAAACGCTTTGCAAGCGTGCGTATGAAGGTTTCTCCGCCCTCGACCTCTACGACCCAGTCGAAAAAGTCGGACTCGACTACGCCGTGAATCCCGGCCTCATCGAACTTTTCGCCGGACAGTAGCGTTGCAGGCGCAATGTCTTTGATCGCAAGGCCCAACACCGCGTGAGCGATGACTTCGGAGGTGTTGACCAGCAACGTGTGGTTTACGAACAGTTCATCAGTGTCCTCAAACTGTGTTCCCAGCGCTGATGTCAGAAGCTTCGACCAGAGCATCCTCTTGACCTGAACGGTTGGGTTCTCGCGGTTTTTTTCATATAGCCAGGCGAGAGTTGCGTGATCCAAGCTGTATGCGGTGCCTCCGGCCCCCAGCCGCTCGCCGATATTCACTGTCGTCGGTGCGACGTCCTGCGCTGTGGCTAAAACGCCTTCAAGCCAGACGACTAAGCGGTCAAGATCGGCTGCGTTATCTTCAAACGAGGCAATGGAAACCTGTCGTAGCTTCGCATTAACTAGGTCGTAGCAGCACCATTCCGTTCCGTCTGTCAAAACCCCGATATATCGAAGTCCGGTTTGGTTCATCCGAAATTCGACGTATCCTGCGAGTTGTTCTTCTGCCTCTCGTTTTACCCTCTCGCGCCTAAGGTCACGCTTAACTTCGATGACCGTCGAGCCGGCTTCAATGTCGATGCGACGCCGATCTCCGAGGGGCGTTTCCAGAGAGGCATCAATCAGGTCAGAGTTGTCGAGTTCAAATGGGGCCGAGAGGATAAATTGCCGAACGTCTGCCTGAATGTCGGCCTCCGTCCGGCGAGCGTTTCGGACAACAAGCCTTTGAAACAGTGGGGCCAAATCATTCAAATCGGGTTCCCTCGGGTCCATCTACGGCAGTCGTCCATTAGTCTAGTCGATTTTGGGCCCAAGGCCGCATCTGTCTCTATTGGCAGAAATGATTCGTAGGACGGGGTAGTCCTGTCTGCTGATTCTTTGGCGGGTGGGTTTGTGGCGGGGATTGATCTTTGGCTTCCCGTCGCGATCCTTTAAAGGCCCGAAAAGCAACCGCAGGTCCTTCGGCTCGTTGCGCTCGCTCAGGATGACAGGATTTTTGGGAGCGCTCCTAATGAACGGGGCGGATGGAGGTTCGTGGCTTCCCACTCATCGCTAGAAAAAAGCGATGAATGGGGCACGGGGCCCAGATGGGACTCCAAGCTGACGAAAGGCCCGCGGCTAAAGCCGGCGTTGATTGTGGCGTTGGTTTCAGGGGGTTAAAACCCCCTGCTCCCTCCGGCCAGATCCCTCAATCGCAGGTCCTTCGACTCGCTGCGCTCGCTCAGGATGACGGCATTCTTGGGGTTGAATTCGGCGGTGGGACGGGGCATCCCGCAGGGGTTAAAACCCCTCGTTATTCTGGTGCTTTTCGACACGACTGAAGTCGTGCCCTTTCAACATAGCGGGCATTCCAAGGCGACTGAAGTCGTGCCCTTTCAAAGCTATGAGTTTTTCCGCAGTCTGCCAGTTCTCACTTCTCTGCTGGGGATTGCGATGGCGGTCTTGGGGATCGGAGCGCGATGGCTCCCAGCAACGCTATGACAACTGCCAAAGCTACCCATAACAAGGCGGGGTGCTTCTCAGTGAATGGGCGTGCGTCGGGGCGGGGTTGGTATTCGGGATTGGATTGTTCCGGGCCTGCCTCAATTTGGGATGCATCGGGCCGCGGCGCGAAGAGCGTGGCGTAGTCGTAGCGCGGAGGGGAGAGGGCCGCGTCTCCATAGAGGAGCAGATAGGTGCTGTTGGCCTCCGCGTCGTAGCAGAGGCTTCGCTCGAGCATTTGAAGCTGGACGGATTCCAACGTCAACGGCGCGTCGTCTCCGTTCTCGATGGTGATCGTCCAGTTGGTCGGCGTTGTGGAATCGACCCACGGAGCGTCGAGCGCCAGCCTCTCTTCGTCAATTTTGTGGCCGCTCTGCAAGCTGTGAATGCGGAGAAGATTTCCATTGGAGTTTACCTGCTGTGCAGGTTGGGACTCGTCGGCCGGAGGCGAAGCAGGAACGGAGACTACCGCGATGCTGACATCGCGACCGAACTGGGCAGGGGATGTGCCGGGAGTGAATGCGATGCGGTCCACGGGAACGTGGGCGGGGACGAGGAATGAGAAGACGGAGGAATGGTTCTTTTGCTCGGAGCGCGAGGTCTGGGCGACCGCGTCGTACCTGGGCTGGGTTGCAGGCAACCGCCCGACTGAGAGACCGGTAACGCTGTTGGGCGGAAGTGGGCCTTCGATGCTGAAATGCAGGTACCTGAAATCCGATTGCGGCAGGTGGAGAACGGTGCTGCGACCCAGTTTTTGGCTGGTGAGATCGAAGATGGTGTACGACCCAATTTTGGTTTCGGCGCTTCCGGTTTCTGTTTGGCTGCCGGTGACCGTGACGGTGGCGATAAAGTTCTGCGCTGCGACAGCAAGCTGAAGGTCGCTGTAAGGCGAATCGGGCAAGCTGGCGTCGAAGACGGTTTGGCCGCCACGGCTGCCAATGTTCAGTGGGGCAATCGATTTCTCGCCGGTTTCAGTGGAAGCGGCGACACGGACGACGAAAGGGGCTTCGGCGCCATCGCGGTAGAGGCGGAGGTCGGCAAGCTGTGGGGCGGCCTGGGGAAAGATTGCGGGATCGAGTACGAGGCAGCTCTGGCCGGATGATTTTTGGATGGGGCGCTCATACCGGAAATAGCGTAATTCCGGAGAGGCCGCAACTGCGGCGAGAAGGAGAATGGCGGCTCTAAGTTTCATGTTTCCCGCCGTACCCCGCACGCAGTTTGAGCCAGTCGCGTTGATAGACAAAGCTGACGGCGAGAAGCAATGCGCCAAGCCCCAGGAAACTGAGAATCCGGTATCCCTGGCTGAGTTGGCTCATGTCGAATAGAAAGACTTTCAAGATGGTAACGGCCAGCAATGCCAGCGCCTGCCAGCGCAGGAAAGCCGAGCGACGCCAGAAGCCCACGCCGAGCAGAATGGCGCCGAAGACCATGAACCATGCGGAATAGGTGAACTGTGCGTACATCTGATAGTTGGTCCACTGATTCGGGTCGCCGCGCCAGCGCAACATCCACCAATAGCTGTGAATCTCCCCGCCGATCGCGAGCAGGATAAGCGCGTTCACGGTGAGCAATGCTCCCGCGGCAATGGCGGGCCACGCGGCTGCTATATCCGTCTCCGCTTCTGTCCTGGCCTTGATCGCAACCCAGGCGGCAAAGGCGAAGACGGCTATTCCGGCGCAGTAGTTTCCAAACCGCTCATTGAAAATGGGCGTGGTCGATGCCGAGGGGTTCACGGTCAGCAACGCAATCAATCCGAGGGCAAGGCACAGCAGCGCCAACACGCGCAGCAGCAACATCCGCTGGCGGCTCGCCACCCACAAAAGCGCCGCGCCCTCGGCTAGCCAGCCGATTGTTAACCATCTGCCTTGCGCCTTGAGCGAAATTGCAATCGTCAAAAATACAACCGCGGCGGTGAGATGCAGAGCTGAAAGCATGGGCGGGCTTGCGCGCAACCTTCCCCACGCGGGCAGGCGGGGCAGCAGAAGATAGAAGGCTGCAAAGCCCACCGCCAACCAGGCTCCGGTCCATGAGCTCGTCGGCCAGTCGAAGAGGGCATAATACGCAAAGAATCCGAGAGCCGCATTGGCAATCGGCAGCAAAATCATCGCCAGTTGATCCCATGCGGAGTGAGGCGCGCCATCCTCCAGGTCGACCCGGACCAGTTGCGGCGCGAAGGCAAAGAGGAGGAAGAATGCGGTCAGAAAGAATGCAGTCCGCCCAAACTGAATGTCGGAATAGTAGTCGAACCACCATCCAATGAAGAGCACCACGGTGCCCACATAAGCCCCAAAGAGCAGCCTCGACCAGGGGCGCAGAGCAACGAGGATAAGCACTGCGATATTCAACACGAGCAGATAACTGAAGAGAGTAATTTCGTGATTCCCTCCAGTTGAAACCAGGATCGGTGTGCTGAGAGCGCCAACAATGGCGTAGAGCCCCAGCAGTTCCGCATTCTGCGCCCAGGCCATATAGCCATTGAAAGCCGTGACCAGGATCATTGCCGCAAAGGCCGCACCCGGCGGAACGAGATGGTAAAGCGAGAATGCCGCCCAGAGCGAAAGATAGAGAGTACCGCTGCCCACCGCCTTCAGAGAATATGAAAAGGCCGCATAGCCACGGGTGCGAAAGCGTTCCGACCAGACGATAAGGCCGGCGCCCGCAAGGAGCCCGATGAGTACGCGCCCCAGCGGTCCTATCCAATGATTGTCCATGGCCAGCTTCAGAAACCAGGCCACGGCGATCAGCATCGCCAAGATGCCGATACGATTGAACCAGTGCGAGCCGATCCGATTCTCCAGCGAGCGCTCGCCTTGCGCGGCAGCTGCGGAGTAGGAACCAAAGCTCGGAGCCGCGACCGGCAAAGAGGCAGTCCACGGAGCCGCTGCTTTTTCTTTCTCAGGTGGCGGCGGGGCTCCAGTGGAACTCGGAGGTGGTGTTGGAGACCGGGGCGCGAACTCCTGCGAAAGGATGCCTTGGCGGGTGAGCACCTCTTCCAGCCGATGCACGCGCGAACGCAGCTCGCCGACTTGCTCTTCGAGACTGCCCGGAAGGTTAGGGTTCATTGCCGTCAACTCTACAGCCTTTGTTACGGCATTTCCAGCGAAAATAAAGTGGGATTTTGGGATTCGCCGATTAAGTCCTGGCATCTCTGGCTAAATCGGCGATCTCAGAGTTCGTTCCGGTGGCTCCAAAAACTGCGGGCTGAAGTCGTGCCCTTTCAAAGCTGGTTGATACGCGCCAAATTGGTCAGGATGAACGGATGCCGATTGAGCTTTGAGGTCTCCCACCCATGCGACAGAAAAACCGTCGCATGGATGGGGCACGGGGCTTTGGAGACAGTGCAGACGAAAGGCCCGCGGCTAAAGCCGTGTTGCTTTCAGGGGCCTGAAGGCCCCTGCTCCCTCCGTCTTGCCCCTGCTCACGCCGGCAGACCCGCTGGTATCGCGTATCCGCTGCCGCGTCTCTTTAGCCTTTGCGGGGGCGGACTGCTTCCTTGGCTTCGGCGTGGCCGGTGGGTGGGGCTTCGGGGACTTCGGCCTTGACTGCGCCTATGTTCAGCTTCTTCCTTAGATCGCCATCGATCCGGGCAAATATATCCTTATTGTCCTTGAGGAAGGTGCGGGTGTTCTCGCGTCCCTGGCCAATGCGCTCGCCGGAGTAGCTGTACCATGCGCCGGATTTTTCGACGATGTTGTTGGCCACCGCCAAGTCGAGAACGTCGCCCTCTTTGCTGATGCCCTCGCCGTAGAGAATGTCGAACTCCGCCTCACGGAACGGCGCAGCCACTTTGTTCTTTACGATCTTGACCTTGGTGCGGTTGCCGGTTACCACGTCTCCCTCTTTGATGGCGGCGATTCGCCGGATATCGACGCGCACCGAGGAGTAGAACTTGAGGGCGCGGCCTCCTGTGGTGGTTTCGGGGTTGCCGAACATGACGCCGATCTTCTCTCGTATCTGATTGATGAAGATGAGCGCGGTGCGCGATTTGGATACGGTTCCGGTAAGTTTGCGCAGCGCCTGCGACATGAGGCGCGCCTGCAGGCCCATGTGGGAATCGCCCATTTCGCCGTCGAGCTCGGCCTTGGGCACGAGGGCGGCTACGGAGTCGAGCACCAGCACGTCGATTGCGCCGGAGCGGACGAGTGCCTCGATGATCTCAAGCGCCTGTTCGCCGTTATCGGGCTGCGAAACGAGCAGGTTATCGACGTCGACGCCAAGCTTTTTGGCGTAGCCGGGGTCGAGCGCGTGCTCGGCATCGACAAAGGCAGCCAGGCCGCCCAGCCGTTGCGCTTCGGCGATGATTTGCAGGGTGATGGTTGTTTTGCCGGAGGACTCCGGTCCGAAGATCTCCGTGACCCGGCCGCGCGGAATTCCGCCTACGCCGAGGGCGGCGTCGAAGCTGATGGAGCCGGTGGAGATGACGGCAATGGGGAGAAGAGCCTCCTTGGAGCCGAGGCGCACAATGGACCCTTTGCCAAACTGTTTTTCGATCTGTGCCAGGGCTAGTTCTACGGCTTTTGCCCGGTCGTCTGCTGCGATGGCCATGGAGGCTCCTTGTCGTATCTCCGCATCGTTGCGTTCCGTTTGCTTTGCAGGAAACGCCGGCGGTTTGAAATTGATTTCGAAGGGATTGTAGCAGGGCTGTGCGGACATTGACAGGGAAAAATGGCGAAGAAATAGAGAAGATTTAGGACCGTTATGTAAGGTGTTGATTTCTATTGGCTTGGCACGGCACGGGCGCCGCGGGCGGGGACGGGGGGTGGGCGACGCTTAAACGGTATAGGCACCGATTCGGGTTTCGCGGGTGGTTAGGGAATCGCAGGCGCGGTCGAGGGATTCGTATTCGCCGTCATGGGATTTGCGGAAGGCGCGGAAAGCGTCTTCGCTGGCCCAGCGGTCGATGGTGAGGTAGGTTCCGGGAATGTATGCGTCGCGCAGGAGTTCGGTTCCGAGGTAGTCTGGCGACGTTTGAAAGAGCTTTGCCCAGGCGCCCTGGGGCGAGTAAGCGGCTTCAAATTCGGGAATCTTCTCCTCGGCAATCTCGAACTGCCAAACGACTACGAACATGCGCGGCTCCGATGGTGAGCTTGATGGGACGCTGTTTCTCCATGGTAGCGCAAGGGGCGTGGGACGATGGGGATGGGTAGAGATTCAGGGTGAACGCGGGACGGCAACGCTGCCCAGAGCCGGAGTTCAATCCGCCCCGCCGGGGCGGGAACATCCTCCCTGACCGCGTTCCCAGGACTTCGTCCTGGGCTATTCTCAAGTCGTCCCTCCGGGACGAGGCCCGTCGACTGCGGGGTTCCGTTATGGGGACATCTGCCCAAGCAGGGACGTTTCCTTTGGATTCCGTTGGCAGAGATGTGTGGCGCGTGCTCTGCATCCCCGGTTGCTTCGGGTCATCTAAGTTGCATGAGCCATCCTTTGTTTTCCGCATTTCAACTTCGGTCCGTCTCGTTTGCCAATCGCATCGGCGTTTCGCCCATGTGCCAATACTCCTCGCAGGACGGCTTTGCCACGGATTGGCATCTTGTGCATCTGGGCAGCCGCGCACAGGGCGGCGCGGGGCTGGTGACGCTGGAAGCCTCGGCGGTTGTACCTGAGGGCCGCATCTCGTCTGGAGATCTCGGTATCTGGAAAGACGAGCATGTTCCGGCGCTGGAGCGGATTGTGCGGTTTATCCACTCGCAGGGCGCGCGGGCCGGCATTCAACTGGCGCACGCCGGACGAAAGGGGAGCATGACTCCGCCGTTTGGCGGGGAGCGGCTGCTGACGGCCCAGGAAGGCGCATGGGAGCCGGTCTCTGCAAGCGCAGTCGCATTTTCCGCTAGCTACGCGGTTCCGCGGGCGCTGGATCAGGCGGGGATTAGCGCCATTGTCGAGGCGTTTCGGCAGGCGGCGCGGCGAGCTTTTGCCGCGGGGTTCGACTTTGTGGAGATCCACGCCGCGCACGGTTATCTTTTGCACCAGTTTCTGTCGCCGCTGGCTAATCGGCGGACGGATTCTTATGGGGGCAGCTTTGAGAACCGGACTCGCTTTGCGCTGGAAGTTGTGGACGCGGTGCGCGCGGAGTGGCCGGCTCATTTGCCGCTTTTTGTGCGAATCTCCGCTACCGACTGGGCCGAGGGGGGATGGAATATCGACGAATCTGTCGAGCTGGCACGGCTGTTCCGCGAACACGGGGTCGATCTGGTCGATGTGTCATCGGGCGGCATGGTGCCTGGGGTTGCGATTCCGATTGGTCCGGGCTACCAGGTGGAGTTTGCTGCACGAATCCGGCGCGAGGCTGGGATTGCAACCGCCGCGGTTGGGCTTATTACCGATCCAACGCAGGCCAACGGCATTGTAGAGCAGGGGCATGCCGATCTGGTGTTTCTTGCGCGCGAGTTTCTGCGCGATGCTTACTGGCCGGTGCATGCGGCGGCTTCGCTGGGAGACAGCGCAAGCTGGCCTACGCAATATTTGCGCGCTGCGCCTCATGGGTCGACCGCACGGAAGCCGGTGGCTGGAGTTGAGGGCGCTTAGGAAGTTGAGGACGGGGCGATTGAGGTTTGTGGTCTCCCACCCTTGCGACAGGAAAAGTCGCAAAGATGGGGGACGGGGCTTTTGTGGCAGGTTGACTAAACGCAGGTCCTTCGACTCGCTTCGCTCCCTCAGGATGACAGCGAAGATGGAGGCGGGGCACGAACGTTGGGATTTGGCCTTTTCGGGATAGCAGCCCGTTACTATCTTGATCCACTCGTAGAACTTGCTGCGCCCATGTGCAAATCCCGGCCTATACTTCGCTCAGAGTGAGGTCTTTCCCCAAGGTTGGATCCCTTGCTCGACGTGAACATGGCAACGCAACTTTCTCACAAGCGCGCCTTCTACCCGCCACCGGCGATTCCCGACCGTCTCTACTTTAAAATTGGCGATGTTGCACGCCTTTGCGATGTGGAGACTTACGTCCTGCGTTTTTGGGAGACGCAGTTTCCCCAGCTTAAACCGAACAAGAGCGGGACCGGGCAGCGGCTGTATCGCCGGCGGGACGTCGAGCTGGCTCTTGAAATCAAGAACCTGGTGCATGCGCAGGGCTACACGCTCGCCGGCGCCCGCCAGGTGCTGGAGCAGGCGAACCGGAGAGCCAATCCCCTGTTTGTCCCCATGCAGGAGGCGCCGCAGCCGATCGACTCGCAGCGTGACGAACAGCCCCGGCTGCCGCTAGTGGCCGTCGAATCGAGCCAGCGCCCCGATTCTGTTGCCGCGTCCATCGGGCGGGCACGCGCCGAGTTGCGCGAGATTCTCGGCCTGCTGACGTTTCCGACCCCTCAGCCTGTCCGTCCCCGCGCACGGTTGGCCGCTGTCACAAGCCTCTCGGGCACTCTGTTCCCGTCGTAGTGGACAGTGAACAGTGGACAGTGAACAGCTAATAAGTGAACCGATCGAAGTGTTCTATCCGCATCCCGCAGGGGCTGAAGCCCGAGCTCATTCTGCAGGTCATGTGGCACGACTGAAGTCTTGCCCTGAAACAGAACCTCCGCAAACTTTATGGAATTGAGTTTTCAGCGGGCTGTAAGGTCTTGCCCTGATACAAAGCCACGACGTTAGCGGCGGCCCTGGATGGTTCCGCCACCGCCGCCTTTCTTGGCGGCTCGCCTGGCGGCTATGGCGTGCATCTCCTTGCCCATGCTGGATTGGTTGATGGCTAACTGCATGGCCAGGTTGATGAGGTTCCCTGTTCCCCAATAAAGGGCAAGTCCCGAGGCGTAGTGCCACAACATGAAGCCGAACATGATCGGCATCATGATGGCCAGCATGCGGCGCTGAGCTGGGTCCTGGCCGGGCGCCGGAGTGATGTATTGCGTAAAGAACATGCTGATGATGATGATGATGGGCAGCACGTGCGACGGATCTGGCGCAGAGAGGTCGGTGAGCCAGAACCAGTGTGCCTGGCGGAGCTCGACGGTGTTCTGCAGGACGCGGAAGTAAGCGAAGAACAGCGGCATCTGGATGAACAGGGGCAGACATCCGCCGTACATGTTTACGCCTTCGGTCTTGTAGAGCTCCATCATCTCGGTGTTCATTTCGGCCTTTTTGGGGTCGGTGGCCTTGAGATGGGCGTAGCGCTTTTTGAGGGCCTCGACCTTAGGCTGGATGCGCATCATCTTCAGCGAAGACTTCATCATCATGAGCCGGGTGGGGAGCATGAGGAGGTTGAAGATGACGGTGACGACGATGATAGCCCAGCCCCAGTTGTCGATGCCGTGCTCGACCAGGTAGCGCAAGGCCAGGTAAAGGGGCTTGGCGATGACGGTGAGCCATCCGAACTGAATGAGCGATTCGAGCGATTGGCCGGTGGGCTTGCCGTCGGGGCCGGTGGCGCGTATGGAGGTGAGGACATCGATCGACTTGGGGCCGGCAAAGAGGCGAAGCCGCGTGTCGCCGCTGGTGTCGCCGACGGCCAATCCGAGAACCTGTGCGGGCTTCTTCTGGCTGCTTGGGTCGCTGAGATCCTTGGGCAGGTCGATGGTGTTGTGCAGCGTGACGACGGTGGCGCGCTCGGGCGAGTCAGGAAGGAATGCGGCAGCGAAGTACAGGTCGGCGACGGCAGCGTACGCATAGGGCTGATCGAAGGTGGCGTTGTTGCCCACCTTGGCCACTGGCTGCGAGTCCTGCTTGCCGCCGATGGACCAGGCGAATTGCGACGATGCGGAAGTTGGAACCTGGGAGCGGGTCAGGGCACTTTTGGAACCCGCGGGAAGGAATTCCTCCATGTCGCCGAGGCCGGCCGGCCACTGGACCAGCGCACGGACCGGTTCGCCGTTGCGCTTGACCTGAGCCTCAATGGAGAGGACGTAGCTGGAGTCGAAGCGGACGGTCTTTACGACGTCGACGCCGTTGGCGGCGTAGTGGAAGGTGAGGGCGCTGGTTTCAGGGGCCAGGGCGTGGCCGGTTGGGGAAGGTTGAACCCCCGAGGCTGAGACCTGGTAGAGCGCCTGATTCAACTGGGATGTGAGGGCCGGCTCGTAGGTAAACAGCGAGAGGGGCAGGCCGAATTGGGCGGAGGCCTGGGGCTGGACCAGATCGAGCGGCTTGCCGGCGCTGTCAAAGTACTTCTTCAGAATCCAATGCTTGATTTGAGCGCCGCGATTGGTGAAGACGATGCTGTAGAGTTCGTTTTCGATGGTGGTTTCGGTCTCGGCTGCCGCAGCGACGGTTGCAGTGGCTGCCGCGGCGTGAACGGCGCCTGAGGCCGATTGCGGCCGGCCTGGCTGAGTGATTGCGGCTTGAGCAGGTTGCGCCGCGGGCTGGGCCTGTTGCGATTGAACTTGAGTATTGGGGGCGGGCGGACCCTGCTTGGGCTTGAAGAAATTCTGGTAGACGAGAAGGGCAATCACCATGACCGCGGTGAAGATCAAGGTGGAGCGCATATCGCCGCCGCTGGAAGAGCCGCCGCCGGACCCTGGGGTTTGCAGATTTGGATTACGAATTTCGGGCAAAGGATACTTCCAATCGTTTAAAAAGGGCGGCGCTTCAGGCCGCCGCTTGTTCTATGGTAACGGTTCGCGGGGAGAAATGGTCCGCGGCCGCGTTTGGCGGCGAAAAGGATATGGGAATTGGGTGGGAACATTGTCGAGACCGCCGCGGCTGAAGGGGTGGCAGCGCAGCAGCCTTAAAAGGGCCAACCACATGCCGCCGAGAGGGCCGTGCATGGCGATTGCCACTTCGGCATATTCCGAGCAGGTGGGCTGGTAACGGCACCCGCCTGTGCCCAGCGAGTGGAGAGTCGGGGAGAGCCAGCGGCGATAGAGCGCGAGAATGGCGAGCAACAAGCGCGTCATGATGCAGGCTTTCGGGGTGGCGCGGGCTCCAGGCTTCGAGGGTCCAGGTTTCGAGGCTCCGGGCTTCGAAGCAGGAGCGCTGAAGAAGCGGCCATCCGCGCCGCTTCGGAATTTGCCTGCTGAAGGATACGCACAATCTCCGCTTCAAGTTTCTTGAAATCGACGGTGAGGATGGAGCGGCGGGGATGAAGTATGAGATCGCAGCCGAGGGGTAACAGGTCCGCATGGCGGCGCAGGGCCTCGCGCATGCGGCGCTTGATGCGGTTGCGTTCATGGGCCTTGCCGAGAACCTTACCGGCGGTGAGGCCGACGCGGGGTCCCGTTGGGGGGATGAGCGGACTGGAGGATGATTCAAGTGGCTGCGGGGCCAGAAACCAGCTCATGGAAGCCGATTGGCGCTTGCGTCCGGACGCATAGGCGCGCTGGTAGTCGGCGTGCTTGCGCAGGCGCAGGCCAGCGAGGGATTGCCTGCGGGGCTGGGGGTGGGCTTTTGCGGGAGAGACATTCATGACGTTGCCGGCTTGGCGTGGGCCTGAACCGCCAGGGTGTGCCCCCGGCGCCGGCTCAATTGGATGAAAAGGTCGAGGGGCAACGGCGGGCGGGGATTAGTCGCGGAATCCGGCGCTGACCGACACACGCTTGCGGCCGATGGCGCGGCGGCGGCTTAACACGGCTGCGCCGCTGTTGGTCTTCATGCGGGCGCGAAACCCGTGTGTCTTGACACGCTTGCGGCGATTCGGTTGAAATGTGCGCTTGGGCATGAAAATGCGCTCCTGTTTCCTGAAGAGAATCTGCGCCTTGACGGCAAGTACTAAGTGTATCGCAGGTTGAGTCAGGAATCCAGCGCGAAGTGAATTTTGAGGTAGAGTTGAGATTTGCGGAGCCTGGGTCGGGTTGGTGCTGAGGGGTGCGGCCAGGAGCTGATTTGCTCTCTTCCCGAGATGAATTCGAGAGTGACCTGGGGTGACCCTGGTAACGTTTTTGAGGGAGTTTCACCACCGCTGGTGCAACTTGCATGGCACTCACAAAGTTTTGTGAAAGACTGATTGCAAAGACTGCGAAATATGCTACTATCGGGACCGATCAAGAAAGTATCCCAGCGTCCCACGGAACGGTTTAATCTGCGGCCCCAAGGCTTAAACCAGGGGCAGACAAGCGGCAACCAGGCGGTCGGCAACGAATCAGTGGACGAAGAGCCCGAGGCTTTTCGTCATGAGAGAGCCATTGCCTAAATCCCGCAGACGAACTGTTTTTGGTAGTTTATAGGCGGCGCAGGCAAGGACTAGCACGATGGCATTCGCAACTTCGCCGGCAACGGTACTCAATCCCTGGCTCCAGATACTGTCCGCACTCGAAAAGAAGGTCGTTCGCCAGTCCTTCGAAACCTGGCTCAAACCGACTCGATATAGCCATGCCGCGGGCCGCACGCTTTATGTACGCGTGCCGTCGCCGGAGTTTCAGCACATCGGCGACAAGTACGGAGACCTGATTCAGGAAGCCATCGACTTGCAGTCGCTGGACTTCGACGACGTTAGCTTCGTTACGGTGGAGGAGGACCCCTCGATTCCGCCGCAGCGCAGGGACGGAGGCTTCGGGCCTGTCCCGGCGCATGCTCCGACCGCGCCGCATCCGCCCGCGCCGCGCTCGCCGGAGCAGGCACGCTTCGACTGGTCTACCGCTGCGCAACTGAACCAGCGTTACACTTTCGACGCCTTCGTGATCGGGAACGGGAATCAATTTGCGCGCGCCGCTTCTCTGGCGGTGGCGGAGCGCCCATCGCGGGCCTACAATCCGCTCTTCCTGTATGGAGGGGTGGGGATGGGCAAGACTCACCTGATGCACGCCATCGGGCACGAGGTGAAGCGCCGGCAGCCGTCGGCGAACATCTGCTATGTTTCCGCGGAAAAGTTCACCAACGAGATGATCACCTCGCTGCGCAACGACCGGATGACGAGCTTCCGCGATCGCTTCCGGACCGTGGACGTGCTGCTGATCGACGACATCCAGTTCATTGCGCAGAAGGAGCGCACGCAGGAAGAATTCTTCCACACGTTCAATGCTTTGCACGAGAGCATGAAGCAGATTGTGATTGCGTCGGACCGGCCGCCGAAGGAGCTGGCGGAGATTGAGGACCGGCTGCGCTCGCGGTTTGAGATGGGGCTGATCGCCGATATCCAGCCGCCGGATCTGGAAACCAAGGTTGCGATTCTTCAGAAAAAGGCTGAGTCCGAGCAGGTGCAGTTGCCGGCAGACGTAGCCTTGTTTGTGGCCTCGAATGTGCGCACCAACGTACGCGAACTCGAGGGCGCCATGACGCGGCTGATCGCGTGGTGCCAGATGAACCGCATGGAGATCACGCTGGCTTCAACGCAGCAATGCCTGAAGCAGTTCATCGACATGCAGGTGCGAAAGATCACCATTGAGGCGATTCAGCGCGCGGTGGCCGAACAGTTCGGCATGAGGGTGAGCGACCTGAAGCAGAAGAACAACTCGCGCAATGTGGTGGTGCCGCGGCAGATTGCCATGTTCCTGGCGAAGGGGATGACCGAGGCCAGTTTGCCGGAGATTGGCAGGCAGTTCGGGAACAAGCACCACACCACGGTGATGCATTCGATTGCGAAGATTGACGATCAGCGGCGCGCGGATAAGGATTTGCAGAGGACGCTGAACAAGCTGCAGGAGCAGTTGAATGGGTGAGTAAGGCAGGGAATAGGGAATAGGAAAACAGAGGCCCGCGCCGAGATATTGGCGTGGGCTTCTTGGTGTCTGCTCAAAATTGCGTGAGGCTTAGGACGTTGTTGTCGGGGTCGTGGAACCAGGCTACTCTTGCGCCGGTGGGGGAGTTCCAGATGGCTCGCGGGTCAGCGTCGTTCATGCTTGGAAAGCGGAGAAACTCAATGCCGGCCGCTGTGAGTTGATCCACGGTGGATTCGATCGACTCGACAGCCCATCCGAGGATGGTGAATTGGGCGGGAGTGTGCGGGCCTACCGGGGTTACGCGGAGCATGATTCCGTTGGCGTCGAAGATGAGGGCGAAGGGCTTCTCGTCTTCGACAAGGCGAAGGCCGAGCACGCCTTCATAGAAGGCACGCGCCTTTGCGATGTCAGTGACTGGAACAAAGGCGACGAGCTTACTCGCGCCGAGAATCGATTGCTGCGTCATGAATTTGCCTCTACGGCGATGGTACGCCGTGGGCCGGCTAAGGTGCGCCTGGTGCGGTCATCAGCTCCACAAACATCTTTTGGAATCGCGGCAAATCAAGGTCGACTTGCGCATGGACCAGCCGGACGCCGGTGGTGGGCTTGAGCTTTTCGGTCCACGTGAGCGTGTCGCCGTAGCTGGGGCCGTGGCTCAGGTCGATGTCCATGTAGAGCAATTCCTCTTTGGTGATGAGCGTGGGATCGAGCCAGGCGCAGGCAGCGACCTCGTCCCACATGTAGTAGCGGTCCTGGCTCCAGGCGGCGATGTAGCGAGCGGCGGGGGTGGAAGACTTTGAGATTTCGTCGAGCATCTTCTGGGTAAACGGCGCCTTGATGGAGACATCGACGGTGGTGACATCGATGCGCGGCCAGGCGGCGCGGAGCACGATGTGCGCGGCTTCAGGATCGAACCAGAAGTTGAACTCGTGGCGCGGGCTGGTGGCGAACTCGGGATCGCCGGTTTGGGGATTGAGGCTGCCGCCCATGATTACGATTCCCTGAGTCAGGGAGGCGAACTCCGGGTCGATGGAGATGGCCAGCGCGATGTTGGTGAGCGGGCCGGCCGCGTAGATGGTGATTTGGTGGGGGTGGGCGCGCACCTGGCGGATGAGGAAATGCGCGGCGTCCTCTTCGATGGGCTTGAGGGTGGGCTGGCCTTCCGGCATGGGCGGGATCTCAAAGGGCGAATGCGATTGAAGATGATCGGGCGTGACCGGGGTTATTCCGCTGGGGGATTCTACAAGGCTGGTCGGGCCCTGTCCCCATGCGCCAAGCCAGGTGACCTTGCCGTTGAGCGTTTCGGCCATGCGGGTCTCCCGCTCAGTGCGGATGAGGGGGAAGACCGCGCCTTTGGTCACGGGGATGGCGGAGTGGCCGGTCAGCTCCAGCATGCGCAGGGTGTGCAGCGTCTCTTCATCGCGCCAGGCGTTGCCGGTGACCATGGTGATTCCCAGCACCTGGACCTGCGGGGACTGGAGCAGAGCCATCATGGCCATCTGGTTGGAGCCGCCGGGACCGGAACCGTCCTGGTCAATAAGCACCAGGCGCTGTTGCGCGGGGCACAGGGCGGCAGCGACGGCTAACGCGAGCAGAGTGAATTTCGTTCTCATTGTTGGGTATTGTGTCATACCCGAAAGCCGGATTGAGGAGGAGCGCCGCAGCTTACCTGCGGCGCTCAAACCCTCTTGGCTTGATCGGCGGGGTTACGGGCAGGTCCGTTTTGCCTTCGGGAAAGACGGCAAGAAAGCGGTCGGGACCTTCGCCGGAGCTGGCCGTCTCAACGCCTTCAATGCCGCGGAAGGCCATGTGCATGAGGCGGCGATCGCGGCTGTTGGTGGCCGCGAAAGCGTATGGAATGCCGGACCTGCGCACCTTTTCCGCGACGGTTTCGGCGGTGAGGCGCAGTTGCTGGGCTTGCAGAGCCTTGAAGTTGTCAGCATCAAAGACGACCAGATCGTGTTCGCGCTGGTCGAGACGGAGGATTTGCGCCGAGACGGTCTCAAGCGCCAGCAGCATTTCGCCGTTGCGCTGCGTGACCAGGGGCACGTCTGGACCGGCCAGTTCGACGCGAAGCTGGTTGGCCGGGGAGCCTTCGGGGCCGGGTGCGCCGTTGCCGGCAGCGATGCGGTATTTGAGTCGCAGGCCGCCGAGCTTGTTGAGGGCGGAAAGGACTGAGGCAATCTTCTGGGCGGCTTGTTGCAAATCGGCGATAGGCATGACAAATCAGTATCGCAGAGTGGGGCGGGGGATGGATGGCGAATTGGGGTCGTTTGGAGGATTTCGCCGGCTTCGTTGTTTTACGCAAGGAGTGTTAGCTTAGGCAAGGACTGTACCCGGTTCGCAGGGGCAGAATTTGGCGGTGGGATTCGGGCCTTCGCATGCGCAAACTTCCTGGGCTACTTCTTCTGTTGGTGATGTATTCGGGCGTGTCGCTGGCGCATGCGCAGGGCGGGCCGCCGTTTATTACCGACGATCCCGGCACCCCCGGGAACAAGCACTGGGAGATCAATCTTGGCTGGATTGCGGACCATAATCCTGGGAACGCCACCTACCAGACGCCGGATATCGACATGAATTACGGGTGGGGCGACCGGATTCAGTTGAAGTATGAGCTGCCGATGGCCGTTGCGACAGACCAGAACAATACCACGCGGGCCGGGCTGGGCGAATCGCTGCTGGGGATCAAGTGGCGGCCTTACGAGTATCATCGCGCCGGCGCGGCGAAGTCGGATGAGAATATGCTGTTCTCGCTGGGGACGTATCCGCAGGCTTCCATCAATAATCCGACAAGCGCGGTGCGGCGGGGCATTGTGGAGAACGGACCGCAGTATTACCTGCCTATGGAAGCGACGGCGAAGGTGGGGCCGATCGATTTCAACGGCGAGGTGGGGCACTGGTTTGGCAACAAGCTGATTCCGAGCCGGTGGGGGCGCGGGCTGATTGCGGGACACGAGTTCAGCGAGCGGCTGGAACTTTATGGAGAGATATACGATTTGCAGGATGCGAACCGCATCGGCGCGGTGCCCAAGCAGCGCGAATTGACGGCGGATGTGGGCGGGCGGCAGACGCTGGATCGCGGCGGGCATTTGCGGCTGCTGTTTATGGGCGGGCGGAGTATCCAGGCGGTGACGGGTGAGAACAGCGAGCCGAACTGGATTGCTTATCTGGGGGTGCAGATTCTGCTGGGGCCCAAAGAGAAAGAGACGCCGGGGCAGAATCCATAGCGACGGACCGCCGCACCTGGGGCTTCAGTGGAGTCCCACCTTTGCGACAAGAAAAAATCGCATGGATGGGGCACGGGACATTGGTGCGGTGACAGAATGGATGTATGCCGCCGACCGATGAAACACTGCCTGAGCCGATTGTGCTGACCCG
>Ga0182030_10008424_pt1 | contig 21345 bp, 23 predicted proteins | sample 812S3MmetaG_FD_121299 | JGI IMG/M metagenome (GOLD analysis project Ga0182030, IMG submission 121299) | Permafrost microbial communities from Stordalen Mire, Sweden - 812S3M metaG (Illumina Assembly) | ecosystem: Environmental > Terrestrial > Soil > Wetlands > Permafrost | place: Sweden...
AAGGTCACGGAAGAAATCAACCCTCAAAAAGAAACCGGCCGGGTTAAGATCGGCGGGGAAGAATGGCGGGCGGTCAGCCAGGATTCATCCGTTATCGCTGTAGGCCAAAGGGTGAAAGTTGAAAGATTGTCAGGAAATAAATTATTTGTTCAGATAAAAAGTTAAGGGGGATCATATGTCACCGGCAATAACAATAATTCTCGCATTAGTCGCTGTGGTGGTTATCGTAATGGCTATTAAAGGTTTTATGATCGTGCAACAGGCGGAAGTCGTCGTCGTTGAGCGTTTGGGACGTTATCACCGCTTGCTTCACAGCGGCGTGAATATCCTTTGGCCGTTCTTTGACCGTCCCCGAAAAATTCAATGGCGGTATTCCCTGACAGATATCGGTGGCAATCATATTGTCCGAAAAGTGGAAGTCGAAAGAATTGATTTAAGAGAGACGGTTTATGAATTTCCAAAACAAAATGTCATAACCAAAGATAACGTCACCATCATTATTGATGTTTTGCTTTATTTCCAGGTTTCGGACCCTGTAAAAGCGGTCTATGAGATCGCCAATCTGCCGGATGCCATCGAAAAGCTCACACAAACCACTTTAAGAAACGTGATTGGTGCGCTGGACCTTGACCAAACCCTGACTTCTCGCGACACCATTAACACGAAACTAAGGGCCATTCTGGATGAAGCGACCGAAAAGTGGGGGATAAAGGCTAACAGAGTGGAACTTCAGGAGATTTCTCCCCCAGCTGAGATTAAAGATGCGATGGAAAAACAAATGAGGGCCGAGAGAAGCAGGCGTGCGGTCATTTTAGAGGCGGAAGGTCAAAAGACCGCGGCTATTCTTGTGGCTGAAGGAGAGCGGGAATCCCAAATTACTAGGGCGGAAGGCGATAAAAAGTCTGCCATTCTCAGGGCTGAAGGGAATGCGGAATCACGCCTGAAATTGGCCGATGCCGAGGCCAAATCAATACGCATGGTCACTGAAACGATTAAGGATAGTAAAGGTGATCCAGCGACGTACTTAATAGCCATTAAATACATTGATGCGCTGAAGGAAATGGTTTCTGGGAAAGACAATAAGGTCGTGTACGTGCCCTATGAGGCATCAGGGGTGCTAGGTTCTATTGGAATGATTAAGGAAATGTTTCAGGTCAAAAAATAAAAGGCTGATCCAAACTTCCAAAAAAAGGAATTTTCTCATGGATTTAAAACTAAAAGGACGCCAAGGTAAAAGCGTAATTGTAGACGGAAGCAACATACTTATTATCAAGAAAGGTTGGCTTTTTGCCGCTCAACGGGAAAAAGCACTTCCTATTCGTAACATCTCGTCAATTGAAATCAAAAAACCGGGCTTTATGTCAGGATACATTAAATTTTCTATTGCCGGAGGGTTTGCCCACGATAGTACCTACAAAGTAACAGGCGGGACCTACGATGCACTCCTGGATGAAAATGCCGTTGTTTTCAATGGCAAGGATAACTATCAAATTGCTTTAATGATTAAAGAAGCCGTTGAGTCTAAATCTAGTTCGGCGCCCATCCAAACCACTGGAATCTCTGTTGCAGATGAAATTATAAAATTAAAAAAATTACTGGACGATGGAGTTCTTACCAAGGATGAATTTGCCGCGAAAAAGAAGCAACTTCTTGGGTTGTGAATAAAATAAACAACAAATAAACTTTTTTCTAAAATTCACGACCGAATGCCGGTAATCCTCGGCCCACGGAACTACGACGCCTGACTGGACCCTGAATTCCCGGATGCAGGGATCCTCAAGGGTCTTTTAAAGCCCTACCCGGCCGCCAAGATGCAAGCTAAGGTTGTGGATAAGGTTTAAACCTGTTTGGGATGATCACACATCAAAGGAGGATTCAGGTGATGAATGATCCGATAAAAATAAACCAAATCTTTTTATTGACGCTTTTTATACTAGGAATAGGAACTGCTTGCAGTTGGGCTGATGAAAGTGCCAGTGACTTAGTGAAGGAAGGGGAAGCGCAAGGGAGGGCTGGCGGTAATACCACATTGGGTTTTGAAAAGTTCCAACAGGCCGCAGCCATGGGAGATGCTCAAGGAGAAGCAGACCTTGGTTGGAATTACTTATATGGTATGGGGACCGAAAAAAATACCCATAAAGCCGTTAAGTGGCTACAAAAGTCAGCCGACCAGGGAAATGCCAAAGGAGAATATGACCTTGGGGATTGCTATGAAAATGGAATTGGTGTTCCAAAAAACATGGTAAAAGCCGTGAAATTGTTCAAAGAGTCTGCCGCCCAAGTTGATAACTCCTCCAAACCGAATGATAGTGAAGTTGCTGAGGTTGCTTTGGGGCAATGTTATGAAAAAGGAAAGGGAGTTCCTAAGAACTTGCTCATGGCTGAGCAGTGGTACCAGAAAGGTGCAGATCGCGGAGACAGCACTTCACAATATTGTCTTGGAAATTGTTATCTGAAAGGTACGGGTAAGGCCAAAGATTTTAAAAAAGCTGTCGAGTATTTGGAGAAAGCTGCTAACCACGGAATCGATGAAGGCTTTGAGGCCTTTTATCCCTTAGGACTTTGTTATGAAAAGGGCATAGGCGTAGCAAAGGACAAAAAAAAAGCTTTGAAATGGTATCAAAAAGCCGCTGACATTGGTGGTGTGGAAGGTAAAAAGGCCCAAAAAGCGATTGCTCGATTAGGATTTTGATTTTTAACCCATGAAAGACTTCCCCTTTTGGCGCGGCGCGATCTACAACGCAAAAACACCCCTCATCCTAAAAGCCGTTGGGGAAGACCTCGCCCAATTCCAAAAACAATCCGGCCTTTTCGGGGACGGAGAAAAGAAGCTCACCGACGACCAGGTGGTCACCCTACGGACGCAATACTCCAAAAAAAAGATGAAATTGGAAAAGGAAACTTTGCCCCATTCTGTCTCGAGAAAACCTAAATTTCATAAATAGGCAGACAGCAACAATAACAGATATTTAAAAAAGAGGAGAACCGCATTAGCAAGAGGATATAAAAGGAAGGTTTAAAAATTATTTTAAACGAGGCAGAATCGAAATTATTTCCGTAAAAGGTGGCGTGCTCTTTCAAGCCGACCCTTCAAGCTGTCTTGAAAAGCGGGATCTTTTCTCCGGTTGTCGATGTGTTCTGTAATCGCGGCACGAATAACCTCGGCCACCGGCAAAGCCTCTACACTGGCAACTGTTTCTAATGCTTCTGCCAGTTCAACAGGTAATCGGAGTGACATTGCTTTAACGTTTTTCATAAGCATTATCATGTATCACGATACAAAGCTTGTCAAGTATTAAGTTATTGTGGTATCATTATACCGTTGTATCAAATAAGGAGGTTCTTATGAACCACGAACAGAAAGAAGAAGAAAACAAGGAGCATGGAGACGAACAACGTCTGGAGCAGGATGTACGTCGCTTAGAAAAGGACGAAAAACGCCTCGAGGAAGACATCCGACGCTTAGAGAAAGATGAACATCATGAACATGGCCATCATCCGGAACACCATGATTTTCACATTCAGATTGACCGGGTGCATTACACGGTACATAAAAAGGAAATGACCGGGGAAGAATTGCGACACGTTCCTCCAACTCCAATCGGGCCTGACCGGGACTTATTTGAGGTTGTTCCGGGTGGCACCGACAGGAAGATTTTAGATAACGAAAAAGTCGAAATTCGCGATGGCAAACGGTTTTTTACCGCCCCTGCCCAAATAAATCCAGGGAGTTTCTAAAATGGGACTTCCTCAGGCGGATATTGCATATTTAATTGAACGCGGTATTGCTCACTCCATAACATTGGAGGCTAACATGACCTGTGTTTTATTTCCGGGTTACGTTGTGCCCCCAGGATATAACCATCCCAAGTCAAACCTCCTAATCCGACTGAACGCAGGTTACCCGGATGTACCCCCGGACATGTGGTGGTTTGACCCACCTATTCGCCTAAGTAATGGTGGTGCCATACAAGCGACTGAGGTTATTGAACAACATCTCGGGCGGCCCTGGCAAAGATGGTCTCGACACTTCAAACCGGGTCAGTGGCAATCCGGTATTGATTCATTGGAAAGCTATCTCGCGCTTATTCATAAAGAGCTCGAACGGTGTGCCATGGTCCCAAGATGACGGCAACACTAGTCCTTTCGGGAATATTGGCCGACGAAATAAATAAGACAGCACGGCTCTCCGTTGAAACAGCGGGCGTGTTGCTTGCCAGCCTTATTATGACCCCACAAGGTAACGTCAGGATCCTCGCTCGAAAAATGCGGTGGGTACCTGAATCTTCTTATGTTCGACGTGGGGGTGACCACCTGTCCATCGCTTCTGAAGGATATGTCCCCTTTCTCGCTGAAGCAGAAAGTATGAAAGGAGTTGCTTTGTGGGTCCATACTCATCCCGGTGTGGACTCGTGCCCACGCCCGAGTATTCATGACGAAGAAGTAGATCGCCAAATTGCGAACCTGTTTAGACTTCGATCAGACAATCCTTATTACGGTGCTATTATTTTTTCTGCCCGTTCCAAAGGCTTTTCCTTCACCGGCTATATCCAATCTGAAAATGAGGCGCGAATCCCTATCGAACTGCAATGGGAAGTGGGCGACAAGTTTTCCCTAAATCGTTCCTTTGATCTTCCGGCCTTAAATATTGAACCTATCTTCGACAGAAATGTTCGTGCTTTTGGCGGTTCCGTTCAGGCCGCATTGGGCCAACTTCGTGTCGGCCTTATTGGTTGTGGCGGTACGGGGTCTTCCGTTGCGGAACAATTAGTAAGACTTGGTGTCCGGAATTTTACTTTGGTAGACCCTGAACAACTTTCCGCAAGCAACGTAACAAGGGTTTACGGATCGACAGAAGCTGATGTTGGGAGATACAAGGTTGACATTCTTTCAGACCACCTCATACGAATCGCCCCCCAAACCCGGTGTGAAATGGTTAAATCGATGATTACATTGGAATCAACCGCCCGGCGCCTGACAGGCTGTGACATCTTATTCGGATGCACTGACGACAACGCTGGGAGGTTGGTTCTTTCACGCTTTTCGACTTATTTTTTAACTCCTGTGATTGACTGTGGCGTATTGTTGACCAGTGACGAAAGTGGATTGTTACTCGGTATAGATGGGCGCGTTACCACCCTAGTTCCCGGACAGGCTTGTTTGGTTTGCCGGTCTCGAATAAATCTCGCTAGAGCAGCAGCAGAGTTGCTTACGCCGGATGAACGGAACCGTCGTGAAAACGAAGGATATGCCCCGATTCTTGGAAGAACAGAGCCTGCAGTTGTGACTTTTACGTCGCTTGTGGCGGCTACTGCAGTTACTGAACTTTTGGAGCGCTTTATTGGGTATGGCCCTGAACCCCGTCCTAGTGAGATTTTATTGCGTTGTCATGACCGGGAAATCTCGACCAATATTGAACCTCCCCGCACTGGTCACTATTGTCACCCTTTTTCCAACAAGCTTGGAATCGGGAATACGAATCCATTTTTGGAGCAAACATGGCCAGAATAGGAGATTTTCCATTGTGGAAATGGTTTCCTGGGCGTTCTTGGAGGATCGTTGCAAATGTTGAAGCCGCCGACGAGATACCAATTCAGCTACCTCCTAAAGGGGCGGTAGTTGTTGGTCCAATGCGTCATCCGAAGTGGCTCGCTTTCGATTGCCCTTGTAAAACAGGCCACCGGATAATGATTTCTCTTGATCCGACGCATTATCCTCACTGGACTATCCGAGACATAAAGAAACTTAGTGTTTATCCAAGTGTAGACTATCAAGCACCTGAGCGGCGCTGTCATTATTTTATAACGCGGGGTAATATAATTTGGGTAAAGGAGAAACATTTCCATGAAAGAAAACGATAAATCAGAACATACTGGCCTGGGGGAAAACTCTAGCCCCGGGATCCCGCTATCAGATCCTGCCCTCAAGACCCCAATGTATACCGCGATAAACGCCGGACGGTATCAACGACAGGAACTCATAAAAAAAATTCAAAGGAAAACTAATAATTATCTCCTTTGTTATGTTTCTGGGTTTAAAACCCAAATAAATAGAGATGACATTATAGGTATTATGGAATTACTTCATAATGTTCCCCATAATTCTAATATTGACTTACTTCTTCACACCGGGGGTGGAGACATTGATGCTGCAGATAAAATTGTTACAATTCTTCGAAAAAAGGTTGGCGAAAAAGGGATGCTTCGTATAATTGTCCCTGATTACGCTAAAAGTGCTGGAACTTTAATTGCTTTAGCCGCAGAAAAAATTGTAATGAGTGATAGTTCCGAACTTGGCCCTATAGATCCCCAATTTCCAAAGAGGGATGGAGACGGAAACGCTTTGCAGCATTCAGTGATGAATTATCTTGAGGCTTACGAAACACTTTGTGAAAAATTGCGATCTACGCCCAATGATGTTCCGGCTGCGGTATTACTCTCGAAATTTGATTCCACCACGGTAGTTCTTTTCAACGCAATCAGTGCGCGTGCCCGGACTCTTGCTGAAAAATATTTAAATAGGTACATGTTTCATGAAACGAATGGGAAGTATACGGCCATTGCTTCAAATTTAATGGATACAAAAAAATGGTTATCTCATGGGCAAATGATTGGTTTGGATGATGCAAAAGAAATGGGACTAGAAGTTACATATTTAAAAAATGAGGACGAAGACTGGCAATTGTATTGGAGTTTGTATTGCCTTCAAAGATTGGCAATCACAGATAATCAGAAACTTTTTGAGTCCGATTTCGCAAGTTTGCCTATGTAACCCTGTTTGAAAGTTTCGGTAAACTAGTTTAGCCTCTTCTAAATTCCTGATTTTTCCCTGAAAATCCTACCATTTAATTTTCCAACCCCTTAAGAACTTGACCACCCTCCAAACTTACGGGTATACCTAAGGAATACTCTTGTATACCTTTAACCTTTTTTGGAGGATTTATGGCCACCCACGCCCGTCTTATTGGGCCCTACGAGGAACACAAACACCTCATCATTCCTTTCCTCAAATCCTCGGTTGTTTGCGGATCGAGCCCCCCGGCGCCGGGCCCCTCCGAACTCATGATGGAAGACCCCCTCGATATTTCCGATTTTGTGGACCACCCCAAGGCATCCTTTTTCTGGAAGACCTACGGGGACTCCATGATCGGGGCGGGCATCTTTTCCGGGGATATCCTCCTCCTCGACCGCTTTTACATTCCTTTCTTGGTTCCGGGCGACGTGATCGTGGCGGCCGAGGCGGGCAGGGACCCCATGGTCAAACGCCTTGTTTTCGAGAACAAAAAACCACTTTTGTTGCCCGAGAATCCCAAATTCAAACCCGTACCTATCGACCCGGAGGAAGGAATCGAGGTGATGGGGGTCGTCCTTTGGAATTTCCACATGCACAGGGGCTCGGTGGCCGTCAGACGTAAATTGAAGGCGGTTTGAAAAAATTTTTGCATTAGGTTTTTTTAAAAGCCCCTTTTCGGCGCGGAGGAACCATGATTGCCACAGTCGAACACATTAGGAAATTCATTTTCGCGCTGGTCGATTGCAAGAACTTTTATGTCTCCTGCGAGCGGGCCTTCAACTCCCGCCTCTGGAAGAAGCCCGTTATCGTCCTGGGGAACAACGACGGCATCATTATCGCCAGAAGCGACGAGGCCAAACAGCTAGGAATCCCAATGGGCTTCCCGGTGTTCCTCGTCCGCAAGATTATCAAGGACAACGATGTCATCGTCAAAAGCGCGAATTTCCCGCTTTACTTCAATATGCGCGACCGGGTCCGGGGCATCCTCTCGGAATTCACCCCCCACTTGGAGAAATACAGCATCGACGAGTGCTTCCTGGATTTGACCGCCTTCCCTCCGGACCAGCTCGACAGCTACGGGAGGCAGATCAAGGAAATGGTCGAGCGGTGCACCGGCATCCCGGTCCAAGTGGGAATCGCCGAGACCAAATGCCTCGCCAAACTCGCCAATAAGGTCGCCAAGAAGAAACCCGAGCTCAAGGGGGTCTTGAGCGTCTACGGAAACCTTCGATGGCGTGAACGTGCGCTCGAAGTGACCGACGTTGGTGACCTTTGGGGCGTCGGGCCGGCCTATGCGACCATGCTTAAATCCAACGGAATCAACAACGCCTTGCAATTTCGGGACGCACCGGAACACTGGGTTCAGAAGAAAATGACGATCATGGGGGCGAGGATCCAGGCCGAGCTCAAGGCCATCAAATGCCACTCTTTAAGCGAGCTCCCCGAACCCAAAAAAATGATTGGAACGGCCGCGGGCGTGGGGGTTCTCATGGAAACCCTCGAGGAGATGCTCCAGGAGGCCGCCGCCAGGGCCGAGGAGGAGGGCTGGAAATTGAGGAAAGAGAACGTCTGCGCCAAGGAAATGGTCGTTTGGGTTTCGACGAATCCCTTTAGCGCCGACCCCAAGCACAATGACGCTCGGGAATTCACTCTACCCGTGGCCACGAACAACACGTCGGTCATCGCCAAACTTGCCCAGGCGTGTGTAAAGGAAATGTATAAGAACGGTCACCGCTATAAGCGGGTGGGGGTCCACGCCCTCACGTTGGAACCGGCTAACTGCGTCCAGGGGGACATTTTCGTCGATTACGAAGACCCCAAGAAGGTCACTTTGATGAGGGTCATGGACCAGCTAAATCAGGAGAGGGGCACGGGGACCGTTCGCATCGCGGCCACGGGCCCCACGGGCGTGAGCCGTACCTTATTCCAGAACCAATCGCCCCATTACACCAGCCGGTGGAGCGACCTGCCAATCGCAAGAGCTTGTTAAAAATTCGAAAAAGGAGGTTAAAATGGGCACACTTCACAAAGAGAAGGCTTCTCAGAAGTCGAAGGAAAAAGAGGGAGTCATTTGCGGGGAACCGTCGGGATTTCGTAGGAAAAAAACCGATCCCAACCAATTGGCTTTCCTGAGAAAAAAGGAACCGTCGTCTATCCTCGACCAAGAGGAAGTGATTAAACTTTGATTTGAGAGGCTCTTTTGCCTGACTTCAAGCCCGGCGACCCCGTCCGACACCTTGTTTCCCGCGAAGAAGGCGTCATCAAGAGCCCTCAGTCCTTTAGACTCGGGAATAACACTGGTGAGTGTTTCCTGGTAACGGTTGGTCCCCTGGAAAAGGTGTGGTTTCCCCACGAAATGGAACTAATAGACTCGACCAACCGCACTTCAACGTCGTAACGGTAGCTTTTAAAGACGAAAGGAAATGGTCGTGAACAAGAACACACCCCTTAAAAGGGAACGAGTCGGCGTTTTCATCGACGGTAGCAACTTCTATTTCGCTTTGAAGCGGAACAACTACCCCACCCGCGTGGACTATTACGAGCTTTCCAAAGCCCTGGCCGGCCCCGACCGGGAGCTTGTCCGTACCTACTACTACAATTCCGCCTATGATCCCGTCATTGCAACCGAGCAATCCAAAACGCAACAATCCTTTTTTGATTCCCTCCGCAAGACCCCTTACCTGGATTTACGCCTTGGACGGCTTGTCTCAGGAGCGGATGGAAACTTTAAACCAAAGGGTGAAAAAACAATATTTTCGGCAGATTTGGTCTACTTCGCCGCCCGCGGCCTTTTTGACACGGCCATTGTAGTGACCGAAGATTCGGAATACTCACCGGTACTTAATGCGGTGAAGGAACTAGGCAAAGCCGTGGAGATCGGTTTTTTCAAGGATTCCCAGCCCTCAGAATTACTAAAGGCATCCGACAGGATACTTCCTCTTTTCGAGGTTTTGGATAAGTTTAAGTCGAAGATTTTCCCTTCTGTTACAGAAACAGAACCCGGTCCCGAGGACAACATCGGGAACCAGGTTTATGTTAAACGCGCCCCAATTGCTCATGCGAGGGCGGAAGTTACAAAAACAAAGAAATTTTTTGAAAAACTCCTTAAAAATAAATAATCGGTGAAACCATCAACCAAGAAACCAGCCGAGGTGATATTGAACCGGAAAATTTTACAAAAAAAGATAGGGGAATTGATTCGGGAACTCCGCATAAAAAAGGGTCTTAGTCAGAAACAGGCCGCGGACAGGTGTGGCTGTTCGCTTGCCTTTTGGAAACGCTACGAAAAAAAGGGGTTCGAGGGCATCCCTGCACTTTTGAAAATCGCAGTATCCCTTGGCGGTACCTTGACCCCTATGATTAAACTCCTTGAAAAAAGAATTTCCCTTCAAGAATTGTCTACTATTCCAATCGGGGGTACTCAAGACGGGGCGAAAAGGGATATGGATCTTCCGGAAATTGAATCTTATCTCAAAAAAGAAGACCGGATATGGGTAAAGGAAAAGCTTCAAGCGCTCGCATGGCTTGCCCAAGGAATGAAGGTCAAAGAGGTTAGAAAGCGTCTTGGCCGTTCACATTACCTCATCCAACAATGGCTATGCCGGTATAACAAGACTGGCGTCGGTTGGGTGCTGAAGTCCAGTAAAGTCGCTCCGCCGCGTGAGCCTTCCGAAGTGTGGAAGGAATAAAGAAGGTTCTTAAACTAGGGGATTTTGGAAACTTTTAACCCGGTGATCCCGTCCTCCGCTCCCTATTTTCTCTTTTTAGGCCGGCCACGGCCGCGGGGTTGGGTAGACGCTTTCTTGAAAAAGTCTGTGTAGTCGCAGGTAAGGACGTTGGCGATCCGGATAAGGCTTTTAAAGGGGAAGTCCCACCCTGATTCGATTTGTTGAAGCCACCTAAGAGACATTCCGGTTTTATAGGCCAGGGCGGCCTGAGTTAGGCCCCGGCTCTCCCTTGTTTCGGCAATCCGCCGGCCAATATTTTTGACGATTTTGTTGGAATCCTGTTTGATCATTGCCGCATATTGCGGTAATTTGCCCTATTATAAAACGTGGTGTTATTGCGTTATTAATTACAGGCTATAAAGCGGGGGTATTTGTTTTGTCAGACCCAAAAATAGTCGCCAAATTGCTAGATTCTTGTTTAACAACTGCAAATTTGGAACGAGTCTATTCTTTTGAAAAACAGTTGGAAGAAATCCCGCTTTCGGCGTCAGAAGTGAAAGCGAGGCATCGGAACGTCCGGATTGACCTTTTGGAGTTAGTCGGAACCATCGTTGAAAAAGGCCTAGAATGCAGACTACAAGGGGACGAATTATTTCAGGTCATGCGGCAGGTGGACAGCTTCTTATCAGACCGTAATTACTTAATAAAACCCTAAGCTTCCAAAAAAAGCAACCTCATAACGTTTTCCACTTTTCCTTAATAATTTTTTGTAATAAATCGCTTTTACTCCGTCTGAAGTCATTGAGCACCAATGATGTCTAACGGGAGAGGTTTATCTTCAGTAAGCCTTAAAAAAAATCCGCAACCTTTCTGTCCAACTAAAGCCTTTTTCTTCTCAAAACGTTTTTCGCACAAACCTTGTCGACCCTCTCTCGTTTTGATAATTATTTTCATTTTTTCTTTCGCGAAATTTTTTTCTTGTGTTATACGAGTCCCAATAATATCCATCCAACACAATCACTACACACACTTTACAGCGAGTGAGAAATGGAACAAACGGGCGAACTCCAAAAAATAAGGATGATCCGTCTGCAGGCCTTGATAGCTCCCATCCATGAAAAAAAATTGGAGGATGAAATCAAGGCCAAGATGTCTAAAGGCCGGAAAACCACGAAGTCAGAAATTATTCGGCAGGCCCTCGACGCCCGGTATTTTTCAAAGAGAGGAAAAAACGCGGTCTGAAAGTGTTGACCCGGTCCGACTCATGAAAGGAGGGACCGGCAAGTTTATGAATGAAAGGGGTTTGTATATGAAAAAAACCACAGCCGTCCTTTTATCCGTGGTTCTGTCGGTAATATTTTTCGGGTCCATCTTGTCCACCGGTTGCAAGAAAACCCAAACCCCCACGTCGGCGAGTCCTTCATTGAACGAAGCCACACCCACCCCCATGCCAATTGCTGGTGGTGGCATCAACGTCTCGGTTGTTGACAACGGCAAAACGCCGTCCGGAATGAGTCTGGATTTCATCCCGCCTGACAACTCAGTGACCATGCACCGGAGTACCCTCGCGGACGGGACATGTTTGTTCCAACCCGATACCGGCGAATTGGAGCAGGGAACCTGGACCGTGGTGGCCGCGGCCACCCCTTTCCCGCCATATGTGCCAAGTGTGGCGTCCTTGGCGGTGACAGCCAACAACGAAACCTTGAAGTACGAAACCCAGGCCCCTTCCTTCCAGGTTACTCCGCCCGCCGTAACCCAATTTACGGGAACAAGCGGCGGGACATTTACTTATCAATTGACCTACACCCAACCCGGAAATCTTCTTGTTCCGGTTTGGCTTTATATGCCCACCCCTGCGTCCAACTGGTCTGTTTCCAGTTCAGCGGCCACGATTGGAACCACAAGCCCGGTTTCCGTGACCATCACTTTGACGGGGAGCCAATGCGTGGACCAAGAAAGTGTCCCTGCAACTATTTATGGTTTTGATGCGATTTCAAATACAACAACCCCAAATGCCGCAAGAGCAATTTCTGATTTCGCCCCCGTCACTAAAAACTTCACCTCCAACCTGACCGTCAACTGGCAAGCCACCGATTTGAACAATGGGTTTTATAGCTGTGCAAGTGGGGTCCAGCTTTATTTGACCGGTAACTTGACCATCACCGACACCAATGGGTGCCACGCCAACGACGTTATGACTATCCAGTGGAACGGCGGCAACTGTTCGAGTGATTATTTGCAGACCCCAAATGGGAACATCAATAACAACCAGACAGGTGGGGGATCAATCAGTTTCACCCCTGGGACCTACAGCATCACCTTCTACACCGGCTGGTATCCCTCTTTGGTTTGTAATTTCCATGGACAGCAAACAACGACGGGACTTTCTACCAACGGCTCAAACCAGTGTATGAGCGTCAATTTCTAAATTTAAACAGCGAGGATAAAATGAAAAAATCGGTAATCCTAACTCTCATGGTGGCCCTTTGTATCTATGGCTGTGAAAAGGGATCCACTGGTCCCTCTGGACCCACGGGCCCTGCAGGGCCGACCGTTCCCACCTACCAAATGACTTTTGAAAATGGCGTCTACCCGGATTCGGGTTATTCCGGGATTGATACCCATTGGGTGAACGGCAGTAACCAAAGCACCGCCCCCGGTACCGGTGAAATCCAAGTAGGAACCGGTGCCACAACCGCGAATGTCCAATTAGGTTTATTTAGGGCTAATCTCTCTTACAAATTCCCATCGAACGCGACTGTAACGGGGGCTTATCTTCAACTAACCACCGAAACAACTTCCACGCTTGCGTCAGGCACAACTTATGTTTTCGGTGTTCACTCAATTATCAACATATGTGCGCCGGGAAATTGCCCCTGGGATGATTCTGCTAATTGGCTTCAAGTTTATCCAGATTTTGGTGCAGTAGGGTGGACGGGTGGCTCAAGTGGCCCCATCACCCCCGGCGTTGACTACAACTCCACGCCTCTGTCCACGGTCACCGTCACCCCAAGCCAGGTCAACGGAAACCAGGTTCCTTTGGCTTGGAACCTTCCCGTCTCGGTTGTCCAGCCCTGGACGAACCCGGCTAATTCGGGCGTCATCTACGGCCTTTGCATCTCCTCGGAACCAGAAACAGGGAACGGAAGCGGATACATTTCGTTTTGGGACAACACCGGCACCGCCGAGTACAAACCCCAAGTCATCGTCTCTTACACGATCCCATGAATTTGAAAAGGAAACTTTATGAAAAAAACCATCTTTATCGCTACTCTTTTGCCTTTTTTGGCCTTGGCCGCAAGCAAGGCTGACGCCAAACCCAAGCCGACGCCAAGCCCGACGACCACCATAACCCCGACCAATACACCTACGCCGTCGCCCCGGTGGGTCCCCCCTCCCCCCATGGACGACACGGCCAAGTGGATCAACTACCGCGTGGCCACGGCTTTCCAGAACGACGCTTCCGGTTCGAATTTTTATTCCTTCGTGGACCTCTTCCTCCGCCGCCGCCTGGACCAATACAACTTCACCGCCGAGGGGGACGTCCGTGTCCTGAAATATTTCTCCAACTCCTATGAGGCGGATTCCCTCCAAATCATCACCGGGGACGTGTCCTATTCGGACTTGTTCCTGACCGCCGCCGCCGGGCGTCTGAACGTCGGGGACCCCTTGACGCCCATGAGGTTTTTCGGCGACTACTCCACCATGGGCTTAAGGCGGCTGGACGGCTTCCAGTTGACCCTCCCCATCAATTTCAGCGTGGGGGTAGTGGACTCGGGGCAGTCGATCAACTCCAACTCGACCGCATTGAGCCTTTACTATTTCCCGACGGTTTTTTCCTCCACCTACGCGGCCTACGACACGACCCAAAGCTTCATCCTGGGGCAGGCCAGGGTCAGCACCAAGTTCGCGGATATCCCTGTTATCGCCCGCTTCAACATTGGGGGTTGCGCCAACAACTTTTACGACTACTCCATCACGGGCGGGGACTTGACCTATTCCGGGTCGCTCGATTTTACCCTCGCGCACGATTACGAGTTTTACGCGGAATATGGGGTTGAGGACGGCCACTTCAGCAACGATTCCAGCGTTTTGGGCGTCGGCGCGCGCGCCCGGCGTCTTATTACTTTCGGTCCCTTTTCCTTGGATGAACTTATCCTCGAAATGCAGGTCCCGATCGGTTACAGCCTCAACAACACCTTCACCGGCGGAAACAACCTGGACCAGGGCCTTGCTTCATACCCCCAGAAGGTTTTCTTTGTCGGCCTCAAGACTCGTATCAAGGGATTCAACATCAACTTTTACATAACGGACAGTCCCGGCGACTACACTTTCTCGCGGCTCAATTCGTCGAACGCCTTGGGTCCGATCAACCGACAGCCGCTGGCCCAACCCATCGGTCCGGGAAACGTGATCGACGGGCTTAATATCCCCCTGGTCGCCTCGGCCTACAACACCCTTGGATACCTCGTCGACATGGAGGTCACGTTTTGAGGTGGTTCCTTTTCGTTCTTATCCTTTTCATCGCGGGACCGGCATTGGCGGACCGGACGGCAGACGACTTGAAAGCTTTCTTCGACCTGCATGCGTCGGTCTTCGACGCCCTTTCCATGCGGTATCTGCCCGACCAGGCCATCGGGTCGCCGGGTGGGGGTTCTACCCGGAAAGGGAAGAATACAAAAAAGATCGAGGACGTCGAGGTCGCCCAGGCTCCGACAACCATGGTTTTTACGGGGTCGAGCTCCTGGGCAAACATGAAGGCCACCGTCATCAACTACCACACGCATTTCGTGGGGAAGGTCGAAACGGACGCGCCGGCTGAGAAGTGGATTTTGAAAGAGGACGCAACCCGCAACGAGGTCGATTCGGGGAGCCTCAACGACGCTTACAACTTCACCATCGACCACCCCGGCGAGTTCAAGCCGGGTTTTAGCTTGACCCTGATGATTTACAAGGACGGACTGCAGTACCCGTCCCTCTTGACGCTCCATTGAAAGGAACGGATATGAAAAAATTCCTCGTTCTCATTTCAGGCTTTTTCCTGGTCACGGTTCCTTTTTGCCAGGCCTTAGCCCAGGCGACGAGCGACCCCGGAAAAGACTTCGGTGCCTACAAAAACTACATGATGGACCACTACCGAAGCCTTGAAAACGGCGACCCGAGCACCGCCAACCCTGCCGCGTTCGGTCGGTCCGGTGGATTCAAAGGCGTCTCAAAAAAATCAAACTACTCGAAAATCTACGACTATAAGGCGGGCGACAGCCGGAACTACATGAAGGACCAGATCATTCAGAAGGTCGGAACCCTGGCCCAGGCCCTCGCCGACACGGCCGGGTCGGCCTTCGCCTTCGACAGTTCCAGCCAGCTTCGCTCCCAGGCGAGCCAGCTTTCGGCAACCGGCGATCCCAACTTCCAACAAGTGGCTTCCGTGCTTAACCAGGAGGCGACGGCGGTGGACCAAGGCGACCGCGCGCAAGCTCAAAGCCTGGCCGGCCAGATCGCCCCAATGGCCACCTTGCCGGTTTCGGCCAACTACCAACCCACCCAGCAACAAAACCAATTCCTGGCGGCCCTCGGGACCGCCTTCACGACGGTCGTGACATCCTTGACGTCCATCATCGGTGCGGGCCTGGTCGGGCAATTAGTTTCCGCCCTCCTTGGGTCGTCGTCTTATACGGGCGTGCTCGGGAGCGGCATGACCGGGCTTTTGAATTCGCAACCCCCTTCGAACGTGGCCAGCAACACGGGCGTTGGGGTTGTCAACGTGGCGGGCGGCCAAGCGGCCAACTCGCTTAACCAAAGCATGAATGTAGGCAGTTCTTTACAGCCGGTCCCCCAGGGAGCGAATAACGGCCAAGCCTTGCCGAAGCCTTGAGGGAAATATCTTTTGGGAGGTCGAGGATGAAGGAATTTTTCGGAAGATGGAGTCGACGGGCGATGAACGCCGCCCCTTTGTTTTTCATGGCGGTCTTGTGCGCCGGCAACGCTCACGCGGCCGGATTGGGTTTCCAGGATTGGCCCGTCTTGAACACGGTTTTCGCCAAGGTCGACCTGGCCGTGCTGATCCTCAGCGAGTTCTGGTGTGGTTTGCAACTCAAGAAACATTGGACCGCCTTCGGCGGCGACAAGGACCCGGAAGCCGGCATGAAGATCATGAAAGGATTCGGGGCCATGCTCGGGATTTTCCTGACCTTGAGCGCCGCCCTTTGGATTTACAACATGACCCTGACCGCCGGGGCGCCCTCGCCGTCGACCACCTGGACCCAGCCCATAGCCCAGCCTTAATAATGAAACGCCGCCGCACGTTCATTTTTATCGCCGCTTCATCCTGGCTTTTTTTCGCGTGGGCCTCGCTGGTCCACGCCGGGGTTCTCGGGGTTTCGCCTGAGGACATGAGCAACGGGATAGACCAATTCCTCCAAAAACACGCCTGGCATTGGGTGTGTGCCCTTGGCCGGTTGGTAGCGCAGTTCTGCATGAACTGTCTCTTCAAGGTCTACCAATTCCTCGGAACACGGACCCTTTTCATCCCCGACATAGCCTCCCCGAAGACCTGGCTGGCCTTGGGATCACAACAAGCGCCCCAAAGCGTCACCAACGTCATCCACATCATGGTCGGGATCGGTTTGATGGTGGGTCTTATCGCCAGCACGGTCTACCTCGGACAAATCGGCTTTGGTTCCTCGAAGCACCAGCTTTCCAGGGCCGTCTTCCTTCGAATCGTCGTCCCGGTCGTCTGCATCACTTGTTGGCCCTTTTGGACGTCATTCACCTGCCGGCTTTCTTCGAACACGGCCATACTGATTTATTCCCAAAACAGTTTCATCACGAACGGGGGGGCCTTTTCTTCCCTCACGAATTTTGACGTCACGACGGACACCGGGGGCCAAGGGGTGGCTCAACAAAATGAACGAACGAACTTCCTTTATGAATTCAACCTGGGAAAGGTCTTCGCCTGGTCCTTTGCGATGTTCCTTTGTGTGATGGGACTCTATTGGGGATGGAACAAGACCGCCACGGGGAACGGAGGAGGGTTCGCCATCCTTGCAACGGCTGGGCTTTGCCTTGTGCTTATCACCCTTCTTCCGTCCATTTACACCTACTTGAACTACAACGTGGGCGTTGGGAACCTTGCCCAAACCTCCCAAGAAGCCCCCCTCTTTTCATCTTCGGGTGTCTTGCCGACTAATCCCGCCGCTCAATTGAACCTTCCCCAGGAAAGTCATCCCATTATTCAAATAGGCCAACCTAGGGTTGCCCCCCAGGACCCCAATCCTGACCCCGTGAAGTACCCCAACGATACCTGGTCCAACCTCCTGAATTCCGGTATACAGACATTCGTCGCCCTTTTCGGCATCCTCATTTGCATCGCCATCCTGATCGCCAAGGGCTACCAGGTCGTCATGCTCATCCTCTATTTTTTCCTCATGTTCGCCTTTTTCGGTTGCTACGGGCACCCGGATTGGGAGGATTTGACCTTCGCCGGGGCCTGGGCTTACATCAAGCTTCTTTTCCAAAACGTGATTTGGGGCGTTGGATTTTACCTCTTGAATCTCATCCCTCACCTCAACTGGACCCCAACCGGCCAGGCGGCCGGGCAGGGAACGATCATGACGGCTTTCGGCCTCCTCTCTGCCCTCATGGTCATCCAAAACAGCAAGGACATAGCCGACGTCTTCACTAAAACCAAATCCCATTTCGAGGGATCGGCCGGCCAGATATTCAGGGATGTCACCCGCGTCATGGGTTTAGGCCTGGGGGGCGCGAACCTGGCTTCCAGGGTTCTTGAAGCCTCCACGGGTCAGATCGGTCAAAAGGTCGCGGGCGGGGTAGGGGGAGGTGTCGGAGCGGCCACCGGGGCGCTTGGTGGACTTCTCATCGGGAACCCCACCGCGGGGGCCAAGCTTGGGATGAAGGTCGGTTCCACCGTCGGCCAACAAAGCACCAAGGCGGTAAACGCCGTCAGCAAGACACTCGGCAAGGCCACCAGCGGGAATCCTTTCAGGCCAGGAAATAATTTCGCCTCGATGAGGCAACCCAAAGGGGACGCCGCTGTCCAGGGAGCGCCCGGCCAAGCGGGATCCTCCGGGGCAAAGGACGCGACACCCAAAGGCCCACAGGTCAACGCCATGCGATTTGGTTCCCGGAACGCCGGCGGATCGACAGGTTTCCGACAATCACCTAAAAACAACCCAGGCCGAGGGCCTCAAGGCCCCACCCGGCCACCCGGGGGCGGTCCTACGCCGTCGTTCAAGAAATAAGGAATCGACATGAGCAAGCCGCTTGACCAACCACCCAAGTTCCTCGAACTTTTCCCGATCAACGATTTCATGGTCGTCGGTGGTTTCGTCGTCTTGAACGTTCCTCTTTTCCTGGTTTTGTCCCACATATTCGGCTTCATCTTTTCCATCATCGCCTGTGGATCATCCTGCTACGGCGTCTTTTGGTTCTTCATCATCAAGAACAAGATGCCGAGGGGATTTTTCGAATTCGTATTCGCATTCATCACCAAGCCCAAGCTCCTGCTCCCTGGAAGGGAGAGGTCGCAAATCATCGAGAGAAAGGAAAGCTCAAATGGCTGAATCAGTTAAGGAAGGCGCAGCCGCCGAGAGGTTAAGGCTGGCCAAGGTGGGCGAAGGGTATATCGAACTCAGCACGCCCCGAAGGTTCGTGTCAGTGTTCAAAGTCACCGGAGGCGTGAACCCTTACAACGACGACGACCAAACCATTCAGGGAAAAGTGGCCCAATTCGACAACGCCATCCGGCAGTTGAGGGCAAACGAGGAAATCCAGGTTCTCATGCGACGGGTTCCGGTCCAGGGGGAGAAACTCGCCGCCGATTTCCGGGAATCCTGCTCCGACGAGGCCTCGGAGGGCTACCGCAACCACTACAACGCCCGGCAGGAGGAATGGATCGAGGATTTCGTCGCCAACAATTCGCTTTGCGGCTTCGAGACCTACCTTCTTTTCACCATCAACCAGGAAACCAAGCCCGTGTCTGAATCTATGTTCGACTTCTTCACGGGGCTTATTTCGTCGTCCAAGCCGAAAACGTCCGATCCCCTGCAGAATCTCGACGAAGTCCAACGGAGAGCCAAGACCTGGTGCACGTCATTGACTGTGGCCGGGCTTGGGATCGAGGAGCTTTCGAAAGGGGACATTTACCGGCTACTCTATTCGGAGATCAATCTCATGCCTTGGACGGGAAGCGTTGCCGGCTTCGACCGGACCGAAAGCGTTTCAGCCGGCCCGGACGGGTTCCAGACTCTCCGCGAGGCCTTGGCCACGCAACCCATCGAGGTCGAACCCAGGCACGTCAAGGTGGGCGAAACCTACGTCCGGACCATGAGCGTCATGAATTTCCCCATCTTTGGCGAGAAGCCCTTGTTCCTCTACCAATTCCTCGAGCAGGTGGAGAATTTCAAGATAAGCCTATTCGTCCGTGGCGTCGACCAGGACCTCGGGAAAAGCATCATCAAGAAACAACTGAACCAGGACAGTTCGTCCTTTTCGCCGGACGGCCGCAAGAAGAATTACGACAGCGAGGCCAGCGGAATCAAGAGGGACGCGACCTTGGCGGAGATCGCCCAGGGCGATACCGGCCTGGCCAAATCCGCCCTTTTCGTCTCCGTATACGGCAATTCGGAATCCGACCTCAAGGACAAGTACGAGAACTTCGCTTCCAGGCTCCCGGATATCCACAAGTACGACGGCGTTTTCCAGCAGGAACAACTCTTCTTTTCGACCCTCCCCCTTTGCTTCAACGAGGTCCAGCAGAAACACGAATGGATGAGGACCACCGCGGACATTTCCAACTGCTGGCCTTTTTTTACGGACCCCATGGCGGACGACTCCGGTGTCATCCTGGGTTATTCGGAAACCAACCAGGTCGTCAAGATCGACCTTTACACGAGCAAGAACGAGAACAACAACATCGCCATTTTCGGGTCGTCGGGCTCCGGGAAAAGCGTTGGGGCCCAGGTCATCCTGAATCGCCTCATGCCACAAGGCCCATTCGGGACCATCATCGACCGCTCGGGAACCTACGCCACCACCTGCGCGGCGGCGGGTGGTGAATACATCAAGTACGACCTTCAATGCAAGAAGCACGCGAACCCCTTTGACTGCCCGGAAGAATCCTACCGAATAAAAGGCGTCGTCTCGGAGGACCAGGAGGAGGCGGCAATGGGTTTTGTCTCGACTGTCCTCTCCGAGATAACCGAGGAGGGCAAGGAAAGGCCAATGACTCAGGTGGAAACGTCCCTCATCTTCACCGCCATCAAGAAAACCTACCTTCGGATTTTTAAGGAGACGAAGGGGGAGAAATACCCTCTCCTGCGCGACGTCAGAAAGTCGTTCCTTGAAATGTCCAAGTCCGAGGACGTTTCGGAGAAAAGCCGGGAAACCTGCATGACCTTCGCCGAGATCCTCCTCCAATACGTTGAGGACGGCCCCTATGCCAACATCTGCGACCGGGAAACGAATATCGACCCGCAAAATCCACTTCTCGTCTTCGACACCGCCTTAATGGCAAAGCGACCGAAACTCAAGGCCTTGGTGACTTACCTCATCACCACCTTCGCCTTCGCCCGGGCGCGTTATTGCCACGAACAGGGCCGCCGGGCCTTCACGTTGTGCGACGAGCTCTGGGACCTTATCAGCACCCACTCAGGCCGCCAGCTTGCGGACATCCTCTCCAGGACCTCCCGCCACCTTGGGAACGCCTTCATCCCCATCACGCAAAGGATTTCCGACGTGACCGGGAATGAGGAAGCCAGGACCATCCTGGACAACGCCGGCACGAAGATTTTTCTCAAGCTCGGCGACCAGGACCGGGCGCTTTGCGCGCAAGCTTTCGAACTCAACGAAAAAGATTCCCGAG
>Ga0182030_10008425_pt1 | contig 21342 bp, 16 predicted proteins | sample 812S3MmetaG_FD_121299 | JGI IMG/M metagenome (GOLD analysis project Ga0182030, IMG submission 121299) | Permafrost microbial communities from Stordalen Mire, Sweden - 812S3M metaG (Illumina Assembly) | ecosystem: Environmental > Terrestrial > Soil > Wetlands > Permafrost | place: Sweden...
CAATCTTACCCGAAAGGCCCCGGGCAAGGATTCCATCCGCCTCAGGCGCAAAACTGCCGGATGGGACGACGAGTACCTCGCCAGCCTCATCGCCGCGTGAAATCCTTCACCCGATTCCCCTGTTGCAGATATCCTCAAGGTCAGTGCTCAGAATCCGCCGCCCGCCAACGCGACTCCGGTGGCGATGCGCGCCTGGGCCGAGGGCATCACCAGCCACACCCCGCTCGCCGACCATGTGACGATCAGCCGCTCGAGCTTTGGCCCGTATCAGGGCGACCTGATTCTGCCCGACGGCGGCGATGCCTCGCGCCTGATCATCTACTACCATGGCGGCGGCTTTTTCCTGTTCTCCGCCCATAGCTACCGCGTGACAACCTCCAACCTGGCCGCCGCCGCGGGCGTCGCGGTATTTGCGCCGGACTATCGCCTGGCACCCGAACATCCCGCGCCGGCCGCGCACGACGACGCCTTCGGCGTCTATCAGTGGGCGCTCCAACAGGGATACGCGGCCGGCGGAATCGCGCTCGCTGGCGATTCCGCCGGCGGCAATCTTGCCCTGGCGACGGCGATACGCGCACGCGACGCCGGGCTGCCGCTGCCTGGCGCCTTGGTGCTGTTCTCGCCCTGGCTGGATTTCGCCGAGGACGGCGCGAGCTACCGCAGCATCGAAGACGATCCGATTCTGCTGCCGCATTTGCTCGACGGATTCAGGCAGGCCTATCTAGGCGACGGCGACCGCAGATCGCCGAAGGTCACCCCGTTCTATGGCGACTTCCGCGGACTGCCGCCGACGCTCGTGCATGTCGGAAGCTGGGAACGGTTGCGCGACGATTCGATCACGCTGGTCGAGCGCATGCAGACGGCCGGCGTCAGCGCCGCAATCCGAATTTTCGACGGCATGTGCCACGGCTGGCAGCTTTTCGCACCGATGCTCGAGGAAGGCATGCAGTCCATTGCCGAGAGCGCGCGCTTCATCACGGCCCGACAGGTGTCGAAATGAGCGCGACCCTATGGCCTCAGGTGCTGGCACTGGCCCTTGCCGCGTTCTTCGTTGCCGGGTTCGTCATCAACACCTTCGCGGTGAAGCTGGTCGGCCCCGAATACCGCCGGTGGGGATACCCGGACTGGTTTCACTTCGTGTCCGGTGGCCTCGACCTCGTGGTGGCGTTGCTCTTGCCGGCGATGATGACGCGGCCATTCGGCGTGGCGCTCGGCTGCAACATCATGCTGGTGGCGATGGCCACGGTCATCTACCACCGCGAATACCACCGTGCGGTACCACCCTTCATCGTCTTCGCCCTGCTGGCCATCGTCGGCTGGACGATGCTTTAGTTAGCACCGGCTGGCCGCATCCGGCGATGCGGCCAGCCAGGATAACTGCGACGATTGATTGGCCCGCATTGCATGTGCGAGGCAATTTGTTGCCATCGTATCTCGTTTCAACCTCAGGCAGCTTGGATGACCGCATGTATTCAGGCAGTCTCGGAAGCTGTCCGGGCAATCCGGGCTGGGCGGGCTGACCATCGAAACACTTCAATCATTGCATGATGGCATGCGACTGCGAGCCGCTCGATGGAGGAATCAAATGGATGTCCCGAAGCTGATAGGACGACGCAGTCTTTTGACGGCCGGGTCCTTGTCGCTGGTGGCGCCGGCGCTGGGCGCCGCTGCCGAGCCGGCTGCGGCTGCGGAACACAGGGAGGCAGCCATCTTCAACCTCTGGGTCATCTCCGACGCGCATATCGGCACCGACAAGGCAATGAGCGAGGCGGTTCAACATGGCATGGTCGGATTCACCCCGCCGCCAGTGCACCCGGAATCGATGGCGGAGGCCCTGCGTCAATCGGAGGACGGCAGCGCCATCGGCGGAACGCCCATCCCCTGGGACATTGCGCTCAATCTCGGGGACTATGCGGGTTTCTGGGACGCGCCCGAGGATGAACAGGGTCGAGAGATCGTCCGGCAATACGCCGTTCTGAAGCAACATCGACGCGAGCAGATTTATAATATTGCGGGCAATCACGACGCATCGCCCGACGGCATCCCATCGAGCGCGGGCAAGGAAGCGAACTGGTGGTTTCGCAAATGGGCCGATCCGCTCGGCGAGCATCCGGAGACATCGCGCGTCGACAATAGCAAGCGTCCTTATCCAATCGACGGCACCTGGGAACGTTACACCTTCAAGTTCGGCAACGTCCGCGTGTTGATGATGAGTGACCGCAATGACCTGCCATACCCGGTCGGCCGCAGGGCAAGCGGCGGAGCTTCGCCTGCCGGCGCGGTTACTCCCGAAACTTTCGAATGGTGGAAGGGGCAGGTCGAGCGGGCCAGGGCCAATGACGAAATCATCATCTCCTGCCACCATCACATGCTGCGGGAAACGACGGTCGGATCCGGCGATTTCGAAGGCGTACAGAAGAACCCGGATGGCACTTATCGGCGCGGCAAATATCACGGCGCCGACGGGGCTCCGGAAGGCGCGTCTTATCTGTATTTCCTCGGCGACAAGCCGAAGGCACAGGCCTTCGAGGGCTATATGGCCGAGCATCCGAGCGCGGTCGATCTCTGGCTTGGCGGCCACACCCACACGTCGCCGGATGACGTCCTCAACGGCCGGTCGCATGTCGAAAGCAAATGGGGCGTCAATTTCGTCAATTGTGCGCAATTGTCCAAGTTCCACTCGACCGTGACCTGTCCGCCGATGAGCCGCCACTTCACCTTCACCGAGGGCTCCAAACTGGTACGCGTGCGGTGTTACCTCCACGACGACACCTACGCTGCGCCGGGATGGTATCCGCCGGCGGAGCGCGTTCTCGAGTTTTCCAGAGCGTTCTATTCGAGCTGAGGATCGCTTGGAAGTTCGGGCTGATGACTGGTGAAGAAATCAACCAGGCTTTGAGGCGCGCTGTCGCCGAAGCACAGCTTGAAGACCTGATGCGCCTCCGCCGCAGCAGACGCGCTGCGCGGAAACAGCTCCTTTTCATACGCGGTGAGCCCGGCTTCAACGTCACCGGGGTTGGCGGCGATGGCCTTGCCGAGTTCGGCGCCGTCGAACATTGCGAGATTGGCGCCGTCTCCGGAGGGCGACATCAGGTGCGCGGCATCGCCGAGCAGCGTCACCCCGGCCACGCGGTCCCATCTGTGCTCGTCCGGGAGCGCATGGATGGGACGGGGCACAGGATCGGTTTCACCTTCGGCGATGAGCGCTGTCAGCTCCGGAGCCCAGCCGTCGAATTCCCCGGCGACGCGGGCCATGGCAGTCACCGGATCGGAGAAGTCGATGCTGTCAATCCAGTCTTCCGGCTTCTTCAATGCCACATAGGTGTGCAGCACACCTACGGGCTCGCGGTGCGCGACAATGCCTTTTCCCGGCGCCAGCGCAAACAGCGCGCCGCCACCAACCGCTTCCGCGCTCGCCTTGTGGCGGGTGTCGCCGTCGAACAGGTAGGTCTCGATGAATGAGGTGCCGACATAGGCGGGCTTGGCCTCGGAAAGAAGCGGACGAACTCTCGACCAGGCGCCGTCGGCACCCACGAGAAGGTCGGTCGTCACTGTCGAGCCGTCGGCAAAAGTCAATTCGTGCCGCCCGCCGCCGAGCGGAGACACCGCTGTCACCTTGTGTCCCCAGCGGATCGTGTCGGCAGGAAGTGAGCCAAGCAGAATCCGGCGAAGCTCTCCTCGGTGGACCTCAGGCCGGCCGCCTGTACCGTCGTCGGACTGTTCAAACAGGACCTGGCCTTGCCTGTCGAATACCCGCGTTGCCTGTCCGCCCGGGTGGATGATCTGGAGAAACTCTTCAAACAGCCCCGCCGCCTTGAGAGCGAGCTGCCCGTCGCATTCGTGGATATCGAGCATGCCCCCCTGCGCCCGCGCGTTCGCCGAGGCTTCCGCTTCGTAGATCGTCGCGGCAATACCGTGAACATGGAGGACGCGCGCAAGTGTCAGGCCGCCGAGCCCGGCGCCGATGATCGCGACTGGAGTATTCATCCCGATTCCTTCGTGGTTGCAGGCCGCCGCCGGAATTCCGCCGACGGCCCTGGAACGTCATTTCATAATCGATTTCGGCCAGTTTGACCTGATGTCGTAGACCACCCGATTGACGCCCGGCGGACGGACATGGGTGGACCGGACGGCCGGCTGAGCATCGAGGAGAACCCGACCCCGGTAAAGGTTCTGCTATCCCTGCAAGGCACTCTGCAATATCTCGACTATCTCGGCCACACCGTTCCCTGGTGAGGGAGACTCACGCTCAGCGCAAGTTGATGACGACGTCGATATTGCCGCATGTGGCTCTGGAGTAGGCACACGCCTGATGGGCTTCCTCCAGCAGGGCCTCGGCGACTTCCCGCTCCACACCCGGCAGGCTGATGTTGAGGCGAGCCTGGAGGAAACAGGCGCCGTCAGCCTGGCAGAGATCGACTTCGGCCGCGATGGAAAGGCCAGCCGGGATAACGAGCTGCCGTCGGCGGGCCGCAAACTCGATCGCGCTTTCCAGGCTGGCAGACCAGGCGGCCGCAAACAATTGCTCCGGATTGGCGCCGATCCGCGGGGAGCCCGGGGTTGCAAGCCGGATGTCGAGAACGCCGTCGGAGCTGCGCGAGACGCCGTAGCCGCGGCCTCCCGTGGTTGCGGTCCTGGCCGTATGGAGGACCTCTGCGGTATGACTCATGGCAATTTCGTTTTTGGAGTGGTGACCAGGCATAGGAGGAAGCCGGCGTGAGCTTCGGGCGCGCGCCGGCATTTTTAGGACCGGTCATTTCCGCAACGACCGGAAGCCCGCGCGAAGCTCTTCGGCAAAGAGCTTCGGCTGTTCCCAGGCGGCAAAATGGCCGCCCTTTTCCAGCTTGTTGTAGTGGATGAGGTTGGGATAGGCCCGCTCTGCCCAGCTCCGGGGGGCTGGATAGAGTTCGTCGGGGAACACGCTCACGGCAACCGGGATCGAGACGCCCTTGACGCCGAAGAACGACGTGAACTTGTTCTCCCAGTAGAGACGGGCGCCGGAAAGCGCCGTGTTCGTCAACCAGGTGATCGTGATGTTGTCGAGGATGTCATCGCGCGTGAGGCCTTCGGATTCTCCCTTGAAGACGCGTGAGATCATCTCGTAGCTGCGCGCGTCGTGATCAAGGAAATAGGCCGCCAGGCCGACGGGCGAGTCGGCGATTCCGTACAAGGTCTGCGGCCGCAGCCCCATCTGGTAGCCGTAGCCGATTCCCTTTTGATAGACGAACTGCAGACGCTCGTAGGCGACCTTCTCGTCGGCCGAGAGAGACGATGGCGCCGGCGCACCCGAAAAAGCCGCCTGGTCGATGTCCGCCGGAATCACGTTGGGCATGTTGGTGTGAATGCCGATCAATTCCGCAGGCGCCTGCACGCCCATGAGTTCGGTTATGATCGCGCCCCAGTCGCCGCCTTGCGCCACGAATCTCGCGTACCCTAGGCGCTTCATCAGCACCGCCCAGGCACGGGCGATATGGGCCGGGTCCCAGCCGGTGGTGGTTGGCTTGCCGGAAAACCCGTAGCCGGGCATCGACGGGATCACCACGTGGAAAGCGTCCGACGCGGTTCCGCCGTGCGCCGTCGGGTTGGTCAGCGGATCGACAATCTTCAGCTGCTCGACGACCGAGCCGGGCCATCCGTGCGTGACGATGAGCGGCAATGCGTTTTCATGTTTCGAACGAACATGAATGAAGTGGATATCCAGTCCATCGATTTCGGTGATGTACTGCGGCAGGGCGTTCAGTTTCGCCTCGACCTTGCGCCAGTCGTAATCTGTCGCCCAATAACTCGCCAGTGCCTGAATCGTGGCGAGTTGCACGCCTTGCGATGCATCGGTGACCGTTTCGCGCTCGGGCCAACGGGTCGCGGCGATGCGTCGTCGGAGATCGACGAGCGCCGCTTCCGGAACGTTGACGCTGCCGAATGGTCGAATGGCGTCGCCGGCGGGCGCGGCGGCCGATCGTGACGGGAGCAGGCTCGCGGCGCCTGCGGCAGCGACGCCCATCGCGGCTGTGTCCAACAGCCGACGGCGATCCTGACCGGTAGCTTCGCGGGTTGTGATCGTATCCATGGGTCTCTCCTTGGGTTGATGGTTTGCTCAGGTGCACTTGCGTGCTGCCCAACACCTACCCCCATCAGATCGAAATCACCCGTTAGGTGCTGTTATGCCCTGTTAGGCGCCGCTAATCCCTTGACCCTCCGGGCAAATTTCGGCGCCCGCGCCGCGGCAACGCTTCATCGCCTTTCTCTTTATGCCGCGCGAGAAGCGTCCTAATCTCCAGCACGGAAAGGCGGACGGCCCCGGTTACGGAGAAGCCCATGGCGACTTCCATCAACCGGACTGACGGCGGCTTGTCGTTCGGTCCCTTCAATTTGCTGGTGAGCGAGCGCCTGCTCACCAGGGAAGGCGTCCCCGTCGAATTGGGCACGCGTGCCCTCGATATATTGATTGTCCTGACTTCCGCCCCGAATGAAATCGTGAGCAAGAGGAATCTGATTTCGCGGGTCTGGCCCGATGTCATCGTTGAGGAAGGCAGCCTGCGCTTTCACGTCAACGGCCTGCGCAAGGCGCTGGGCGACGGGCGGGACGGCGCCCGATACATCACCACGCTTCCGGGACGGGGCTATTGCTTCGTGGCGCCGGTCTCGCGGTCGGACGGTCCGCGCCATGGCGCTACGGCAACCGCCGCATATTCTGCGCACGCCAATCTTCCATCCCGCCTGACCGGGATCATCGGACGCGATGCGGACGTTCTCAAGCTGTCAGCGCAACTGACTGCCTCCCGCCTTGTCAGCATCGTCGGTCCCGGCGGGATCGGCAAGACCACGGTCGCGATCGCCGTCGGACAACGTTTGGGCGAGGCGTTCGATGGCGCCGTGCTGTTTGTCGATTTCGGGATGTTGAGCGATCCCGATCTGGTGGCTCCCACCCTCGCCTCCCTGCTTGGGCTGTCGGTCGGCTCCGACGATGTGCGGCCGGGCATGATGGCCTATCTGCGTGACAAGCGAATTCTGCTGATCCTCGACACCTGCGAGCATCTCATCGAGGCGGTGGCGCCACTGGCGATGCGCATCATCGATGCCGCACCACAGGTCCAGATCCTGGCCACCAGCCGCGAAGCGCTTCGGATCGAAGGCGAGCATATCTACCGGTTGGATGCGCTGGCCTGTCCGCCGGACGACGTGAGCTTTACGGCGGCGGCAGTCCGGACCTTCCCGGCCACACAGCTGTTCCTGGAGCGCGCGCTGGCAAGTGGCGCGCGTCTGGAGGTCAGCGATGCGGAAGCCTCGATCGTCGCCAGCATCTGTCGAAAGCTTGATGGCGTGGCGCTCGCGATCGAACTGGCGGCCAGACGCGTCGAATCCTATGGACTGCAGCAGACCGCCGCACTTCTCGATCAACGCCTGACCCTGCTGTGGCTGGGGTCGCGAACCGCACCGCCGCGTCAAAAGACACTGCGAGCCACGCTGGATTGGAGTTTTGGGCTCCTGACCGGACTGGAGCGGGTGGTGCTTCGCCGGCTCGCTGTCTTCGTTGGCCATTTCACTCTGGATGCCGCGCTGGAAGTCGTCACCAATGCGGCTCTCGACCAATCGACCGTTCTTGGTGCCATCGACAGTCTGGTGGCGAAGTCGATCGTGGCAACCAGCCCCCTGGGGGCGATGATGCGCTACCGGCTGCTCGACACCACCCGTGCCTACGCGCTCGAGATCGGCATTGACGACGCCGATGCGACCGACTTGTCGATACGGCATGCGACCTACTTTCGCCGCTGGTTGGAGCAGAGCGGCAGGGAATGGTCGACCTCGTCGAGTGGAATCGAGCGCGCATCCCATTTTGCCGGCCTGAACAATGTTCGCACAGCCCTCGAATGGTGCTTTGGCCCAGGCGGAAACACCGGGGTCGGCGTCAATCTTGCCGCCGCTGCGGTGCAGGTCTTGCTGGCGATGTCTTTGCTTCCGGAATGTCACCTGTGGTCGCGACGTGCCCTCCTCGCTCTCGACGGGACTGCGGCCGGCGGTCTTGACGAGATGCATCTTCGGGCGGCGTTGGGATTCTCGTCCTCGCAGATGTACGGAGAAAGCAACGTCGTCAGCGAGGCCCTGAACAGGAGTATGGCGATTGCCGAAGCGCACGGCGACACGGCCCATCAAGCCGGATTGCTCAACATGGAGCACTATTTCCATGCCCGCATAGGAGATCTCAGGTCTGCCCTGCAATGCGCCAGGCGTTGCCGGGCCATTGCCGAGACGTCTGACGATCCGGCGGTCAAGGCGCTGGCCCACGCCATGCTGGGAAGGGCGCTGCAGGTTACCGGTGACCTCAAGGGTTCGCGTGCGGAGCTCGATTCCCTGATGCGGGTATTTTCGCAATCCCATCGTGGACCAATGCTGCTGAGCTACGATCCCCACTATCATTCGTATATCGCACTGGCGCGGACGCTCTGGCTGCAGGGTTATCCGAGCCGGGCGCTGGAACTCGCACGTCAGGGGGTGCAAGCCTCCGAAGCCATGGGTCATCCGGCCGCATTGGCGCTGGTTTTGGCCGGCGCGGCGTCGATTTTTCTTATGACCGGCGATCTCGATGACGCCCAATACCACACCGACCTGTCCCTTTCCCATGCCGAAGCCAATGCCTTGGGGCCTCTTGTGGCGATCGGACAGGGTCGCAAGGCGGAGCTGGCGATTCTGCGAGGCGACACCAAAGCAGCCGTCAAGGATCTGCAGACAACGCTGGAGCGCCTCCACACGGTGCGACATGAGGTGCTCACCACGGAGTTCAACATCGCGCTCGCCCAGGGACTGGCGGCGATGGGACGACCAGATGAAAGCAAGGCCCTCATCGACAAAAGCATTCGGCAGGTCGAGGTCAGTGGCGAGATGTTCTATATGCCGGAACTGCTGCGCGTGAAGGGAGAAAATCTCCTGTCCATGGGTGAACCCGACCTCCACGAAGCGGAGATTTGTTTCAAGGAATCGCTTGAATTGAGCCGCCGGCAGGGTGCGCGTGCATGGGAATTACGTGCCGCCAGCGACCTTGCGAAGCTTTTGGCTGATCAAGGACAGGCCGAAAACGGGCGGACGCTGCTGCAGTCCGTCTACGCAGAGTTCAGCGAGGGCTTTGAGACGGCCGACCTCAAAGCCGCCGAAGGTCTGCTCGCGGCGTTGGAATGATCCGTCCGGCTCACATCGCGCGAGCGGGATTTTTTTCGGAAAAATGACTTGCCATCGATCGAACATCCCGGGAGGAATGCCATGACGAGACAGGGTTATGACAAGGCGACGACGGCGCTGTTGTTTATCGACCCCTATAACGATTTTCTTTCGGAAGGAGGAAAAATCTGGCCGCGTGTCAAGGAGATCGCGATCGAGGTAGGACTCCTCGACAACCTCAGAGCTATCACTGGCGCGGTGCGCCGGGCCGGCATCCAGATTTTCATCGTGCCCCATCGCCGGTGGGAGCCCGGCGACTATGAGAGCTGGCGCCATCCCAGCCCAACCCAGCTCGCCATCATGAAGCGTCACAGCTTCGCGCGCGGCGAATGGGGCGGGGATTGGCATCCGGATTTTGCCCCAGGAGACGGCGACATCGTCATCAGGGAGCACTGGGGCTCAAGCGGATTCGCCAACACCGACCTCGATCTGCAATTGAAACAGCACGGCATCAGCCACGTCATTCTCGTGGGGCTGCTGGCCAACACCTGTACCGAGACGACCGGGCGCTACGCGCAGGAGCTTGGATACCATGTCACGCTGGTTCGCGACGCGACGGCAGCCTTCAGCAAGGAGATGATGCACGCGGCACATGAGCTGAACGGCCCGACCTACGCCCACGCCATCCTCACCACCAGCCAGCTGATTGCGGCGTTGCCTTCGGCCTAGATTGCAGGAAAGCCGCCAAGTTCCCTGTTGGGAAGGATTGCGCTCAGATCATGAGAGCAAACCTTCACGGACAAAGATTCAAACCGACGCCTGGCTCGGTTCTGACATCCTCACCCGGTTCTTTACGCTGGGGCGCTGCTGCATCCCGGCGAACCAGGCCTGGAGAGTGTCGCACTGCGCCGGCACCGGCAGCTTCACGAGCCCCGCAAAAATCAAACCGCCGATGACCGTGATGTCGGCCATCGAGAAGCCCGCACCGGCGACGTACGGCCGTGTTTTCAGAATGCCATCGAAGTAGTGCATCCCCCTCACCGCCTTGTCGCGCTGGCGCAACCCCCACTCGGCATTCTGATAGATCTCGACGTCGGGTCCGAGCCCCGGTGTAGCGTGGTGGAAATAAACACTGATGGCGTCGAGCAGCTCCAGTTCGGCGCGCTTGCTCATCATGTGGATCAAGCCCTTTTCGCGCGGCGTGCTGCCGGTGAGTGTGGGAACGCCATCAAGCGCGTCGAGGTATTCGGTAATGGCGGTGCATTCGGCAATGAAGGTCCCGTCCTCGAGTTCGAGCACCGGCAGCGTGCCCGAGTAGTTCTTGGCGAGGAATTCGGGCTTCTTGTGCTCGCCTTTGCGAAGATCGACCGGCACAAACCGGACGCGCGATTGCAGGTTCTTCTCGGCCAGGGCGATACGGACTCGGGCCGGATAGGGGCCGGTGGGCCAATCGTAAATCTTCATCATCACTTCCTTGACCTTACCCTACCTGCCACATGGTAGATATAAAACGTAGAGGTTTGGGTTTGTGCGGTCAAGCCCTATCTGTCACTTGGTAGGGTGCTGAAACCTGAGCAGTGAGGCTGTGAAATGAGTTCAAGCTCCAAGGAAGCCATCCTGGCGGCCGCCAAGCGGACCGCGCAGGCGCATGGCTATAGCGGCTTGAATTTCCGCGATCTCGCGGACCAGGTGGGCATCAAGGCCGCAAGCATTTACCATCATTTCCCGAGCAAGACCGATCTCGGCGCAGCGGTGGCGCGGCGCTATTGGCAGGACACGGCGGCGGCTCTCGAATCCATGTTGGCCGAAACGCCGGATCCGGCCCATTGCCTGCATAGCTATCCCGACATTTTTCGCAAATCCCTCGAGAGGGATAATCGCATGTGCCTCTGCAGCTTCATGGCTGCCGAATATGATGACCTGCCGGAAGCGGTGAAAGAGGAGGTGCAGGCCTTTGCCGATGTCAACGTGGCGTGGCTGAGCAAGGTGCTGTCCGCCGCAGCCGTGGTCAGTTCCGGGGAGAGCGAACCGCGGGCTCGCGCCATCTTCGCCGCTGTCGCGGGCGCGCAGCTGATGGCGAGGAGCCGCTGTGATATTGCGCTCTTTGACTCGCTGATCGACAGCTATCGCGTGGCGGGTCTGCTGCCGGCTTAGATGGGGCGATCGTCCATACTGGGCCGCCCGCGCGGCGCGCCCGGTACGATCACCGCCGCCGTGGCCGTGGCTCACGGCGGCACCGTCGTCACCGGCGGCCCGGGCCGGACTCACACTCCCCGCTGCCTCGGCAGCGCAAGGCTCAGGAATTTTCCATCCTCATCATACATCAAGCCGTGCGCCACGAACTCGTCCGTGACATCCTTCACCGTCGCGCCACTCACTGCCGCATCGCTCAGATGTTCGAGGACGTTGGCGATGCTGCGGTCGGTCGAACTGCAGATCTCATAGATACGTCCCGCGAGCGCGTCGAACCGGTGTGAGCGCGGCGCCTCGGGCTGGCGGGCGTCGACGATCGTCAACTCGCCGCCCGCGATCGCGTAGGTCAGGCTGGGCTTTACCTCGGCCTGCCACAACTTTTGCCAGCGAGCGATCTCGACGCGGGTCGCGGCATAGCCGGAATTGGGCAACGTCTTCTTGGTGTCGTACTCAAAGAAGTATGCGATCCGCCCGGTATCGATCTCCTTCGGATAGATATAGGCGTAGCCTTCGAAAGGCCGGACATTCTCGAAACCCATCTCGGTGGCTTTGGTGTAGTTCGGGCTGAACCGCTCCAGGGAAATACGGAAGGCGCCCGACGGCGGCGGCAGATGCGAAAGCTGTTTGATGAGCGCGAGCTGCTGCGCATAGTCCTCGGCGGTTTCGCCGGGAAAGCCCAGCAATAAATTCCACGACACGCCGATGCCGTAATACGCCGCCCATTTCATCAGCCGAACGTTCTTGATCCCCGTCACGCCTTTGCGCATCAGCCCGAGGATGTGGGTGTTCAGGCTCTCGATCCCCGGCTGCACGCGCCTTATCCCGCCAGCCGCGAGCAGGCGAATCTGGTCGCGCCTGAGATTTGCCTTCACTTCATAGAAAAACTGGTACTCCTTGCGTTGCGCGGCCAGCACCCCGAACACTCCCTCGATATGGTCATGATCCAGGATATTGTCGACGGCGCCGAGATAGCGCGTCCTGTAGCGGTGCGACAGCTCGTCGATCTCGCTCAGGATGCGCGGCGGAGACTTGCTGCGATATCCCATGCCCATCGCGTTCAGACCGCAGAAGGTGCAGTGGTGCTTCTCGCCCCACCAGCATCCGCGCGCGGATTCGTAAGGCAGCTGGATGCCGTTCGCGACCCCGGCGCTGGGCATGCGCAGACGCGCGGCGGTGGCGAAGAAGTCGTCATAGTTGGGCACCGGGAGAGCATCGAGATTGCGCACCAGGGGTGGCGGACCGCCAAAGTCAACCTTGCTGCCTTTGCGATGTGCGACACCGCGCATCGCGACGATCTCCTCGCCCCCGGCCAGACGCTCCAGCAGCGCAGGAAAGGTTTCGTCGGCCTCTCCCAGAACGGCATAATCGATCCAGGGCAGCGTGCGGACATATTCGAGGCCCATTTCGTCCTCGAAATTGGCGCCGCCGAACACGGTCGTAAGATGCGGATGGCGCTCCTTGAGCAGCCGCGCCAGTGCCAGCGCGGCGCAATTCTGCACGAACACCGAACTAAACCCGACCACGTCGTAGTGGTGCCATGGCACCGACTGCAGGCACCTCTCGAGGAATTCCCTCGACCCTTGCTCGTGTTGCCGCCAGAACCAGCCCAGGCTGGTCTTGCTGAGGCGCTTGCCGAAGCGCTCGAGAAACAGCTTGCCGTCCGGCGCGTCGCTGCGGAACGCCTCGCGCGAGAACATCCAGTCCCCGACGAAGCAAAGCGTATTGTCGGACAGCGTCTCGTAGTGCTTCCACCCGATCTGCGCGGCGTATTCCAGGTTGAGATAGTGCGTTGTTGCCGTGATGCCGCGCTGGGCCAGGATGCTCTGCAGCAATCCAATCTGGATCGAAGGAAAGCGCGATGAGGAGAACGGCATATTCACCAAGGCAACACGCAGCGGCCGGCGGCAGGTTTCCGCCACCGCAGTCGGCGCCTTGGAGAGCGTTGTCGCTGACATGGCATCCCCCGCTAGTTGCGCACATAGACGATGGAATCGGCACCCCACTTGCCGACCGCATCGGCCTTGGTGCGATGCAGCCACATGGCGATGCTGCTGCGCGCGTTGCGCCGGTTCGATATGAAGCTGTGATAGGAATAGGGCGAGCATTCGAACACCAGCATCGAATTGTTCACGGGTGGAATGATCGCGGCCGGCCGCTCGACGGGATCATGGCTGCCCAGGTAGAGTCCGGTTTCACCGCCGTCTCCCTCTGCCCACGCCGGGTTGTTCAGGTAATAGATCATCGCGACGGCGCGCACGCGCTCCTGCGCGAGCTCGCCGTCCGGTGTCTTTCCGGTGCGATAATGGCACCGCGCGTTGTCTGTGATGTTGATCCCGTCGGGCCTGGGATTTTCGATAAACCAGCAGGCGCTGTAGTCCTTGTGGACGAAACCGTGCCTGCTGCCCTTCGCATGATGATGCAGCGCACCGTTGACATCCCGCGTCGCGGTCACACCGGTTGCCCGGGCCAGCAGGTCGACCCAGGCCTTGCTGACGAACAACGCCAGCGCGCCCTTCAGATCCGGATGGAACGGCATCAGATAGCCATCGAAGGTCTCTCCGTGATAGGCTAGGCGCGCACTCCCCGCCCGATCTTCGGCCCGGCACGCAAGAACGCCGCGGAACGCGGCCAGGACCTGCTCGTAGACCGGCGCGACAAGCACATCTTCGACGTGGATGTGCGCAAACGGATAGGCACGACGCGACCACTTCGAGTTGGCCAGGATGAGGCTCATCTGCGGCCCCGTGCCGGCCGGCGCGCCGATAACGACATCGGCAAGCGCCGATGCGAGGGGAGTCATTTCGCCCGTGTCATCGTTCGGCATATCGCTGATCTCCTCCGTTTCGCGCCCGGCAAGGTTGGCCATCCGGTTCGCTGGTACGCCCTGGCGGGAAATGCGTTACGCGCGCCGGGCCGCGTCGAGCGCAACAGACCGCTGTTGGCCGCACGGTCCGCGCGATCTGGCATCACCCTTTCGTTGTCGGACCGAACGCACGGCATTCACCTGGTCGACAGCGACCATTCTCAATTCGCAGCTATACAACCTGCCGTCGGCATCTGGCAGCCAGTGCTCGCCATGAGGCGGAAGCATTTCGATCAACGCGATGTGCCCGCCGGCCGGAAACGCCGGCTGATTGCGGATCTTGCGCGCGATCTGGTCGATGGTGATCGGGCTGTCGAAGTCCAGATAAAGCGGCTTGGCTTCGCCGGGAATTCTCACGAAAAGCCAGCGAGGCATGCGATGCACTGCGGCCCAGCGGCGTGCGGCGAGGAAACGCTCGTCGCGTCGCGCCACTTTGGCGAACGCGATTTCGGCCGGCGCGAAATTCCAGGTTTCCCGGGCAACGACGAAATCGTCGATGGCAATCCGCGGCGTGTGTCCGACCCGCTCGGTGATCGCGAAGCCGTCGATCACGATCCGCGCGAAAATCGCGGCAAAGGACTGCATCAGATCGAATTCGAGGCCGTGCTCGCGGCATGTGATTATCAGCTCGCCATCGGCCTTGCGTACCGCCAGCGAAGCGCCGTTGAGCGTCTTGGCGCCGTGATGCGGAATGGAGTCGAGCGTCGTCGCCGCAAAGTACTGCCGGTCCGATTTCAGGGTGGGATAGATCCGCGTTGCGCGCGTCTGGTAACGCTTGGGCGTGATCGGCGCCAGGCGGATGTCGCGCAGATCCGCCTCGACACCTTGAAGGATTTCGTCGGCGCGGGGGTGCTGCTCGACGAGGAACCGTCCGCGCAGCGTATTGGCACCGGCGTGCAGTTCGCCCAGAACGAAGTGAAATTCGCCGGCATTGATGGCTGCGATGCTCGGACCCGCGATCATCAGATCGGGGCTGTGATAGCAGGCGCCGGGCCAGCCCGGCCCGGGCGCGGCAAAGGCCTCGGCAACGGACGCCGTCAGATCCGCGGATGCATAGCGTACCGAGCGTGCGCCTTGCGGCAGAGACAAGACCTTGGTCCAACGCCGTTGCAGCTCTTTCGCGAACTCCATCAACGCGGTATCTTTCGACAGGCGATTGAGCGCATAGTTATAGAATTCGACGAACCCGACGAACGGCGAACCGCGTGCGAGACGGTCGAACAGCTCCAGGAAGGCGGTCCGGCAATACTGCCCCACCTGCCAGGTCAGCCAGCGTGCGCTCGTGAGCACGAGCGTGAGCGCCGGCCCCAGCGCTTCCAGAACCCGCGGCCCGATCCGCACGACGACGTCGCGTTGGCAGTCTTCGTAGATCAGGGTCCGCCCCGTATACATCTGGCCCGCGGATCGGCTGGGACTGCTGCCGGTGAGCGCGGCAAAATCCGCGTCCAGGCGGATCAGCTCGCTCAGCAGCCTGTCCGGATCGCCCGCGGCTGCCGCAACCGCGTCGCGGGCCGCCACCAGTTTCGCCAGCCGCGCCAACGCGTTGCTCCGCAATACCGGGTCGCCGATGCGCAGCAATTGCTCTTTCAGCCGCCGCTCCGGGTGCAGGTCCAGCGGAAGCTCGAAATCCAGCGAAACGAGATGCTGCCTGGCAAGCTTCCTGAGGATTTCATCCTGTCGCCCCGGCGCCAGAAACAGCCGCTCGTGAAGCTGATGTACCGAACGCACGCCGTCGCAAGCCGCCAGAACATGGAGCTCTTCCAGCGTCAGCTCGACGGGTTTGCGAAACGGCATACGCGCCGTCGTCCCGTGCAGCCGCGCGACAGGCGAAGGTCTCGGCGTCCGCCATTTGGCGAGCGCCGGGTCTTCGGAAAACCTGCGCGCCAGCGCGTCGACGGCCCACTGCTCGAAATAGACCTGCCGCTTGCGCAGCAGCCCCGCTCCGGGCTCGGCCTCGAGCGCTGGTCCGCGCTCCGACAGTTGCGCCCATCCGACCGGCCCGAAGAACCCGATGGTCTCGTTCTTCAGGCAATAGCGATGCAGGTAGCTGGCAATCAGGTCTTCGTGCTGGCGATGCTTGCTGGACCGTGCGTCGGGATTTCGCAGCAACGGTGCGACGCAGGTCTTCAGCAGGGGGTGGTTCTGCCAGGTTATGGCCTCGCGGAATCTCGGATCGGCAGCGGTCCTGCGAAGCGTTTGCGAAGCTTCGTTGCGCGCAACATTGAAAGCCGCGTCGAACCGCCGACGCGCTTCCGCCGCTTGCGCCGCGACGTCGCGCAGCTCGGCCAGCACGGCGCCGACGACCGGAAGGCCCGCCAGCTCCGGGATTCGCTCCGCCCTGAGCCGCCGCGATACCTTGCGGAGAGATTCCGCCATCGCGGCATCGCCTTTCGAAAGGGCGACGTCGCCTGCGCGGCGCGCTTGCGCGAGCGCGCTTGCCCTGATGTCCCGAAGCCTGTCTTCAAGCCCAAGCAGCGCGTCGGCTGCAGCGGCGGCAGGCGCCGACGCGAAAGCAAGCACGTCTTGCGCGGGAAATCCCGCCGACCGAAGACAGACCCATCGCCAAAGCGCCCATGAGCCCCCGGGCAGGCCAATCAGGTGATCCGGCAACACGTTTTCACCCATCTGGCGGTCCCGCCGCGGCCTCGAGCTTTGGCGGGACGAAGAGCGTTGAAATTCCGGCGAGGCTCGCCTCGGCAAGTTTCCCCATCGCGCAACGCTGGATCGTCGGCTCGAAAACCGAGTATCGCGCCGGTTCATACAGGATGATTTCGTGTTCGGCGCCGTACCATCCGCGCAGCAAGTCGCACAGGTCCGCAAGCGCCGTGTCCTCGGCCAGCACCAGTATCAGTGCGGCCATGACATCGGGCGGCCGGTTCCGCTCGACGAAGCCGTCAGCGGCAAAGTACTGGCAACCAGTCCCGACGAGGTCGAGTCCCAAATCCACGGACAGGCAATCGAGCGTCGAGACACCGGGAACCATGGCCGCCGAAAAGCCCTCGGCACGGCTCCGGTCTGTTGCTGCACGCGACACCTCGGCGCTCAAGGCCTGGAACCCTCGATGGGCGAGGCAAACCGACAGGCCCGCCCGGACGTGTTCCAGCGTCCGTTCGACAATTTCGTCGGCGGTCTGAAGGTTGCTCAGCGACTCCACGTGCTTGTTGAGTGTGTGGATCCAGCGCTCGGTGATGGGATCGGTGCCAAACAGCAGCACACGATCGGACTGCTCGATCCAGTTTCGGCCTTCCACCGTGATCTGGTTCACCGCCATGATCCCGATATCGACGACAACCAGCGATCCCTTGGCGGCTGGATTTTTGGCATCGGCCCCAACCGCCGGCTCCGCCGCCCAATTGCCGGCGTCACCTGCCGTGGCCGGAGCTTTCGCGGCGCTCGGGTTCATCGATGGGCGCGGCCTCGCATCGCCATAGGGCTGCTGGCCGGGTGGGAGAAAGGGATCGCGAATTTCCCGATGTCCGCGGTCTTCCCGCATCACGTACCGGCCCCCGCCCGCAGTTGCTCGAGGCTTCGAGCGAGCGCCATCAGCGTGTGGCTCACGAAATCGATGCGCACGTTGGAGGTAATCAGACTGCAGCGCACGCCGCCCACGCTGCGGGCCGGATCGTGCATGCAGAAGCTGTCTTCGGGATAGATGATCAGCTTGGTCATGAAGCGCAGCGCCTCGGCGCAGCAATGCGCATATCGCGCGGCGCGCGCCGTGTCGCCCGTCCGCAGCGCGAGCTCCCAGGCGGCGGCGATGCCTTCGGCCAGAAAGGCGGTGTGAAAGCTCGGCCCCGTCGGCGACAGATCGGTGATGAAGGCTCCGCTGCGCTCGTGCTGCCAGTCCAGCGCCCAATCCGCGATCTCGAATACCAACGCCGCCTGCTCGGGGTCGCCGGTCTGCGCATGCACCGCGGCCCAGGCCTGCGTCTGCCAGCCGACCATCCCCCAGGGATGCAGCAGGCGGAAGCGGCGCCGATACCAGTCGAGTTGCGGCGCAAGCGTTGGCAGCAGCGACACATCGCGCCGCCTGCTCGCGTATTGCGACAGCGCGAGCAGCGCGACGCCGGGAAGGAAATCGTGCTCGGAGGCGATGCCAAGCCCACTTGGCGTATCGGTGATACGCCCGTCCGGCTGGAACATGCCCTTGACCCGTTTGGCCAACGCGTCAATGGCGGCCGTCGCCGTCTGCGGCAGGTCGCTGGCGGAAGCGGCGGCGAGCAGTTGGCAATCCGCCATCGCGCTCGGCGCTTGACCCGCCAGCACCAGCGTCGCCTTGCCGCCGACGCTCACTATTCTACGCAGGCAGTAGATCAGGCCTCGCCGGACGAGCTCGCGCCAGGCCGGGATAGCCAACGTCCGGCTTGCCTGATCGATTGCAGCCAGGGCGTGGACCAGGCGCGCCGGCGAACCTTGAACCGTACGCTGTCCGGTGACCGGCAGGTAGGAGTATTCCGGCAACCCGTTGGCACCGAGATGGCGCACGATATAGTTGGCGAGAAGTGCCGCGTCTGACGCCACCTGCTCCGTGTTCCGCGCTGTCAGTCCACGCTCCGGAAAGCCGGAGACGATTCTGCGAACGCTGTTTCCCGTCTGCAGCCATGTCGCGGTCTGATAGGTGCACCAGGTATAGGGCGGACGCTCGATGCCTGCCTTGCGCAGCACCTCCCTGGCGAACTGCTGCTTTCCCCAGTTGAAATGCGGCCCCACCGAGGCCAGCAGAAAGCCCCGCCGCTCGCCCTGCTGAACCGACATGGTGTCGGCTCCCATGCGCAGTTTCATCGCCGCCTTTTCAAGCGTCATCTCGCCCAGCCATTCGCGGTCGTGCAGGATCGAGACGGCTATTGCCAGGTCGTCGATCGTCTTGAGCTTGTGCTTCTGGCCAAAGCGCGCATCCGAGAACGCCTTGGTCGCGGCCCGCACCACGCAGGAATCCAGCGAGCCGCTCCAGCTCAGATAGCAACCGCTGACGCCGCGATAATAGAGCGTCACGGCGACGGCATAGAGCGGCGCCGGAATGAGATCGTCGGCAAGCGCGTCGCCATCCGGCGCGGCTGCCGACGCGGCGGCCTTCACCGCCGCCCGTGCGCGATCGGTCAGCAGCTTGCCGATCGTCGTATTGCCAGTCCAATGCGTCGCGGGGTCCTGGAATGTACCGTAAGGCAGCCAGTATTCTCCCGGCTCGACACATTTGGTGATGTCGTGGCGGAAGAGATCATGCGGCTCGGCTGCAGGAATCCGGGCGTTGCGCCATCGCGCATGGGTGTATTGCTCGATCTCGCTGGTATAGAATTGCGAGTTCGGGAGCGCGCCGCCCATCTTGGTCTCGAAGCCCAGGCTCCGCGCGACAATCCCATAGCGGGCGAAGTCGAGCTTGGCCGGAACAATTTTTTCCAGCGCGGTAAAGAACGACGCGCCGATCTTCAGATCGGCGAGGTTGGCGAGGGTGACGATCCCCGGCGGCGAACGCAGCGTCTTGACGGTGGCGAGCACCAGGTCCCGGCAGGGATCGGCGTCCGCCGGATCGAAATGCCAGAAGCCGTCGCGGGCCAGCCGGTGGTCGCTGCGGCGCTCACGGAAGCTGACATAGACGCCGCCACCTCCATCCAGTTCCCTGTCGAAATGGCGCGGTGGCTGCAAAATCCCGCCCGAGCGCAGCCAGAATTCCGCGACGCGACGTGCCGCCGTCGCCGGATCCAGCCCGTCCGGCAGCCGTTCCGACGCAAACGGTTCGCTCGCCAGTCTCTTATGTCCCGGGACGAACGAGCGGCGCGGCGCGCCCAGGTCCATCCAGGCATCGAAAATCGCTTCGATGCGATAGCCAAGCGCCGCCGCCCATTCGAGGCCGCCACGGAACGGGAAATTCACCAGCACCACCGCGCCCTCGACCTCGAACCCTTCCTGTTCCAGCGCCGTGATCGCTTTCCTGAGCGAAGTTCCCGAGCTCAGCGAGTCGTCGATCACCACCACCGGCCGGCGCTTGTCCGCGGGCCCTTCGATCTGTCGCGAGGAGCCGTAAGGCTTGCGCACCTCGCGGATCACCAGGCCGGAATATCTGTCGTTTCCCTGAATGATGGCCGAAGCCATCAGCGGCACGCCGGTATAACCGAAGACGGCCAGTTGGGTGCTTTCAAAAGATTGAAGCCGCTCCAGGATGCAGCGCCCGGCCAGACCCGCGCCTCGGCCGGTCAGCGAGCAATTCCAGCTGTAGAACATCCATGGCACCTGGGTCCCGTCACGGCCACTGATCGGCTGTTCGGGCCCGGCGTGGAGAACGCCCCTTTCCTTGAGCAGTTCGCGAAGCTCCTCGCGATCGCCTGCGAAGCGCTGCGGTGGGCGCGACGGAATACGCGCCGACTTGTGCTGTGAAAAATTGACCGACAGATAAAACCCCTTTCACGCCGCGCACGCTTATCTCGAGACGACCCGCACGCGGCCCCGGGACGAGGCTACAACCAACACTCCGGATCGCCGGTGGCGGCGCGGAGCGCCTCTCCTCCCCGCGCGCGACATCCTCACGTCCGAGCGAGCGCGTGCTATTTCTGTTTGCGTTCAAGCGCCTGCAGCCTGCGGTTCAGTATGACGACCGCGCCGCTGAGCGATTTGACCTCCTTCTTGAGCGCCTGCAGATTTCTTGACAGCCCTCCCTTGAGCGCGGAGCGAACGTCGCGGTCTCGAATGGCCAGAGCCTTCACCGCCGCCTCAAGCACGCGCAGTTGCTTCGATACGTCGCTGTTTAGCGCGTGGCGGACCTGGCGATCACGCTTTTGCAGCGAGACGACAGCCGACGAGAGTGCACGAAGCTGGGTCGACAGGCTGCCGGTCAGCGCGGTCCGGACGGCCTTGTCTTTCGCGCCAAGCGTCAGCACCGCCGCTTTCAATTGCTCGAGCTGGGTCGCAACCTGGCCGGTGAGGGCCTTTCGGTCCTGACGCTGACGCAGATCGACAGCAGCCACCGACTTGGCCAGCGACCGCAACTGGGGTCCTACACCTTGCGTGATCGCAACGCGCAGATTCTGATCGCTTGCGGCAAGCGATCTCAACGACGCCGCAATCAACTGGACCTGTTGCACGAGCTGCGCAACGCTAACCGTCGGGTTGCCATACCTGTCGACGCCGCCGAAGGAAACTACCTC
>Ga0182030_10008427_pt1 | contig 21339 bp, 22 predicted proteins | sample 812S3MmetaG_FD_121299 | JGI IMG/M metagenome (GOLD analysis project Ga0182030, IMG submission 121299) | Permafrost microbial communities from Stordalen Mire, Sweden - 812S3M metaG (Illumina Assembly) | ecosystem: Environmental > Terrestrial > Soil > Wetlands > Permafrost | place: Sweden...
GAATCTCTCCCGTCTTATCCACTTCGGCTTTGAGGTGTGTATAGTTGTATCGATCCCAAGCCGTGGGGCTTCCCCAAACAGCAGCATCCTTTAGTTCTTTTAAATTCTTTACGGAAAGGTCACATAGGATTCCTCCGAAGCCTTTATACTTATTCGCATACTCTTCCCTGACCTCATCCTTTACTATCATCGTCGCATCATAGTCAGAGCTCTCCGTGATCATCCCTTTCCCGCAGGAACCGGTCGAAAAAAGACCAATAATATTCGGGTCATTTTGGGTCTCCTCCATAATTTCTTCGCGCAACCGCTCAACTTCTTTGTTCATGGGTTAATAGTAACTTAACGATGGCAAATCATCAAAAGTCGAGGCCTCTCGGTCTTAAAAGAATCTGCCTTGGCTGTTGCGGGGGCAGGACTCGGACGTGTCTAGGTCTTAAAAGATTTAGCCTTGCGCCATGCCCGTAAAATCTCAATTTTATAAAGTCACTTTCCTCGTACAATTAAAATCGCTAACTACGTTTGCTTTTTCTCATATTATCACATATAATCTCATATATAGGATATATTAGATTATAAAGCCATGATTAATAAATTTTCGCGTCGCTTTCAAAGCGTCGACCCGCGCATCCTGGAAAGAATCAGCGAGATCGACAAAATAAAGTCCCATTGGTCCGCGGGCGTTCGTCTTGATTCGCAGATTTTGGCCGGACTTAAAAAATCAGTGCTTATCACCTCGACGGGCGCTTCGACGCGCATCGAAGGAGCAAAGCTTTCGGACGAAGATATTGAGCGTATGATGCGCGGTATTTCGATCCAGAAATTTTCGAATCGCGACGGGCAGGAAGTAAAAGGATATCACGAATTGCTGAGCAACGTCTTTGAGAACTGGCAGTCGATTCCCTTTTCCGAAAGCACGATAAAATTTTTCCATCGTGAACTTTTGAAATATACCGAGAAGGACGAATTGCATCGGGGAGATTACAAGCACAAGGAGAATAAGGTAGCGATGATAAGTCCTGTTGGCGGCGATATGCGGATCTTGTTTGATACGACATCGCCTTATCTTGTCGCGAAGGAAATGCAGGAGCTGGTTGAATGGACACAAGAAGCGCTCACCGATAAGAAGCTTCATCCCCTGCTCGTCATCGGAAATTTCGTCGTCGAGTTTTTGAAAATCCATCCGTTCGAAGACGGCAACGGACGGCTTTCGCGCGTCCTCACCAATCTGCTCCTTCTCCAAAACGGTTATCTTTATATGCCGTATGTTTCGCATGAAAAGTTGATTGAGGATAACAAGCCGGAATATTACGTTGCCTTGCGACAAAGCCAAAAGACATTCGGAATGAAAAATGAAAATCTCGCGCCATGGCTCAATTTTTTCCTTATGATATTATTTGACCAATCGAAGCGCGCGGCTGCGCTCATTTCAAAAGAAGAGATCGACAAACTTCTTTCGCGACAGCAACAAATTGTTTGGAAGTATTTGGAGAGTGTCCACGAAGCAACGCCACTCGAGATATCAAAAGCTGCGGGCGTTCCCCGTCCAACGGTAAGCCAGGCCATCACAAAACTCCTGAAACTCAAACGGATCGAGCGCGTTGGCGTTGGCCGTGCGACTCGATATCGGAAGATCTAGGAATAGGTATTCTCGCAACCAATAATCGCAAGGCTTTTGGTGGTCCGAGTCCTGTCGCCGTGCCTCATTTTTTGCTAAAAATCAATTTTAAAAACGTAGCAAAAATGAGGCCTCTCGGTCTTTAAAGAAAACGCCTTGTGTGTTGGGGCGAGAGGACTCGGACTTTCGTCTAGACAGTACAAGCGTTATTTGAGGTCTTGCTCGGCTGACCTAGTGCCATAGGGAATAGGTCATCGGGAAACTGTTGGATTGTGATATCATTGAATAGTGAAATCGCGTATCTATCGTCGACCGGAATATTATGAGATAGCCTTCAGCTTTGTAGACCAGGCACGTCAGGTCCGTGTTTTTGAAAAGTTTATCAAGAAATTCAGTAAGCGGAAGGTTCACCGAGTACTCGACATCGCATGTGGCACAGCATTACAACTTCGCGAACTCGCCAAGCAGGGCTATGAGGCATATGGACTTGACGCGAGCGCAGAAATGCTTTCCTACCTTAAGCAGGCCGCTCATCAGGAGAAGCTCGCTATACATACCATATGCGCGGACATGACCCACTTCACGATCCCGCGCTCTTTCGACTTTGCCTATATCATGATGGGGTCGATCGTGTATGTTAAAAGCGATGAAAGATTTCTTACTCACCTTGATTCAGTCGCGAAAGTGCTCCGACCCGGAGGTCTTTATCTTATCGAAAACATTCCTCTTTCTTGGTCCCGCCCGGATTTTTTCAAGCCGCAACGGTGGTCCATGAAACGTGACGGCATAAGCGTAAAAGCCTTTTATCAAATTTCTCCGCACGATCCCCTGCGGCAGATAGTCACCCAAACGATATCGCTCAATGTGAATGACCACGGGAAACGTATGACGATAACCGACCTTGATCAAATAAAACTTATTTTCCCTGAGGAATTCAAGACACTCGTGGCACAAAATGGAAAATTCGAATTTCTCGGGTTCTTTATGAGGGATGCTGTGCGCCCGTTGAAATCAGACGATCGAGGCAACATAGCTCTCTTGCGGAGAAAGTGAAAGGGGAAATAGAAAAGAGGGGTGAGACAGCGATTGCCGTCTCACCCCCCACGTGCACCGGCTACTACTTGCTCTTCGGAGCCGGCGCCTTCGCCCTCACCTGGATCTTGGTGATCTGCTTGGCGTCCAAGACAGCTTTACACTTGGGGGCGTTTTTATATAAAGCGTTCTCGCTCCGGGGAAGTCCAAAATCCAAGACGGGACGCGTCTCGGTCGCCCTAGCGCCATCACAATTTCGAGTCCTGTCGGGGTCGCCCATTTTTTGGCAAAAAGTGATTTTGAAAACATAACAAAATGAGGCCTCTCGGTCTTAAAAGAAAACGCCTTACGTGTTGACGTTGTGGGACGAAGTTGGAACGCTGGTAATGCTCCAAAAGATTGCGTAGTTCTCTTGAAGGATTATACTTTTCCTATGTTTACTCCGAAAACCACGAGAATCGCCGAACTCGCTAAAAAATCCCCCGATCGGATTACTGAGCTCGAGGGCATCTTCGATAAAGCCACAAATGTTTATATTGATTACGCGAACATCCGGCCGTGGGCGAATAAACTAGGATGGCACATCGAGCCAAAAAGATTAAAGCAATTTTTAGATTCTTTTGATACGATAAAAAGCGTCAAATTTTATAACGGCACACTTGCTGGCGATGCTGACTCTGAAGTGTTTATGGCGGAGATAAAGCGATGCAATTTTGAGGTCCATACGAAGCCGGTCAAGAAAATGAAACTCTCGATTGATGTTTCGAGTATCCCATCCAACTCGCCCGCTATCTTAAAGGATTTTATCCGCAAGCCGCTGCTTCAAAAGCTCAAAATTGAAACTATCGAATTTTTGAACGGCCAACTGAAAGACCTAAATAGTCAAGGAATTTTATTCGTCGAAGACCTCAAATGCAATTTTGATGTGGAAATCGGCAGGGATATGCTGCTCGATGATAAAAATGGCGCGGCAAGTTTTGTGCTTTGGAGCGGCGATAGTGATTTTGCCGATCCCGTTCAACAGCTATTAGGCGATGGCAAAAGAGTTGTCTTATTTGCGACGGCTCGTCGGGTTTCTTCGGAACTTAACGCACTTGCTCACAAAGGATTATTTATTTTTGATATTCAAAAAATCAAAGATTTTATCTGCTGGAAAAAAGAGATAACCCTATAAAATTGCAAAGGGGACTCCTTTCGGAGCCCCCAAGCTTTTGATTTCGTGATCATTGCTGATCCCTTACAGATTATTGTAAAAGTTGACTTTTGTCAATAACCCTTAAGTAATACTGGATTTTATTGAGTTTTGTTTCAGTGAAATATCGCTCACTGCCAAAAATTACCAGGGATAAGCGTTTTATCACTTCCGATTTCATAAACATTCGGATCATTGCCGCCATCGGTAGAAACTACATCGCGAGCTCCGCCTTTGCCATATTCTTGACTTGCCATAACCGCATCTATCTCATAGGTATGGGCAGTTGCATTACACGCAAAAAGATAAACAAGATGCTGGCTCGGATCATTAACAGGATCGACCGGCAGTTGGACGAGAGGCGCCCCTGAACTAATTTGGTCAAAATCTACTGGTATCCACCCATTTCCATCAACAGCGGTGTTTCCCATATTCGCACCCGCCGTCCATCCTAGTGGCGGAGTTATGAGAGCCGACGCATATATTGTTTTTCCACTACCGCAAGAGAAATTAGGTTGAGCCTCTACTCTGGAACCTTTCCTTCAACAACAAGATTATGCAGGATTTACAATACAAACCGGTCTATGCGCTCCTCGCAAAAGAGCCCAAACCGACCGATTTTGAAACAATGTTGCGGGGGCAAGACTCGAACTTGCTTCGGAAGCTTATGGGGCTTCCCGGAAAACCTTTCCCGACCCTCCCGCGCGATAGAAACCAATAACCACACTATTATAGAGGCGCGAGGGGCGCATTGTCAAAGAAAATGATTAATGTCATCATCAAACGATGAGTGAAAATGGCCGCTTCAAAATCTTTAAAATCTTCGAAAGCTACCCGGATCTCATCGCGACCATTTCAATGACGCGCGACGGCAACTGTTATTTCGCTCCGACCGGCGACGCGGCAACCGACAAAGCGACGCCCGTGAACCGGGCGACCTTTTTAGCGAAGCTCGACATCCCTCACGATCGCGTGGTCTCCGCCGGGCTCGTGCACGGTGGGAAAACACATCGGGCTACCTTTGACGACGACGGAAACGTTGTCCCGGATATCGACGCGCTGTTCGCCCAGTCGCGCGACTTCTTTCTTTCTATCACCGTCGCCGACTGCCTCCCCCTCTTTCTCTTCGATCCGGAGACAAAAACATTCGGACTGATCCACGCCGGCTGGCGCGGGCTCGTTGCAGGCGTTGTGCCGAATACTATTAACGCCATAGCGCGCGAATGCGGCGTTCGCGCAGAAAATTTGTTGGCGGGAATCGGCCCCGGCATCGGCCCATGCCATTTTGAGGTGCAAACCGATGTCGCGGAACAATTCGCAAGCTTCCCCGATGCCATCGTGCACCGCGATGGCAAAATATTCGTCGACCTTCGCGCCATCGCCCGCGCTCAACTTCTCGCGCTCGGCGCGAAAGCGGATCATCTGGAAATCAGCGACGAATGCACGTATGATTTAAAAGATAACTATTTCTCATGGCGGCGCGACAAGCCGGCGTTCAAGCAAACGATGATGGCGGTTATCGGTTTACAGTAACCGACTTCGACCCACTCGCTCGCGCGCGACGACCCAACTTATAGACACATTTTTTGAACAAACCTCCTTTCTCCTCAAAGTTCTTCCACAGGCTATAGCTTGGCGATGCGGTTGAAAGAAGGCAGACCGAACCAGCAACGGACCGCCTGAAAGCGAACGCGACAGCCTCCTCCATGCTTGTGGTCTTCAAAATGTTCGGCTTATAGCCGGTTTCCTTTATCGCCTTCGCGATTGCAACGCCGCTGTCGGGAAATAAAACGATATTCAGTATTTTCTTTTTCTTTATGACGCGCGCCAATTTTCTGAAATCGTAACCCCTGTTTTGCCCTCCAAGTATCAGCGTGCCAACGCCAGGGATGGCTTCAAGCGCCTGCATCGTCGACTCCGGCGTGGTCGAAATGGCGTCATCATAGAACGTTATGCCCTTGAATGTCCCGATGTTTTCCAGGCGATGCGGAAGCGGCTTGAACTTTCGTATAGCCGCGACGATATGTCTCTTGGGAACCTTCAAGATATTCGCAACGGTTACCGCCGCGCGCACGTCTTCGTTGTTGTGAGCGCCGAGAAGCGGAATGATGTCTTCAGAAAACGGCAGTGTAGAAACAAATGGGATGGTCCGGCACCGCGCCGCGCAAGCGATCTTGACCACGGCATTTATCTTCGGGTTGTAGACCAAAAAATCCTTAGCGCCGGCACGCGCAATGATATTCGCCTTTGCTTTCCAATATTGCTTCACGCTACCGTGATAATCCATGTGCTCGGCATAAAGATTGAGGATGACGGAAATGCGCGGCGAGTACTCTATATCGTCGAGCTGATAACTCGAAAGTTCGCAAACAAAAACATCTTTTTTTGTGTTCGATTTTTGGAGCTCGGACAGTAGTGGATTGCCAATATTCCCAACGAGATGTGCCTTATATCCCGCCTCTTTGAGGATGGCGTAAATAAGTGAAGTGGTAGTGCTCTTTCCTTTCGTCCCCGTCACCCCGATCGTCATCCCCTTCACGCGCTCAAAGAACAAGTTCGTCGCGGTAGTGTGGGGAATCGTTATTAATTCCTTCCGCGCTCCCGGTGTTCGTATGGCGAGATCGTACTTTTCCTGCTGCTCTAAATATCCCGGGCCAGATTTCTTATCGGCTATCTTCAATCTCGCGCTGGGCACGTTCTTTTCGAGAAACTTCTTCGTTGAATGACCCTCTTTGTCATAACCGACGAGAAGCACTTTCTTATTTTTGATGTCGGCAAGTTTTATTGGCATAGATAAGTAATCGCCGGCTGAAAAGATTGCGGGATGAGGTGGGAGGTAGACAGCATTACCGGAAGCTCGCTCATGGCTGCGATGGAATCAAGGTTTTTGGAGAACGCATCTGAAAACATTTGCATAACGGCATCATCGCGATATTCGCCGTTTTTATATGCGCGATAAAATGCTACCTGCGTCTCTTCCGGCGTACCGACGCACTCGAACGGCTTCATCGCTTCAAGCCCCAACAACTCTTTGTAAAGTGGGATACGCAACGGGTCGGCGAACAAGTTTTGCCCAAAGATCTCGACAAGCTCTTTTTTGGAGATGAACGCCGCCATCAGCGCAAAAACAAAAAGGCATTTTGGACACATGCCACACCAAAAGAAATTTTCGCCGTGGTCGCCGGCAGTGAAATTCCTGTTGCAACTCACGAACAGCCGGAAGTATTGCGGATAGCGTGAAAAGAATCGCATAATATCTATCTCTTTGAACGGTCTTAATAACGAGAAGTATGTGATGCCCGAGTCGACGAAGCTATGGAGATAATTTTGCACCAGCCGCTCGCACTCAAGCGATTTACTCCATTGATGGTTGATCTCCATCCCTAAATAAGTGGTGTTACCATAGCTTGCAGTTTCTTCGTTGGACGCAACGACGTACTCGTATCCATAGATAGCGCATGCCAGCGCGGCAGTAAAGGCGTAGATCAAAGAGACGGGCACATGGCCTTTGTAGGTCCCCTCGCGACCCGCGGGGCTAAGAATCTGGGCGTCCAATTCACGCTTCATATTGATATGCTCCGCTCCCAATTCCTCTATCGCTTTGTGCTGGAACGGATAATCGTTGAGGGTGTAAACGCTAAAAGATTTTTTCGCAGCCTTCAACAATTCCGCCGAGACCAACGAATCTTTGCCGCCGCCAAAAAGAAGGAGCGACCTTCCGGCCTGCTCACCCTCCGTGAGCGGCACTGCGGCGCACGAAGAACTTTTGGTTTCGCTATAGGGAAAGTTCACCAACCCGCGAAAATCGATCTTATTTTTGAAATAGAACTCGCCGAGACCCTTGGTATACACGGTGTTCCAAAACTCGGCCTGTTTCTTGCTGAGGGTAAACGGCTCAATGACCATCGTTGTGGGGCAATGAAGTTTCCAATAACTGATACCAAGCGTCAAAAGAAGGCTCTCTAAAATAGGAGCGAGGGTCTCTTCGTTAACGCTTATCGAGGCGGCGTAATCCGCACCAAAGGTCAATCGCTCACTAAAAAGCCTGACCTTATCGGGAAGCCTGACTTCATAATGAAAATCAGCAGTGCCCTGTTTGAGGTCAATATCATACCCTTTAAATATAAATGTTGTTCGTTGATCATCCATGCGAGTAAATGGCCTAAGGCCTACGAAAGAATGATAGCGTGGAAAATTACCCCAAGCAACCAACGGGAAGATATCCGTGCGTCTTCAAAGATTTGAAATAATCCGCCGAGCACGCTACAATGACCGTAATGTCATCTTCTATTAATAAGGAGGAATTGGAGCATCTGGCAAAGTTGGCACGCCTTGAGCTCAACCCCGACGAAGAGGAAAAACTGCTCGCCGATCTGGGCAATATTCTGGAGCACTTTAAAGAACTGCAAGAGCTCGACACCACAAACGTCGCGCCGATGACGGGCGGCACCGACCTCAAGAATATGTTTCGCGAAGATACCGAACGCGAAAACACCAACCGCGGCGCGGGCACCGAGGCGTTCCCCAAATCAAAAGATGGATACTTAAAAGTTCCGTCGGTTTTCGAATAATCATCATGGTCGACCTCACCAAGCTCACTATCAAAAAATTCCACGATGGCCTGCGCGCAAAGGAATTTTCCGCGCGCGAGGTTGCGCAGGCGCATTTTGAGCGCATCAAAAAATGTGAGCCGGAGATCGGCGCGTATCTAAGCCTTGCAGAAGAATCCGCTCTCCGCGATGCCGAAGCCGTTGATGGTGCACTCGCGAAGAACGAATCGCTCGGCTATCTCGCCGGCGTTCCGCTCGCTATCAAAGACGCGATTCTCGTAAAGGGCCTGCCGGCGACATCCGCATCGAAAATGCTGGAACACTACGTGGCGAGCTACGACGCGGGTGTCATCGAAAAATTGAAGGCGCAAAAAGCGATATTCCTTGGGAAAACAAATATGGACGAATTCGCGATGGGTTCGTCAACCGAGAACTCGGCATTCAAGCTTACCCACAACCCGCACGACCTCGACCGCGTGCCAGGCGGTTCCTCCGGCGGCTCGGCGGCGGCAGTCGCAGCGGATATGGCAATCGGAGCGCTCGGTTCGGACACTTTTAGCTCCGTGCGGCTCCCTGCCTCGTTCTGCGGCGTCGTCGGCCTCAAGCCGACGTACGGCGCCGTTTCCCGCTCGGGTCTTATCGCAATGACATCCAGCTTGGACCAGATCGGCCCGCTCACGAAGACCGTCGAAGACAACGCGATCCTTTTCAAAGCGATCGCAGGGAAGGACCGACTTGACGCGACGAGTGCGGAGGCGGATTATGGCCACGTTGCCGACGCGGCTCCGGGCGATATAAAACACTTTACAATCGGCTTGCCTGACGAATATTTCATTGGCGGTCTTGATAATGATGTCGCGAAAGAAATGGAGGCAGCGATCGAAAAGTTGAAAAAGCTCGGCATAAAATTCAAAAAAATATCGCTCCCCCACACCAAGTACGCCGTTCCCGCTTATTACCTGAGCATGCCCGCGGAGGTGAGCTCGAACCTGGCGCGCTTTGACGGCATCCGCTACGGAGTCGGTCCCGACGAAGAGCGCGAGAAGAACCTTATGGATATTTATCTCAAGACCCGCGGCAAAAAGTTCGGCGCAGAGGCAAAGCGCCGCATCATCCTGGGAACCTTCGTGCTTTCCTCCGGCTACTACGACGCGTATTACGACAAAGCGCAACGCGTGCGCACGCTGGTCAAGCAGGATTTCGACGAGGCGTTCAAAGACGTCGACGTCATGTTGACGCCGGTATCACCGACGCCCGCGTTCAAGATCGGAGAGAAGGTTTCCGACCCGCTCGCGATGTACCTCTCGGATGTGTTCACCGGCCCTGCGAACCTCGCCGGCGTCTGCGCCATTTCCATCCCCACCAAGCCGTCATCCGCGCTCGCGCCGAAAGAGCTCCCGATCGGCTTCCAACTCATTGGCAAGAAATGGCACGAGGCGGATATATTCAATATCGGCCGCCACTACGAGGACAACTAATAATCTAAACAAAATACCCCCTCATTTTTGACCGGGTCGCGCGGACGCTAAGGGTCAAAAATGAGGGGGTATTTTGTTTAGATTACTGAGCCGTCGTGCTTGCTGTTGAAGATGATGCTGCTGGCGGGGTGCTTGAAGCAATCGAATTGCTCGAGGTGGTCGAACTCGCGGTTCCCGTCGTCGCCGGCGGCGCGATAAGCGAAACACCATTGATCACGGTAAGCGTAATAGTATCAGCACCGGGGATATACGTACCGCCGAACTGCACGGTCGTCGTACCGACGAGCGGCTGCATGAGCGTGACCACTCTCGGATCCTTTGAATTCGCCACATATACTTTCGCGCCGTTAGGCGTCGTGATCACATAAGACCTGCTACTGCCGGAAACGGTGCCGGCGAGGATCGTCGTGGAAGTGGACGTTGCCGCAGTGCCGAGCGGAGCCGCATAGAACGACAAGTCGAGCGCGAGACTCTGGCTATTCGCGGTGGCAGACGCAACCTCCGCGGTAAGCGCGGTCGTCGAAGCATCAAGCTGGCCTTGAAGCGTCGAGACTTGCGCGGAAACACCCGTGCTTTGCGCTGTGAGCGTTGCGATCTGACCGCTAAGACCCTGGTTCGCCAAGAAGAAATAGACAGCGAGCGCACCGAAGACGAGCATCAGCACGCCAAGAATGATCTCGATAGTGATCGGTCCGCGCGAAGACGAAGATGATGTCTTTGGCGCCTGGGAACCCATCGTCTGAGGTGATGAATTCGGTGTCAAAAATTTCTTTGTCGCCTCCGCTTTTGCGTCGGCCGGTTTCGTCGCTGATGCGGAGACTGTCTTATCGGACGCCGAAACGAGATCGCTCACGCGGATCGTCTGCGGCTCGAGCTTCACAGTGGAGATGGTCTTCGGACCGGCGCTCGAGGCAACGGCTGCGGTCGAAGCTGGCGATGACGCACCTGCCGTCGCCGGCGATTGAACTTTTTTCAACGTATCATCGACATCAACGGACTGCCACCCTGCAGCTACCAGAGTAGCTTTTATCGTTTCCGCCGAAGTCCCTGCCTTGAGTTGGGAATTTATATATTCAACGAGTTGGTCTTGAACCATGGTTAATTATTAAAAAGAGGTTAAATTTTTATTGACAATGTTCGTTCGACGTTTTTTGTTACTTTAATTGTACCCCATCGTCAGCTTGCGCAATAGCCGAGAAATGCACAGGGCTCGTTTTATAAGGAATGCGCCACGCTATGCCAGATAAAAAGAATAATAGCGAGAATAATAAGGGCAAACGCTACGACTCCAACAATAGCACTTGCCTTAACGAATCCCCCGCCCGCCGCTGCGTGCTCCCCGGCGAGCTCCGGCTTAAGCGCCTTCAGGTTTTGATAAATGTTATAGCCGTAGATGGCGGTAAAAGGCGTCGTGAACAAGGTCAATATTATTGAAGCAATGTTGCCGGCGGCTTTCCCTAAGAGAGGCACCGTTAACCACTGAACAAGGATGGTGGCCATCATGACGAATATGCCCAGCAGTAAGATCCTCCCCATCACCGCCCACCAATATCCCCTTACGTAATCCTTGCTTTGTCGCAACGCATCAATGCCGCGCCGCTGCTCGAGCACAAAAACATAGCTCACAAAAGAGAACACAAAGATCAGCCAAATACCCGGTACGATCAACATGACAACCCCGCCCATCACGGCAAGTATCTCCAAAAGAGCAAGCCATGCGAACGGCAGCACCAACGGCATCGCCGCCTTATACGAATCATCAACGTCCGTTTTATTCTGGATGGAAAAAATGATCGGCAAAATATTGAAAACGGACATGAGCCATCCCACAAAGAGAACCACGCCGCCGACCGCGGAAGTGAATGGAAGGTGAAGGTCCGAGAGCGTATACCCGAGGATTGTCACGAGCACCGGCAACAACACGATCCTTATGAGCAATGGGAAGCGTTCCTGATAGAGCTCCCACGTATCGCTAAAAAGCGAGTTGATCGAATTGAGACTCAACTTATTTTCCATATGCTTTAAGTATAACAGACCCGCTATAAAAGAAACCTCTCGGGATATTCCCCTACGATCTCCTTCGTCTTCTCGTATCTTTGGCGGAACGCCAGCTTTGCTTCCGGCAAGACGATCTTTCGTTCCCAGTCTTTATCGATCTTATCCCTGATTCTGCCTACTATCGACCGAAGATTCTCCTTGGAATCGTCCCGAAAATATGACGAATAGAATTTTCCCACAAAATGCGAACATCCGTCAGCCGTGCTCACGATCTGGGTTTCAATGGCCTCCCTCGATATATCGATCTCTGTTTTCATCTCCATCCTTAGCCAAAGCCCCAGGACCTTCTGCACAAAATCTTCCGGCAGCCCGACGGTCCGCATCGCCTCAATCCCCTTCTCTTTTGTCACTTCATATTCGTTCTTTTCATTGATGGGCTTCCCAAAATCATGGAACCAGACAAGCGCACGCACCGCATCCCTGTCGGCTTCCGGATGTTTGTCGCAAAGCTCCATGGCTATCCTCTCGACGATCACGAGGTGGTCATCAACGAACCACTCTCGGTATTCAAAATCTTCGCTCTTACAATTATTGGCGACTATCTGCTTGAAACCATCAATCTTGGTTTGTAGGTCGCTCATTTTAGATAAAGTTGCATCACGAACTCGTCGACGAGCTTTCCCTTATACTGAACCTGTTTGGGTATCCTCGCCACCCGCCGGAACCCCATCTTTTTATAAAGGCCTATCGCCGGCTTGTTATCAGTATAAACATCCAACTGAATCATCTTCGGCGTGGGACGCAACTCCTTTTTTGCCGCCTTAATAATCTCGGACATGAGATACGTGCCCAAACCGATGCCGCGGTAGCCCTGTTTTATCACAATGCCGAACTTGCCAATGTGATTTTTCCGCAACCGATCCAGTTCTATGCTTGTCGTGGCGACTATCTCACCGTCACACTCCGCCGCAAAATAGATCTTCGTCCTCTCCTTCGCACCCGCCAGAACCTTTTTTAAAAACTCCTTTTCCTCTTTGAGCGTTACCTCTTTTGCCATCAAAATCTTCGCCTCCTCTCTTATCAAAGCATTGATGAATACCTGAAATTTCTTCGCGTGCTTCAAATCGGCCGTCGTAATTCTCCTTATTGCTATCTTTTTGCCGCCGAAGGTCTTTGCCGCCATGGTCTAACCCTATCAAAAAACCACCTTGGTGAAAAGGTGGCTTTTTGATTGAGTTTGCGGGCCGGACGGGATTTAAACCCGTGGTCTATCCCGTGACAGGGGATCGTGTTAATCAGGCTACACCACCGGCCCATGCGTAATAGCTTATCGGTTTTTGACGAAAGAGTCAAAAACTTCTTTCTTTCTCGGCAGATATAAACCCCCACTATCGTAATACATAAATCGGTAAAGTTTCAAGGAATCCTCACTTGCATATCGCAACCGAAAAGCACGACTATAGCACAAGCTACCTCCAGTGGTATTTGCGAAGATCCGCAATTCATCCTTAAGAGACTGCAAGAAACCTTCACTTCCCGAGGTAAAACAGATTGCCAAAGCACGACTTGGGTGAGGTCGATCAAGTTTATGGATGATACCGCTCCACACATTACCATCGCCATCAAAATAACCACGGACAAAATGGCTAAAGAAATCCTCAGGAATTGAGGGCAGCGAAAGAACTGCCGTTTTGTTTTGGACAAAACCAAGTCGGGCCAAATCTCCAAAAATAACCCTACTGCCTATCTGTAGGCGATGGATAGGTTGCCAATTCGCTGCCCGCTTGCGAACGCTTATAACATTGTCCGATTGAAGCAACGCCCTGATCTTTTTTAGTAAGTCGCCATCAGTAATCTGAAACTCAATATAACATCCACCTCTCTTATTCCTGTTCATACTCCCGTCCGCCGCAAAAAAACCGAGGACATATGCCATTTCCGGCGTCCACGTTTTGAAAAAGTTCTCGTTTTTTGTTTTGGCGATAGGCATAAAGGTGGGCGAAATCCACCCATCTTCATCAAACCACATCGCACATTAAATTTTTATTAAAAATTGACCGACCAACCATCACGCCTACTTAATCATCGCCAGAAATTCCTTCTCGTCCAAGATCTTCACTCCCAGCTTCTTCGCCTTCTCGTATTTCGAGCCCGGCTCGGCGCCGACGACGACGTAGCTCGTTTTCTTACTGACCGATTCCGACGGGTCGCCGCCCAACGCGCGGATCTTTTCTTTTGCCTCCTCGCGGCTCATGGACTCCAAGCTGCCGGTGATAACGAACGACTTCCCTTCCAGCTTGCCAGCCGCGGCGCGCGGCGGCATCGCGACAACTTCCACGCCCGCCTTCTCAAGCCGCGCGAGCAGCTCCTCATTGCGCTTCTCGTGGAACCAGTCGTAAATGCTCTGCGCCACCTTCGGCCCGATGTCCGGCACTTCCTGCAACTCCTCCACGGAAAACTTCTCGAACGTTCGTGCGATACCCTTGATGGCGATCAGGCCGCCCGCGTGCGGGAACTCAAAATATTTCGCGAGCGCGAGCGCTGTTTCCTCACCGATGTGCAAAATGCCGAGCGCATAGAGAAATCGCGGAAGGGTAGCGCGGCGCTTCTCCCCCACCTCGCGCACAATATTTTCCGCCGATTTTTCGCCAAACCGCTCGAGCGCCGCGATATCCCCTTTCTGCAGCTCGAAAATATCCGCGGCATCGGAAATCAGCCCTTCGTCCAAAAACTTGTCGATGATCTTCGGCCCGAGCCCTTCTATGTTGAACGCGCCACGCGAAACAAAATGATAGAGTGCTTCGCGATGTTGCGCCGCGCACGTGCGCGACGAACAGCGCGCGATCGCACCGTCGCGGACCACCGGCGAATCGTCCACCGGGCAGCGCGGCGGCATGTGGAATGCGCGCTCGCGTCCTGTGCGAAGATCCTTCAAAACGGCCGTTATCTGCGGGATCACGTCGCCGGCGCGCTGGACGATCACCGTATCACCGACCTTCAAACCCAATCGCTCGATCTCGTCGGCGTTGTGGAGCGACGCATGCGTGATCGTCACGCCGCCCACATTCACCGGGCGCATCACCGCAACCGGGGTGAGCGCGCCCGTGCGGCCCACCTGCACTTTGATGTCCTCCACCACCGTCGTCGCCTCGCGCGGCGAGAACTTGTACGCGATCCCCGCGCGAGGCGCTTTGCCGATGATCCCCGCGCGCGCGAACAGCGCGTTGTCGTTCACGAAGATCACGGTGCCGTCCACTTCGTAATCCAACTTCTCGCGGTGCGACGGCTCCGCCCAATGGTCGCGGAACGCGAACACTTCGGCAAAATTTTTCGCCGAACGGTTGTTGGGATTTATCTTGAACCCAAGCGCTGCAAGCATTTGATGCTCCTCCTCGTGCGTCTTCTGCCCAAGGTCGCTCACGATGTCGTATTGAAAAGAATCCAGGCGCCGGCTCGCCGTCACCACGGGATCAAGCTGGCGAATCGAACCAGCCGCAACATTGCGCGGGTTCGCGTAGAGCTTGCCGCCGCTCTTTTCTTGTTCCTTGTTGATCTTTGCAAATTCCTTTTTTGTTAAAAAAACCTCGCCGCGAACGATCAAGTGCCTCGGCACCGCGAGCATGCCGCTGTTCACAAGGCGCAACGGGATCGCTTCGACAGTCCGCAGATTCTGCGTAACATCCTCGCCGATGATCCCGTCGCCCCGCGTTGAACCGCGCATAAAAACGCCGTCTTCATATTCCAACTCGATCGCCAGGCCATCGATCTTCAGCTCGCAATAAAAAGGATCCGCGCCGGAGGCCGTGCGCGCGCCCACCGGCCGGCCAAGAAAGTTTTCCAGGCGCAACAGCCACGCGCGCATATCCTCCTCCGAAAACGCGTCGTTCAGCGATGTCATCCGCTCCGTGTGCCGCACCTTCGCGAACTCCTTGAGCGGCTTGCCCGCCACGCGCTGGGTCGGCGAATCCGGCGTGACGAACTCGGGAAACTCCGTTTCCAGATCGAATAATTCCTTTTTGAGCGAATCAAGCGCGGAATCGGAAATATCCGAACGGTCCAGCACGTGGTACGCGTAGCGGAATTTATTGATCTCCTTTTTCAGTTTTTCGATGCGCGCTTTGGCTTCTTCCTTTTTCATGATTTCCGCTCGGCGACGTCGCCACGCTACTGGTTTGTCGACGTAGTGAACGTGAGCGCAAACGCGCGACGTGAGTTCGACGACAGTCCAAGCGAGATAGCAGAGGCGGTGTTCACGGTGTCGCTGCATGTTGAGCTTGCGCCATTCACGTCAGAGCATGTCACTTGCACCGAAACGCCATTGGAAAACGGCGTCGTCGGATAATCTTCGCCCGGGGCAAGCGAACAACGCGGCGGGTTCGCCTGCCCGCAGTAGTAATCGAAAAGCGTCCACTCCACGCCCGAATCCGCGGCAAAAATAGCCTTCGCCGAATTTTCCGAGTCGGTCGAAGCGCGAAGCTGGTAGAGCATCAAAAAGCCAGCCACCGTCGTCGCGCCCAAGATCGCGCCGCTGATGGAAAGCACCGCCGAAAGCATGGCCTGCCCGAATCGCCGATCCCGCTGTTTCATTCCTTCATTATACCTCGACCAAGCCAGCAAAGCATAGCGCATAGACTCTAGGCTCCCGCCACGTCAAGACGCTCCTCCGCCTTCTTGACGCGAATCTGCAAATCAATGACCGGCGTCCGTATATCAAGATTCCGTATCTCATCCCTAAGGATATTGATGCTTTCTTTAAGGTCGTCTTTGGTAGAAAAGTTTTTTAAGTCGTCCTTGGTGGCAAAACTCCTCAAGTCGTCTTTGGTAGCAAAGATCCTTATGTCTTCTTTTGTGGCAAAGTTTTTCAAGTCCTCTTTAGTGGCAAATGCTTTTAAGTCCTCCTTGGTGGCAAAACTCCTCAAGTCGTCTTTGGTAGCAAAGTTTTTCAAGTCGTCCTTGGTAGCAAAGCTATCCATGCGACGCCCGAAGACATCCATTTTCCGATCAAAATCGTCCATTCTCCGCGACGATGCACTGAACTTTTTATCTATTTCAGCGAATTCCTCTTGAACCAACACTGCGAGGCCTTCTATGGTTGTGATTTTTTTATTCATGTCTCAATCCTACGCTGCGACAAAAAATAGTCAAAGGTTCTTTAATGATTTTTTAATATCGGTGGAGTATAATAGAACCATGACCGACTGCATCTTCTGCAAAATCGTAAACGGCGAGGCGCCATCGTACAAAATATGGGAAAGCGAGAGCCACCTCGCGTTCCTTTCGATCTTCCCCAACACCGAGGGCGTGACTGTCGTCATCCCGAAAACGCACTACCCTTCATATATATTCGACCTTCCGGATGGCGCGCTCATCGAGCTTATTCTGGCCGCAAAAAAAGTGGCAAAGCTCCTCGACGCCAAGCTGGACGACGTTGGCCGGACCGCGATGGTCTTTGAGGGCTTTGGCGTGGACCATGTGCACGCAAAGCTGTTCCCCATGCACGGCACGAAGATGGCGGGGTGGAAACCGATCGAATCGAACAATGTAAAAAAATACTTTGAACAGTACGAAGGATATATTTCCTCGCACGATTACAAGCGGGCGGACGATGCGGCGCTAGAAAAACTGGCAAAGAAGGTGCGGGAATAGAAATTATGGGGCCGCCAGCCCCGCCTTCTTTTCAAGTCTCGTCACTCGGGCCTCAAGCGCGACCATATCCGCATGCTTTGCCGTCTCCGAAAATCCTTGCTGGATCATAACTGCCAGCGCATCTATTTTTGAGTCGATCTTTTTATCGATGCGCGCTTCCAGCGCTTCAAACTTTTCGTCCACCAATAAAAACCCATGCTGCATCTGCGCCGCCAAAGCATCAACCTTTTTATCCACTGCGCGAACATCGCCGATAACGTCATCTATCGTTTTTTGATTTTTAGTATTCATGGCTTCCACCATACGCCCCGTAAAAAAATAGTCAAAGAGTTTTTAATGGAAATTTAATATCGCGGTAAGTGCGGACTCGCATCAATCACACGTTACCACCCCTATAAAAAAGAGAGTGGCCAGGATTCCTCAAAAGAGAGAAACCCTGGCCAGAAGATAGGGAGATCGTTTGCAGCGACCTCCCAAGAGACCGGCGGAGAACCACCGATGAAGGGTCCGCTGCGAGAACCCTCCTGTCTCTTAGTACCACGCCCGCGTGGAAACCTAACATAACTATAACTCCGTCAAGAAGCTCCGTCAAGAAGCCGTTGGCGGCCGCGGTAACGGCCGCCAACGCGAGCACAAGCCGCAAGATTATCCTAGCGTGACCATAAGATCACGCCCTTGTAGCCCGTCTCAAGTCGAACATGTCGGTCTATTCCGGCAAGGACCTGCTCGTTCTGGATGCCACCGCCAACATTCGCCCCCGCTTTCGCGAAGACGAGCGCAACGGCGGCATACCGCCATCTCCCCCCTCGAAGGTACAGCTTTCTGCTGAGAGCCGTGATTCCGGCGTTTAGGGTCGCGTTCGCGAGTGATACCGCGGACGGATTCCTATCCCCTAGAAAGCGGGCCCAGCCCTTCTCTACTACGTAGTAATGCGTTAGCACGCTACCATCAGCGCGCAACGCCGTAGTGGGGTGATCCAGATTATGCGTGGTGGTAAAAACATCTACCGCCGTACCCGCACTCAGAACTACCGGTGAGGCCTTGAAAAAGAAGTCGATTTTGCTTGGCTTCCTCTCTGTTGGCCGCGGCGCCTCTTCCTGCGTCTGGACTTGAGCGATAACATGCGACAGGCCTGCAAAACCCATCACACAGAACAACGCGGCCTTGCAAGCGGCGTTGAGGGACATACGCAGCGTCATAGTTGGTTCTCCTTTTCGCACCCCCTAAGTGGATGCAGGTGCTGGGACCATTTTAACATAAAAATAAAAGGTTGTCCAGTTTTTGAGCGCCGGGAAAAATCCACCAATGTTGAGCCCGTAAACAAAGTAAATGCCCACGCTTCTTACGTGGGCATTTAAATCTAAACTAGGTGCCGCGCGCGAAATCGCCCTATTTATCGCCCCATTTCCCGCCCACTCCCAGCGCGATTGACAAAATGAGCAAAATCGGTCATAACTATGGGTAGAAAGAGGTGGGCTCAACCCGCCTCGTTGGCAACTCAATAAGCCTGCTACGACAGAGACTAATGGAGTTGCCAAAGGAGACACCATGACCATCGGCAGAAGTTTCGCACTCGTTATCGTTGTTGCCGTCATGCTGCCGATGTTCGTTATCGGCTGCGGCGGAACGGGACCAATAAACCACCAGCAAAACAACCCGTCGGCGGACACGCCGACGTACGCAGCGCCAGCAGCGATCACCTACGGCACGGCGCTCAGCGCAACACAACTCGACGCGAGCTGCCCGGTAACGGCAAGCACGCTCACCTACAATCAGACCGTAGGTGCCGTACTCGCCGCCGGAGCACAGACGCTCACCGCAACGTGCACGCCGAGCGACACGACCGACTTCTACGCAGCGTCGACCAATGTGACGCTGACAGTGAATAAGGCGAAAGACACACCGACATACGCAACGCCGGCAGCGATCACCTACGGCACGGCGCTCAGCGCGACGCAGCTCAACGCGAGTTGCCCGGTAACCGCAAGCACAGCTTCCTACAACCAAACCGCAGGAATCGTGCTTGCCGCCGGAGCGCAGACGCTCACCGCGACGTGCACACCAACCGACGCTACCGACTATGCCGTGGACACAGCCAACGTCACGCTCACCGTGAACAAGGCGGCCTCCGTCATTACCTGGCCCACGCCAGCGTCGATCACCAACGCAGCAACGTTAGCCTCGGCACTCGACGCAACGGCCAACACCAACGGGAGCTTCGCTTTTACGGCGACACTCGCTGGCGGCTCACCGGTTGCAGTCACGCCGGCAACGGTGTTGACGACGACCGGAAGCTACACGCTTACGGCCACCTTCACACCAACCGACGCGGCCGACTACACCGCAGCAACGGCAACCGTGCCGCTCACGGTGACGCTAGCACCTCCGACGATCGTCGCGATAGACAAGAACTACGTCTACTGCGAAGTAAGCGGATTGGGCTGCTACGCCCAATTCAACCTCACAACCGCCAACATCCTCGTGACCGACACTCTTACCGTCGGACCAATAAGTATTGGCGGCAACGTCATTTCGTGGGGCGGTACCGGCACCAGTAATCAAGCCTGGGTGAAAATCTACTTCAACACCTACAGCCCTGGTTGGTACACCTTCCAGCTCTGCAGGGCGGACAAAGTCACCTGCTCCAACGTAGTTGCCACAGCCTTCCTTGCCGCGCAGAATACGCTCGCGGTCTCCGAAGCGGGAGAGCTGTTTCAGCTCGACCAAACGAAGACTACAGTTACTGGCGACACCGCCTTCTACTTCTACGTTTACAAGTTCAAGGCGAACGGCAGCACCACATTGACGGCGGATGAGAATTTCTCAATGGGGTTGTTTTTCCTCCCCTTTGGCATCTCTTACGACGATACCACAAGCGTAGTGGATATCGGCGGAAGTTTTTATGACGCCAACGGAAACCTAAAAGGAGGGTTCGGAGAAAGCACATCTACCACGGGTCCCTTACTGGGAACAGCAACAAGAAATGGATACGGGGCAAGTACCCAGCCCGCGTCTAACAACTTCTTTGGATACCCGACTTCTGGGAATCCAACCGTGACTCCCATAACCATGGGATGTCAACCCTCATCGCTCAGGGTAGGAACCGTAAGCACCGAAACTGATGCCTTGGTCCTCTCTCGAGACTGCGCGGTGACGCTCTGGAAACAGAGCCTCTCGGGCTCAACCCCTGAGAGTTCAATGCCGCTCACTGGAATAACGCCAAGCAGCACCGTCTGGGCTTCCAACGCAGTCGCTGGCGGATGGCAAGTAGCATACGCTGAGACGGGGCCCGCGGTAGGAACGGTTGCAATCCTCTCGACGCCGGATGCCATCATCGATTTCGCGTCCGCCACAACAATGAAGGAAAGCCCAAATCCCGCGACGCTCGCAGGGCTTGGCATCCCGACCCAGATCGCAAGCGATGGGACGCATGGAACCTTCATTGTGGCGTTTGCTAACCCGCAAACAGCCAAAACGACGAGCTCCACCACGACGTTCGCATCGGTCAACCCGACGACCGGCACGGTGACAGCACTCAAGTCAACATCGGCTCTTCTCGCAGCCGGCTTCGCAGTTTCCGCAGACGGCAATTGGTTATACGTCTGCTCACGGTCTGCGTGCGAGATGCAGCCCAATCAGTAACAGCAACGCTGAAACATTTGTTTCACTTGCAACATTTAAAAGCCCCTCAATTCATCGAGGGGCTTTTTCTATTAGAGGAAACCCTGGGCGAGGGCCGTTACTAGGCGGTATACTTGGACTATCCGACGCCCGAGCCCGGGGATGAATCAATCCCGGAGCGAAGCGGAGGCCTGTTCCATGCGCACA
>Ga0182030_10008430_pt1 | contig 21334 bp, 15 predicted proteins | sample 812S3MmetaG_FD_121299 | JGI IMG/M metagenome (GOLD analysis project Ga0182030, IMG submission 121299) | Permafrost microbial communities from Stordalen Mire, Sweden - 812S3M metaG (Illumina Assembly) | ecosystem: Environmental > Terrestrial > Soil > Wetlands > Permafrost | place: Sweden...
CCGAACCCATCCGCGTGGTGGCGGTGCTGGAAGGCTAGGAATCGTGAGCGGCGGAAAATGCCGCCTTGAAATGATGATTGCAGTTCGTCGCGCGACCTCCGGTTGCGTGACGATTTCAATCAGACGGCAAAATATACATACACATTTTATGAGTTCATTCATTCGCTCCGTTTTCAAGCCGGCCGGTGTGGCGGCAATTTTATTCACCAGCTATCTGGCCGCTGCCGAGGTCACGCGCGTGGCGTGCGTGGGCGACAGCATCACGTTTGGCTGGGGCTTGCATCAGACGTATCCGGCGCGGTTGGGACAGTGGCTCGGAACTAATTACGACGTGCGCAACTTCGGCGTGAGCGCCACGACGTTGCTGCATCGCGGCGATTATCCCTACATCGGGCGTCCGGATTACACCAACGCGCTGGATTTCAAGGCGGACATCGTGGTCATTGATTTTGGCGCGAACGACAGCAAGCATCCCAACGACGGCAGCCTGGATGCGACTAATGCCGTCAATAACTGGCAGCATAAAGGCGATTTCATTGGCGATTACAAGGAACTGATCGCCGCGTTCCGCAAAAGCAATCCGTCGGCGAAAATCTTCATCTGCCACCCGACGCCGGATTTTCCCGGCCGCTGGGGCATCAACGACAAAACGATTCACGACGAGATGATTCCGATGATTCGCACGGTGGCCGATGAAACCGACGCGAGCGTGATTGATTTGCGTTCCGCGCTGGCGGGCAACGCGGAGTTGTTTCCCGACACCGTTCACCCGAACGACGAAGGCGCGAAGCTGATGGCGGCGGAAGTTTTCCGCGCATTGACGGGCAAGTCGCTGCCGGAAGACAAAGGCGAACCGGCCGCATCCGCTGCGGTGCAACCGCAACATCGAGCAAAAGTGTTCAACCTGTTTCCGCCTTATTTTGCGTGGAACAATAATTTCAGCGGCCAGGAAATTGGCTGGCAGCCGGGCACAGGGGACGCGCCGCAGTGGACGGCGAATTTTAATTTCGCGACCAACAGCCTTTACGGCTATCCGGCGAGCATTCGCGGCTGGCACTACGGTTTCAACCCGGCGAACGACAATCTGTTTCCGAAGAAGCTTTCGGAAACCACCAGCATTCCGTGTTCGTTTTCCTACAACTGCGGAGGGGATGATCTCTGCGGCGACTTCGCCTACGATTTATTTTTGCGGCACGATGACAAAAAATCCGTTCCGCAACTGGAAGTCATGGTGTGGGCGGGAAACAATTCCACGCCAATCGGCAAGCTGATTGCGACCAACATCATCACGGCAGATGAAGTTGCCTTCGACCTTTGGGCCGGCACAAACAGCGGCGCCGGCTACTACGTTTATTCGTTCATGCCACACGAGAGAACCGCCAAGCTGCCGGCCGAAGGCAGCTTGAACGTGGACCTGATGGATTTCTTCCGGCTGGTGGAAGGGCGGCCGAATTTCAGCCTGGACATGTATCTGGACGTGGTGGAAGCCGGGTTTGAAATCGTGCGCGGCAAAGGCTGGGTGACGTGCGGCTGGTTCAGTTGCGAGGCGGATTGAATCCGAAAACCAAAGCTGGCCGGGACAGGGCGCGGCGCCGGCGTTTTGATTCAGCTTGAACCCCCCGTGTTGCACCACACCATCAGCCTGCTTCTACTTGCTGATAAGAAAAGCGAAAACGACCTTTGTTTCAAAATGCAACGCGTTACCAACCCCCATTTTTCAGAGCTTCCCCTTGGAAAATGGCTCTCGTTCGGTCAATGTTTACGCCGCGTTTTCATTGCGCTGGCGATGCTTCTTTTCTTCCCCGTGGTCTTGTCAGCCGTCGAACAATGGGGAGTTTTTGACCTTACCTTGAAGGGGCCGACTGATGGCAATCCGTTCACCGACGTATATCTCTCCGCGCAGTTCACGCAGGGAACGAACGTGGTGGTCGCGAATGGTTTCTACGACGGCGACGGAATTTACCGCGTGCGCTTCATGCCGGAGACCCAAGGCAGGTGGAAATACACAACCGCTAGCAACGTTCGCAAACTGGATGGCCAGACCGGCTCGTTCAAAGTCACCAAACCGTCGCGGCAAAATCACGGCCCGGTCCGCGTGGCGCAAACGTATCATTTCGCCTATGCCGACCGCACGCCTTACGAGGAGTTGGGCACCACCTGCTACGGCTGGGAATGGCAACCGGAGCCGTTGCAGGAGCAGACGCTCAAGACGCTCGCGTCGGCGCCGTTCAATAAAATCCGCTTCTGCGTTTTTCCGAAACATTACGTTTGGAACACCAACGAACCGATCCTCTATCCATTCGAGGGCCGTCCAAGCACGAACTGGGACTTCACGCACTTCAATCCAAAATATTTCCAGCACCTCGAGCAGCGTGTTGCTGATTTGCAGAAACTCGGCATTGAGGCGGATATTATTTTATTTCATCCTTACGACGAGGGCCATTGGGGATTCGACCGGATGCCGGCCGAGGCGGATGACCGCTATCTGCAATATGTCGTCGCGCGGCTCTCGTCGTATCGCAACGTCTGGTGGTCACTGGCCAACGAATGGGATTTCATGCGGCGCAAAAAGGAATCCGACTTCGTGCGCTTCGGCGAAATCATCTCGCGCGATGACCCGTATCACCATCTGCTTTCGATCCACTATGGCAACAAGCTTTTCAATTACAACCTGTCGTGGATCACGCACGCGAGCATCCAGGACGGCCGTGCCGTGACCGATCCGGCCCGGGCGCGGGTGGATCGCGACAAGTATCACAAGCCGGTGGTTTACGACGAAGTGCAATACGAAGGCAATATTCCAAGCGGCTGGGGCCGTTTAAGCGCCGAAGAACTGGTCTTCCGGTTTTGGAACGCCACCGTGGCCGGCACTTATTGCGGCCACGGCGAAACCTACAAGAGCGATGACCAGGTGCTTTGGTGGTCCAAAGGCGGCGCGCTCAAAGGCCAGAGCCCGGCGCGGCTCGCGTTCTTGAAAAAAGTGCTCGCCGACGCACCCGCCGGAGGTATCGAGCCGATTGACGGGCATCCCGAAATGGGCGGCCAGCCGGGCAAATACTGCCTCGTTTATTTCGGCAAGCAGACGCCGACAAATTGGGATTTTAAAATCCCCAAACCGGCCCCGGACCAGTCACAAATTGCCGACGGAATGAAATTCACCGCCGAAGTTCTCGACACATGGAACATGACGGTGACACCAGTGCCCGGCGAGTTCACGCTGAAGCAGAAGGATGATTCTTCTTATGTGGACGCGAATGGGCGTTCCATTCCGCTGCCAGGCAAGCCCTACATCGCCATACGCTGCAAACGCGTCGGCGGATGATTCCGTCGAACCACGAGACCGCACTGAAATCGCGCAAAGTTGCTCCCGGCTCTCCGGAATTACCGCAACGGCTTGAGCGTGACCAGCACAGCCTAATCTTTACGGAGAACTAACTTCTGCTCGGTTGTAACTTGGCATGGTGACCGTGCGCGCGGACTTCCACTCTTTGCAATGGCACTGACGCAATGCGACTTCATTTCTGGAACGATTCAACGCCCCGGAAATTCAGTGGATCAGTGTCCGTCGGACGAGTTCGGATTGCACCAAAGGCGGTTGCGGCTGGTGCTTGCCATGTCCTGATGCCATTGCACCAGTTTCACATAACTGACCGAGCCGTCAAATGCCGCTTGAACACCACCCGCAGAATGTCGGCCGCTGACGCCTTCCGGCGGATAGTTTGCGCCGTCATTGAAATAGGTCGGCTCCGTTTCGTCCGTTTCCCAAAACGCGCAGTCGCCCGGTTGCATCTGCGCGAGCTTGGCAGGCGGGTGATTCAGACTGTAGCCAACTACCGCGCCATTTATCGCGTAGCTTGAAATCTGCTGCGGACGTTCCATTACCTTCTGTTCGATCTTCGACCAATGCGCCATTTGGACATTGTCATTCGGGCAGGCATAAACTTTTTCACTGCCCAACGCAGGCCAGAGTTGGCCGGTCTTTGGATCGAAATCGGTTGGGCCGGGCGTATAGAGCCAGCCTGGCAGAGTGCCGTTGCCGTCGTCCCAGTTCGCCGAAGGCAGCAGGTCCTCGTTGTCCGAGGCATAAATATGCACCGCGAGCATGATCTGTTTGAGGTTGTTGAGGTCGGTGGCCTTGCCGGCCTGGTTCTTTGCCTTGCTCAATGCAGGCATGAGCAGGGCTGCCAGAATGCCAATGATGGCAATGACCACGAGCAATTCGACGAGCGTGAATGCGCGCCGCGTGGGCTTGGTCTCTGCGTTTCCATTCATTGTAGTAACGCCTTTGAACTACTGCTGCGACTGATAGAGTTGTGCCACTTCCTCCGGCGAAAGCGCGCGGTTCCACATCATCGGCTCGTCAATCAGGCCACGGAACGAGATGCCCATGTCGTCCTCCTTTGGATCCAGATTTGAGCGGTTGCAGCCGATGACGAGATTGAAGTTTGAAGCGCCGGCGTGTTCTGATTTTTCCCACCGACGTTTGGCTTGATATTGACCGTCCACATAGACCACTTCCAAGCGGCCGTCGAAGGCGGTGACAATGTGGTGCCATTTCCCGTCATCCACTCGCTTTGGTGTCGTGAGCGCATGGTTTCCTGGGCCCATCTCAAAGCACACCTGGCCGTAGGCTTTATAGCCACCGTCATCCCCAGCCACGCTGAGGGCAAACTGTTTGGTGTATGATTTGTCGAAAATGCGCCGCCAATAATGATCGCCGGTCTTGGTCTTGATCCAGGCCGACAACGTGAAGTGTTCGGGGTTCAGCGATTTTTTGTTCGGCACCACAATCTCGTCGCCATCGGCGGTGAATTCATACGCGCCGCCCTTTTTGCCCTCGGCCACCCAGCGCACGCCCGAAGCTTTGCCGTCATTTTTGGCATCGCTGGTGTCGGTGACTTTTCCGCCGGCTTCGTCTTGGTCAAAGGTGTAATGCAACACAAGCCCGTCGTTCAGACCTGCGACGGTTGGAGCCTGCTTCGACGTTGACGTCACTACCGCAACTGAAACACCGACGGCGGCCAAAGCGCCCAGCGAAATGAGGGCTTTATTTGCCAGCAACGCTTTGAATCCTGACAGCAACCCGGACGAATTGGCGCCGGCAGCCTTGGCAAGCGATGCCGCCGTTACGCCTGAAACCAGTCCGGCGGGAGCCGCCTGAACCGCGTTGGCCGTAAGCGCCAGGCCAATGACCGCGCACGAAACCGCGACTCCCCGTTGCGCAAAAAACGAGCGCAGCTTTTCAATCGCCCGATCCACGCGACGTTGCACGGTATCCTCGCTCAACGCAACCGCCGCGCCGATATCGCGCCAGTTCTGATTCTGGAAAAAGCGCATGACGACCAGGTTTTGTTCCTCCGCGTTCAGCGCGGTCATTGCTTCATCGAGGTCGGATTCGATGTGCTTCCACGAGGTGTTGTCTTCGGGTTGTGTTTGCATGGTGGCTTCGGTTTCGAGTCGGCGGCGGGTGTGTTCGGAGCGCACCGCGTTGGCGGCCTGGCAATGGGTGACGCGATACAGCCAGCCGGGCAGAGCGTTGCCTTCGCGCAGAGTCGGTGCTTTCCGGGCGAGTTGGATGAAGACGGATTGGGTGACATCTTCGGCCAGCGCGGCATCGCGGATCATTCGCAACGCGACGGAATAGACCAGATTGACATATTTCTCCACCAATCCGGCAAAGGCCGCGTCCGAGTGGCTCTTCACAAATTCCCGCAGTAATTCGGCGTCGTTCATACTTTCTGTTAATATGTCACGGCTCGAACGGGAAACACCGCAAGAAAATGTGGTTCAGTGCAATCGGCTGCGAAGATTCAGGATGGAGTTCGAGGTGACACGACGGAATCCGTCATCACTTGACCTGCATCAGCACCGCCAGTTGGTCCTTCGGAATCTCCCCGGCCTGATCCGGCCCGATGTTGAGCACAAAGGCTTTTTGAGCCGCCTGACTTCGTTGGTGATGCTGGGACAGGGATCGCGCTGCATTCAAGCGCGCGTTGGGCGTCCACATCCAGGTTGAGATGACGGTGTCTGAATCAAGGTTTGGCGATTGGCCAAGGGCCGTGCCCCAGACAATGCACTGCGGGTTCAGCTCCTTCACGATTTCGCGCAATTCGTCGAACTGCTCCTGTGAAAGGCGCTCGGATATGTCAAAAATTTGCAGCCGAAGACCGGGATACAGCGTGTGCAATTCGGTGACGTGCTTCTTGATGAGGTCGAAATAAGTCCGCGACACCGCGCCTTTGTAACGCACCGCGCCTTCGTTGAACTCGTCAGGAATAGAATAATGTACTCCTGGCCGATGCCCTCAACTTTGCAGGCAGCGAATCCCCGATGATGTCGCCTTTGAACGGACTGTTACCCACGTCGTAACTGTAGTTCTGGCTGTCCCACAGGCAGAAGCCGGATTCGTGCTTGGCCGTCAGCACGGCAAACGTCATGCCGGCCCGTTTCGCGGCGTGCGCCCAGCTTGGCACATCGAGCGATGCTGGCGCAAAACGCGAGGCCGGAATCGCGCCTCTTTCGCCGGGGTTGGCAAACGTCGCGCTGCCGAAGTGGATATAGAGGCCATAGGCTCCATTGCCGGCTTCGGTCAACTCCGCTTTTGAGGCGGTCGTGTGTTTATGATGAACGGCGACGATGGACGTTGCCATTCCGACGGCAAGTATCACTACCGCGCCCGTGAGGATTGCTATTTTTGCTTAGTTCCAGGCCATAATTTTCAATGCTCCTTTGATGAGGTTTAAAGTTGAACCGCTGGCCGCAACGCCCTTTGTCATTGCAACCAAAGTGACTGATTTTGCCAAGCCCACCGGCGCGGCTTGAACGGAATTGGCGGAAATCGCCCCGGCGATGATGGCCGTGGTCGCACTCACACCGCGTTTCGTGAAAATTTTCCGCAGCTTTTCCAGCGCGCGGCTCACGCGTTTCTGCGCCGTGTTCTCTGCCAAGCCCAATGACTTTCCTACTTCGGCAATGCTCTTGTTCTGAAAATACCGCGACACCAGCGCATCGCGCTCGGCTGTGCCCAGACCGGCCATCGCTTCGTCGAGTTGCGGGGATAATTCGGGCCAGAGATTGTCCGTCGGGGATTCTTCGAGCTGAGATTGCATGAACGCCTCCTGTTCGCGGCGGACGCGGCGCGCTTCCGCCCGTTGCAGATTGGCCGCCGTCAGCCGCGCCGTGTGGTAAAGCCAGCCGGGCAAAACGGTCTTGCGCCCGAGCGCGCTGGCCTTGCGCGCCAAAATAATGAACACCGCCTGCGTGATGTCCTCCGCGTGCTGCGGATTGGCCGTGTGCCGCAGCGCCACGGAATGGACGAGGCCAAGATGCCGCTGCACCAGCGCGGCAAAGGCTTCTTCGGAGCCGTTCCGGGCAAATTGTTCCAGCAACCGGTCATCAGGCACATCGGTCATTCACCAATTATATGTGCGCCGGTAGCGGAATCTGACAAAGAATTTTCAGATTTTCAGCCGCTCAACCACGAGCATTTCGACGGGCATGTTGGTGGGAACCAGTTCAAGCCCGAGCTGGTCACGCAATGCATGTTTTAGGGCATTGAGATCACCATTCCACTTGAGATCAATGTTGAATTTTTGGGTGAGACCTGTCTGATCAATGATCGTCTTCCCGAAAAGCAATTCCAATTCCATTGCCAAACTGAAGTCAGAGGGATGGGCTGTGGAAATGGTTTGATTGTAACATGCGAAATAGCCCCAGGGGTCGCTGTAGCCTCCACCCGAAGGTGACTTCAGACCGCGTGCGTTTGGCCGGCTGACCTTGAGGAGCAAGACATCCATGTTGCGCGTTTCCGGGTGTCCGACCAGACCGAGTTTATTTTTCAGTTCGCGTTGCAACGCTGATGCGGAGCCTTGCGGCAAATTTGCAATCATGTCATACGCTTTTTGTGGGTCTCCCGAATCAAAAAGAATTTGACCATAAGGCCAGTCGTAAGCATAGGCGACGATCATTCCAATTGGCCGGTCAATTCCTAACCAGCGATTACCGGAGGCACCCGTTGCATTCCCCTCATTCGGATATTTTGTTGGCAAAATCGTTACTTGCGGTGCCACCTTGTCAAATACGTCGGGTTTGAAATATGGCGTCCGCCAAAGCGTTTCACCGCTGGGATCGTTGTGTGCCGCAATTTCCTTCACGGTGATGGTGGCGGTTCCCGCCGCGAGCAACACGCTCACGCAGATCACGATTGCCGTTTTTGCTTTTGTCCAAGCCATAATTTTCAATACTCCTTTGATGAGGGTTAAGGTTGAGGTGGAAGCCGTCGCGCCCTTGACCAGCGCCACGGCGGTCACAGATTTTGCCAGTGCTGCCGGGGCGGCTTGAACGGAACCGGTTGAAATGGCTCCGGCCAGAATCGTGGTGGTTGAATGAACGCCGTGTTTGGAAAATATTTTCCGCAGTTTTTCCAGGGCGCGGCTTGTGCGCTTGCGCGCCGAGTCTTCGCTCAAGCCCAGCGAGTCGCCGACTTCGGCAAAGGTTTTCTTCTGGAGGAAATGCAGCACCACGGCCCGGCGGTCGGTTTCGCCGAGTTGGATGAGCGCCTCGTCCAGCAGCGGCGAGATGAGTTCCCACGCTGGATCGGTTTCGGTGGATTGAATTTCGGATTGCATGTGGGCCTCCTATTCGCGTTGCGCGCGGCGGCGTTGAATTTTGAGGGCGTCGGCGGCGGCGAAGACGGCGGTGCGGTGTAGCCACGCTGGCAGGATGGTGTGCGCGCCGAGCGAACCCGCCTTGCGCGCCAGAATGATAAACACCGCCTGTGTGATTTCCTCGGCCAGATGCGGATCACGCGTCTGCCGCAGGGCCGAGGAATAGACCAGATTGACATGGCGGGCTACCAGCGTTTCAAACGCCGGCTCGGATTGGCGGGCGGCATACTCCCGCACCAAGTCCATGTCGTCAGTCATCATTTACAGATACATGGACGCCAAACCGAAAACCGGACAAGGTTTTTATCGTGGCTCCGTGCGCCGTCGAACAAGTGGCGCACGTCGGTGCGCAGGCGCGTTCCGCCAACGCTGATATTTTACTTCTGTGGCTTGAGCGTGACCAGCACGGCATCGTTTTCGCGAAGGTCGAACTGCTGCTCGAATTTTCCGTCGCGGCCGATCTTCACGGTGCGTGTTTCAATCGGTGCGCCGCTGTTCTTGGCTTTGATTTCAGCGACCTGCGCCTTGGTGAGCTGCGTCGGCGCGCCTAAATCGCGATAGGTGTCGTAGGCGTCATTGATCCGATAGCCGACTTTGTAAGTCTCCATCGTGTATTTGCCTTCCGGCAGGTGCGAGAGGTTGAGGGTGACTTTGTTTGTGGATTGCGCCGGCAAATCACGTTTGTAAAAGACCTGATTGATCATGTTCGTGCCCGGGAAGGTGTTGGTGAAATCCCAAACCAACGCCTGCACACCGCCGTCATTGTCGGCGCAAATCCACGACGACGGATCGCTGTCTTTTAATTCCGTCGGGCCGAGCCGGTTCAAAAATTGATAGGCATAGAACGCCGGCTTTTTGATGTCCTGATAATTCATCAAACCGAAACCGCCGTGAAACGCTTCCCAGCGTGGGCCGGATTCTTCGAAAATATCCGTGAACGTCCAGTAAGACATGGACTGCGCAGCGTCGCCGCATTTTTTGAGCTTGTCCAGGATGTAGGCCGTGCTGTGATAGCTGTCGTGAAACGGATCCGCCGGCGTGTAGGAACTGCTCCATTCCGTGAAGTGGAGTTCCAGCTTGGGAAACGCGGAGTCGCTGATCATCTGGCGCACCCATTTGACTTCGCCGAAGATGGAGTTTGGGTTGCGGGAAAGCGCCGTGCCGTGCGTGGCGGTTTCATCCAAATAACCGCTTTCCACGCCATAGGTGTGCGTGGAAACGAAATCCACCGGCGCGTGGTTTGTGTCGCAGAAATGAAGGAATTCATTGATCCAGCCGCAGCCCGCCGTTCCCGGGCCGCCGACTTTGTAATCCGGGGAAACACTTTTGATGGCGCGAGCCGTCGCGGCGTAGAGATCAAAATACTGCTGCTGCGTGCCGGCCCAGAAGCCGTCCGTGAGGTTCGGTTCGTTCCAGACCTCGAAATACCACGTCCGCACCTCGGCGTCGCCGTAGCGTTCGCGCTCGTGGAGGACGAAAGCGCGTATGAAGTCCGCCCATTTGTTCATGTCGCGCGGTGGCGTCACGTTGCCCTTCCACCAAAAAATGGTTTTTGATCCGCTGGCCAGCCCGCTGGGCATGAAACCCAATTCCACAAACGGCTTCATGCCGATGCTGTGGAGAAAATCGTAAAGCTCGTCAATGTATTGCCAGTTGTATTCCGGCGTGCCGTTGTAATCGCGATAAACGCCCATGTCGTCGGTAAACAAACCGTGCATGCGGATGTATTCAAAGCCGCACTCGCGGTGCGCGATGGTCAGTTGCCGCTGCCAGTCGGCGCGCAAGCCTTCATTCGCGCGGCCCGCGCCGACACAGAATTTGAACATGGTATCAAGCGGGCCGTTCGTTTGCTGCAAGTCCGCCGAGATGAGCCGGGGCGTTTCGTTGGTGGCGGCGATGGCGGTCGCGGCGGCAAGGCAGAGCAGGCTGCTGGTGACGATTTTGTGCAACGCAATCATGTCGGTATTAAAATACGTTTTGGGGCAATTGTGTCATTCATTGTCGTTGATGCGGGCGCATTCGTCTTGTCATTAAAATGAATGAGCGCGGCGCTTGAATTGACTTGCGGCTTTTGCCGCGCAGGGGACAAAATAGGGCAATGTTTCAACGCGCCGCCCAAAAAATTACAGGTTTTTCCTGCCGGTGCGCGCTGCTGTTCCTGACTGCCGCTGTCGGGTCTCTTTCCGCGCCGGCGGCGACGCCAGGTTATTTTACGCGCACCTGGCAGGTGGAACAGGGCTTGCCACAAAACAAAGTCACGGCTGTGGTGCAAACGCTTGACGGTTATTTATGGCTGGGAACCTACAACGGTCTGGCGCGGTTTGACGGGATGCACTTCACGATTTTCGACGAAAGCAACACTCCCGAATTGCGCAGCAGCCGCATTACGAGCCTATTTGAAGCGGCCGACGGGACGCTGTGGATCGGCACGGAAAGCGGCGACGTTACGCAATACAAGGACGGCCATTTCGCCGCCGTGCCGCTGCATGCCAATTGGAGCGGCGGGAAAATTTACGCCATCTCGTCGGACGAAGCGGGAGATATCTGGTTGATGAATGAAACTGGCGAACTCGCGCGGGTGCGGGATGGTCGGGTCTTGACCCCGTCGGCCGGGGTCATTGCCAAGGTGGTCACCCTGACGAGGTCGGCTAATGGTCAGATTTGGGTGAATCGCGAGGGACGAGTGTCGCTGCTCAAGCATGGCCAGTTGCTGCCCGTTGGATTTGCGGCGACTACCCCTGAAACCTATCCGTATATCCAGGGAATTGCCGCGAGTCGCGATGACGGCCTTTGGGTGGCCAGCAACGGCACCATTCGTAAATGGAAAGACGGTCAATGGATCGCCGATTTAGGCCCCGCGCCGTGGGGCTGGAACATCGTCGCTAACTTTTTGGAAACTTCCGGCGGCGTGCTGGCGGGCGGCACGTCGGGTGACGGTCTGTGGCTGTTTTTTACGGCTCAAACGAATACGCCGGCGTTGCACTTTGCCAGCACCAACGGCCTGCCGTCCGACTGGGTGATTTCGTTGTGGGAAGACCGCGAAAAAAATCTGTGGTGCGGCACCGGTGCGGGACTGGTGGTCATCCGCCCGAACAATCTTGAAACCATTTCACCGCCGGACAACTGGAAAAGCCGGCCCGTGCTCTCCGTGCTGCCGGCCCCGGACGGCGCGCTGTGGATCGGCACCGAAGGTGCGGGTTTGTATCGGCTGCAAAACGGTGTCTGGACGAATTTCACCGAAGCCCAAGGCATCCGCAATCCCTACATCTGGTCGCTCGCTGCGGACGGCGCGGGGAAAATCTGGGCCGGCACCTGGGGCGGCGGATTGTTCGTGCAGAAGGACGATTCGTTTGATTGGGCACCGGGGCTGGAAAATTTTCGGATGCCGATCCCCGCACTTTTATTTTTGGGCGACGGACTTTGGATCGGCACGCCGGCGGGCGCGCGACGTTATCATGCCGGAAAAATCGAGCAATTCAACGAAATCGCCGGCGAGCCGTTCGGCGACGTGCGCGCCATTGCGGAGGACAAATCGGGCGCGCTGTGGTTCGGCACGGCGGGCGGCGGCCTGGTGCGCCGCGAAAATGGAAATTTCCGCCGGTTCAAAAAATCCGACGGGCTTTCGTCCGACTTTATCGAGTGCCTGCATTTTGCCGACGATGGCGCGCTGTGGATCGGCACGTTTGGCGGTGGTCTGAATCGGTTCAAGAACGGAAAATTTTCCGTCGTCAACCGCGAGCAAGGTTTGCCCAACGGCGTCATCGGCCACATCGAGGCGGACGGGCGCGGATTTTTCTGGATGAGTTCCTACGACGGCATTCTGCGCGCGAAGGAAACGGATTTGAACCGCTGCGCCGACGGCGAAATCGCCGAAGTGTCGTTTCTGACTTACGGCATCAACGATGGCTTGCCGACGCTGGAATGTTCCGAAGGCTTGCAATCGGCGGGCGGCAAAACGGCGGACGGACGGTTGTGGTTCCCCACGGCGAAGGGCCTCGTCGTGGTGGACCCGGCAGGTGCCCGAATTAACCGGTTGCCGCCGCCGGTGCGGGACGAGGAGATGCGCGTGGACGACAAAAAATTCGCAGACGGCAACGATGTCGGGCCGTTGAAGATTCCGCCGGGCCGGCATCGCATCGAATTTAGATACACCGGCTTGAGCTTCGTCGCGCCGGAAAAAGTGCGGTTCAAATACCGGCTGAATAATTTTGAAACCGACTGGACTGACGTCGGCGAAAAGCGCGTGGCGTCTTATAATTACCTTCCGCCCGGCAGCTATTCGTTCCAGGTGATCGCGTGCAACAACGACGGCGTGTGGAACGACACCGGTGCGAGCCTGAAGTTTGAAGTGCGGCCGTATTTCTGGCAGACCACCTGGTTCCGTGTTCTCGGCGGGGTGGCGACGGTGCTGGCCGCCGGCGGGGTGGTCTGGTTCGACACGCGGCGGCGGATGCGGCGCAAGCTCGAACGTGCCGAGCGCCAGCGCGACATCGAGCGCGAGCGCTCGCGCATCGCCAAGGACATCCACGACGATTTGGGCGCGAGCCTGACGCTCATCGCGATGCTCAGCCAATCATATCGCGGGGAAGGGCCGTTGCCCGAATTCATCACCAAGAACTTCGATCGGATATTCGCCACCGCGCGCAAATTGACCTCCGCGATGGATGAAATTGTCTGGGCGGTGAATCCGCGGCATGACCGGCTGGACAGCTTGGCGAATTATTTGAGCCGGTTCGCCTACGAATATTTGAGCGTGGCGGACATCCGTTTCCGCCTCGACTTTCCGTTGGACCTGCCGACGCAGTCGGTCACCGCCGAAGTCCGGCATAATTTGTTTCTCGCGTTCAAAGAAGCGCTGCACAACATCGTCAAACACGCGGCGGCCAATGAAGTGCGCGTGGAAATGAAATGGGCGGCCGCGCAACTGACGCTGCAGGTGACTGACGACGGGCGTGGGTTTGCCACCGCCACTCCGGCGGACGGCCACGCGGCGGCGGGGCGCATCGCGGTCGGCAACGGGCTGGCGAACATGCAGCAGCGGCTGGCGGAAATCGGCGGCGGGTGCGGGATTCGCAGCGAACCCGGCCATGGCACGACGGTGACATTCACCGTGCCCTTGCGCGGAGCCTAGACGCGCCGGACGATTTGGGCAATTTTGTCGGTAACAATTACGACAATACAAAAAATCTTTTTGGTGTAAACTTAAACTGAATCAGCAAAAGATGAGCATCGCGGTTGACATTGTGGAGGACGACGCCTCGGCGCGGGAAATTCTCGCCGACTGGATGCGTCATGCCAGCGGTTTCAAGTGCGTTGGCGCGCACGCCAGCGTGGAAGAGGCGCTGGAACAGGTGCCGGCCGAGAAACCGTCGGTGGTGCTGATGGACATCAATTTGCCGGGCCTGAGCGGCATCGAAGGCGTGCGGCGTCTCAAGCCGCTGTTGCCGGACACCCAATTTCTCATGCTGACGGTTTATGAGGACGCCGACCATGTCTTCGAGGCGCTGGCGGCCGGGGCGACGGGTTATTTGCTCAAGCAGACGCCCCGCGGCGAATTGCTGGCGTCCATCAAGGACGTTCACGCCGGCGGTTCGCCCATGACCAACAATATCGCCCGCCGCGTGGTGCAGGCTTTTCACCGGGAGGACGCCACGGCGCCAGAGTCGGCCAAACTGTCCCCGCGCGAGCGCGCGGTGCTGGAATTGCTGGCGCGCGGTTATCTCTACAAGGAAATCATGGATTCGCTCACCATTAGCCGCGGCACCTTGAACACCTATGTCCGGCGCATTTACGAAAAACTGCACGTCCGCTCGCGTTCGCAGGCGGTCGCCAAATTCAGTCATTTCTCCATGAACGAGCCGGGCAGCCACCCAGTTAAAAACTTGGAGCGGAATATTTGAGACTCCTCACGTCATCGCCTACGGGTTTGGAATGAGGAGCGCGACCGTCCCGGTTGGCCGTTTTCGGCGTCGCGCCGGAAACCCGTCAACCAACTGATTTGTCCAACGATGATCCGGGCGCGACGCCCGAACCTGCACGCGAGACGCGCGCGCTCCCCAATCGTCCATCCCAAAGTTGCCATCGAACCAGCCGGTTCAGCCATCCAATCAATTGATTGCATTCTCCAGCCGGTTGATTCAGCCATCCAACCCACTGGTTCGTGAGTCCGACCGGCTGGTTTGGCTGTCCAACCCACTGACTCGACCATCCAGTCGGTTAGTTCGATTAAGGTAAATTTCGAAACCGAGGTTGACGGCGCTGGCGATCACCAAATGATGATCGTTAAGAACGGAACCCGGATTTATGAAACCATTGCGCCTTGGCGTCTTTGCGTTAATCCAAAAAAACCGCAGTTGCACAACAAAGAAACAAAGGCCGGATTACAAAACGATGCTACTTTTTACCTCCTGCGAAAGCCTTCACCCAGAGGGGGAAGGCAGTTTTGACCCGATTCTTTATTTCCGACTTTCCCTTCGTTGCTTGGTTGCTTATTTCCCAACTGTGAAATATTGGTTAATAAGTCTTCTGCATGGTCCCGGCCAAGGCACCGGAAATGAGTTGTCCCGTTGCTCTCAGCGTAATGCGCTCGGTCGGGTTCCAATGCGGCGCGGCGCGAAGTCATATCCTTACCTGACATGACGCGCGGGCGGACTTGGAGGATAGTTGCGTCATGCGAACCCCCACTGTTTGGCCAAGTAACCTGCCGCGAGTGATTGCTCGTTGCTGTAGAAATGGAACTTCAGCCGGCGGGCTGGGGGGCGTATAAAAGCCGGATTCGTCCAGTCCAAATCAAAAACCTATGAAAAAGTTAATGTTACAAACCCCATCCTTGAAAGTTGTCAGTCACGTCTCATGCTAACCCATCAAATATTATGAAAAAAATACAACATCTTTTCGCTACAGCTTGCGCGCTCATTGGCGGCGCCGTTGCCTTGCACGCCCAGCCTATCGCGGTTAGTGCGCATTTCACCGGAAGTGGCAACGGTGGCGTTGACAACACATATTATACTTCTCTGACTAATATGACAATGGATCCGACGGGTGCTACTGTTGAAAGCGCTGGCGCTCCCGGCTTTGTCACGCCCAATTGGAACAACTTTGACCGGTGGGGCGATGCTAGCTCCGGCATCTTGGATTCCTCGGGAGTCGATTCGGGAATACACATCCAGTGGGATGCCAATTCGGCTTATTCGAGCGGGTCTTATATAAACATTGGCGATGGCTCGCCCAACTCGAAATTGATGGACGGCTTCGATTCCACCGACTGGGCTGGGGGCCCGCCCGGCGCGTGGACGTCCGGCGCAGTCTACGGCGGAAGTAGCCAACAGAAGCCGGCTGAATATGTGGGTAACATCCAGGCTTGGCTCGCGGCAAAGGGTGCGACCAATGGTTATTCCGTCGTGCTTTACGTCCAAGGCTGGCATGGCTGGGGTGGCACGAGCGAACATTGGATTCAAGCGGTGACCGGCGGCAGACCCGATTGGTGGAATATGACCGTCGGCGGCGACGTGACGCCCCGTATATACTGTCAGGATGGCGGCATTTTTGCCGGGACCTTCTCGCAAGTTTCCTCTGCCGCGACCAGCCTTGCCGGCGCGACCACTAACGGAGATTACATCGTTTTCAACGGCCTCACCAACGACGCAATCCTGATCGAAAACGTGGAACCTACCGGCAACTATCAGGCTGGCAAGCTGTTTGGTTTCCAAATTATTGCCACGCCGAATACGCCCATACCCGCGCAGCCGGTCGCCACACCGAATCCCGTGTATGCCACGTCTCCGCTGACGGTGGTGGAGCAGGCTTTTAGTCCCGCCTCCCCGGTAACCTCCTATCAATGGCAAACGGATGGTGGCAGCGGTGGCGCTTTGACCAATATTCCCGGTGCCACGAGCGCGACCCTCAATGAAGTTCCGGTTGACATACTTGCCAACTACACGCTCGTGTTTGATTGCGTGGTGGCCAACAGCTATGGCACGGTGACTTCTGCGCCGGTATCGGTCATGGTCTACCCGGCTGTCGCGCCGATTTTGAGTCGCGATACGAATCCGACCAACGTTTACGCTTTCGTTGGTGGTTCAGTAACTTTTGATGCGGGCATTGCCGGAAGCACGCCTCTCACCAACGTGTGGCAAGTAAATAAAGGCAGCGGCTTTGTTGGTATTGGATCGCCTGTGACCACCAACTATGACTTGGCTCTCGCCAATATTCAATTGACCGATGCCGGCACCTATCAGTTTGTCGGCACCAATGGTTTTGGCAGCACGAACAGCACCCCCACGAGGCTGACAGTGCAGGCTGATCCGGCTGCGCCCACACCGAGCCAGGCTTATGCCTATGACGTCTTTACCAACAACCCGTTGGCCTATTGGCGCTTGAACGAGGCGGTTGATCCCACCACTGGCAATACTTATCAGGCTTATGACTCCAGTGGTCATAACTTGAATTCCACTTATGGCGTCGGTGTGGGGAAGGTCGGCATTGTCGGTCCGCAATCCCCGGCTATCGCTGGGTTTGAATCTGGCAATACTGCCGCAAGTTTCACCAATGGCGCAGCCAACGGGACAATGGTTGTTCCGCCTTTGAATCTGAGCAGCGCCAACGTGACAATTACCGCTTGGATCTATCCCACCTTGGATACACACACTGGTGCCGGTTTGCTGTTTAACACCACACCGTTGTCTTCGGCTGGTTTGGGTTTTGGTGGCAACACGGACACCAACACCAGCGACACCACTTTTGGGCAAGCTGAACTGGGTTACAGTTGGAACAACAATGGTTTCAATTCCGGCCTGTTCCCGCCGACCAACACTTGGTCGTTTGTGGCGCTGACAATCACGCCCACAAATGGCACTCTCTACCTGTGCTATTTCGACGGCACGAAGACCAATGTTTTCAAGAAAATCAATACGAGAGCCAACAGTCTTGAAGCGTTTAACAGCACTGGAACGACTTGGATTGGTGGGCATCCGACGAGCACTGGCTCCACCTTCGACGGTTCCATTGACGAAGTGGCAGTCTTTAATTCAGCCTTCACTGATGGCCAGGTGCTGAACCTCTACTTTACGGCCCAAGGCGGCGGCTCGGCTCCGGAAGTCTCCTCGCAACCAGCGGCGATCTCGGGATTGTCAACGGTTTCGACCTTTGCCGGGCAGTCAGTTGCTTTGACAGCGTATGGCTTGGGTTATCCGACACCGAGTTATCAATGGCAGGGCGGCACCGGCGGCGTCTTCCATAACCTCGCAAATGACAGCCACCTGTCGGGAGCCAATTCCGGCACCCTCACCATCAAGACCACCATGGCCGACGCGCTTAATTACCAGCTCGTGCTGAACAATGCTTACGGTTCAGTTACCAGCAGCATTGCGACGATTAACCTCACTCCAGTTCCGAACAACGGTCTCTGGACGGTGAATTTCGCCTTCTGCGGCGGCAACAACGGTATGCCATCAACCCCCTATAGCGGCCTCGGAGTCGTGGGCAGCGGAACCTTCTGGAACGCTTTACCCCCTAGTCTTACCGCCGCAAACGGTTTACGCGACGATGGCGTCACCGCCAGTGGAATTAACATCTCTGCGACGAATTATCCCGGAAACTGGTATGTGCCAAATCTGGCAAGTCCCTTGACGGGGTTGCTGGATGGCTATGCCAGCACTAAAACAATGCTCATTATAACCAACCTGCCCAACGGCACCTACAACATAGTGGTTTACGGCATGGCTGGAACCTACTTGGATAATTCCCGTGGCACTTCATTCACCATTAATGGAGTTACCATCAACAACGTGTTCCAGCAGGACTGGATGTTTGCCCCCGGCGACAACAGTGCGGTCTTTGCGAACGTTGTGGTCAGCAACGGCGGCTTGCTTATAGATGACGAGCCCACTGGCCTCCAATCGGACAGCACTGCCAATCCGGATGCTGACTTCAATGGACTTCAGATTCAGGCTGTGAGCATCGACACGGTTGTGCTCACAAATACCTACAGCGGCGGCAGTCACGGCACTCTCACCTTGAGTTGGCCCAGCGGCACACTCGTGAGTGCAACCAACGTGGCTGGACCATGGGTGCCAGTAGCCGGTGCCGTGTCGCCTTTCCAAGCCGGCGCGACGAATAGTGCGACATTCTTCCGCGTCAAGTTATAATGACCCGGTGTAAGATAAACGCATGAATTAACATGATTAACACGAGTTGGCCGGGACGACATTCGTCCCGGCCGGCTCCTTTCAAAAACCGAAGAAGTAAAATGTCACATATTGTAAATAAAAAAAAGGGCGGTGCCTTCACATTGATTGAACTGCTGGTAGTCATTGCCATCATCGCCATTCTGGCGGCCATGTTGTTGCCAGCGCTGGCAAGGGCGAAAAGCCGGGCCGCTGCGGTTACTGACATCAATAACTGCAAGCAAACGATGCTGGCCACAGCAATGTATTGCGGCGACAACGGCGATATCATGCCATCGCCTGGCTGGAATAATGGCTCGGCCTGTTGGATTGTAGCCGCCAATATTCCATCGGGGATTATGTCGGGCCACACCATGGCGAATTATCAAAAACACTTTGACTATCAGGTAAGCTGGTTTACTGGTGTTCCAGTCCTGCCCATACTCGCAGGCACAACACCGCCCGGGCCTGGCCAGCTTTATCAATACCTCAAAAATCCAAATATATTCCGTTGTCCCGAGGATTATGCGGTCACTCAGCTTTATTTAGCCCGAGGTGAGCTTATTAGCAGCTATGTTTGGGATGGTGCCATTGTGGCTTTTGGAGAGAATAATTTTGATGTTACAAAGCCTTTTAAAATATCCCTATTAAAACCAACCAACATATTGCAGTGGGAAAATGATGAAACACTAGCTACGAATCCAAAAACACAAGGCGTATGGAACGACTTTTCAAACTATCCACTTGAAGGATACAGTTCGGCTCCTCCTTATGATGGAATTCCGTCGTTTTCCCAGCGCCATGGCAAGGCCAGCCAAGTGGGCAGAATTGATGGCAGCGCCGGTCGAGTTCTGTATCATGATATGTTAAGCTGGGCTAACGCTGCCAAAGGCAGTGGACCGAATGATTTGTGGTATAATCTGAACAATTCCGACGGCCACTGACCGGCTTTGGTTTTTCATTCGGCAAAATCTTGCCAAACATCGGCAAGTGCCATTATTTTTTAGAGATTTTAAGCCATGCCAGTTATCGCGTGGAACTGCCGGCAAGATTTTATCTCGTTTAATATGACTCTTCGTAGATGAAAAAAGGCCGTTCACCGAACGTGGGTTTCACGTTGATAGAATTATTAGTCGTCATTGCCATCATTGCGATTCTGGCGGCGATGCTGCTGCCGGCGTTGAGCAAGGCAAAAATGAAGGCCACGCAGGCGGTCTGCGTGAGCAATCAAAAGCAGTTGGCGCTGGCTTGGACCATGTATGCCGGGGATAACAACGACAATGTTGTTTCCATTTATGTCAATGGCAATTATATAAACAAGGTGGGTGGTTTTTGGGGTGGGCCAAACGGCATAATTTATCCAACCGGAGGCAATCCCAGCCAGTGGACGACCATTGCACAGAATCAGTTGACAACCAACAATCCGCTTTTCAAATATGCTTCCAATCCCGGCGTCTATCAGTGTCCGGGTGATACACGTTATAAATTCCAATCCACTCTGGCCCATGGTTGGGCATACGGCAGCTATTCAAGAAGTCAAAACACCGGTGGGGATCCTTGGAGTCCGACCTCGGATGCTTACATGGGGATAAAAACTTGTTATAGCAAGCTGTCGGCTATTCAGAATACATCCTCTACCTTCATCTTTGTTGAAGATGCTGCTACCGGTGGCGTTGGATGGAATCAAGGCACTTGGGCGGTGCAATGGGCGATTAGCACCGCCAAATACGGACACCCTCAGTCATTTACTTGGCTGGATCCCGTGCCAATGTATCATGGCAGTGTCAGCACCTTTGGCTTTGCCGATGCACATGCCGAGTCGCACAAATGGCGTGATTCTGCATTGATCCAGGCCGGCCTCGACGCCGCAAAAGGCAACACCCACTCTCCCGCCACCTCGTCAGGGGTGGATTATGATTACGTCTATAATGGCTATTGTTTTCCCGGCTGGCAGCAATAAATGGGACGAAATATGGGAAATGTTCCCCAAAAAATCGGATTAAAGTGTGGGCTTGAGTCAGCATGGAAGGCAATACCATGCATCTTGCGTTCCCACTTCCGACGACCTCGTTTGGATGTTGAGCAGCAGAACGGTTCATCGTTAATCTGGGAAGCAGTTGTTTGATTTGTGTTGGTCGAAAATGGATTTGTGGAGGAGCGATAGTTCACCGCGCCATCAGATTTATTGCAATTTCGAATTTGAAAATGAGAATTATTACAGTTATTCGCACTCTTATTGTCGGCGTATGCACCGCGCTGCTGGCCGTGCAACTTGCCGCCGCCGAATCGCCGCGCGAACACCTTTCGCTCGACGCGGGTTGGAAATTCCATCTGGGCGACGACTGGCCGGACGCGTTGAGTCTCATGAACTCCGGCACCGGAGGCGGACCGGCGTCGGAAAAGTTCTCCGACAATTTCTGGCGCACCGTCAATGTGCCGCACGATTGGGCGGTGGAATTGCCGTTCGATTGGGCCGCCGACGGCAGCCACGGTTTTCACACGCTC